>OFGX01001174.1_pt1 | contig 16471 bp, 14 predicted proteins | sample 1521831 | NCBI WGS metagenome assembly OFGX01 (sample SAMEA3504080, study PRJEB24116) | mouse gut metagenome | biome: mouse gut; feature: mouse-associated habitat; material: faeces | place: Denmark | collected 2011 | reverse complement strand
GGGTGTCTAACGAAACAACATCATATGAAATCTCAATAAAAATATTAAAATCACTTATTGATAACTATATCTCTTCATGCGAACCTATCAGCAGTAGTCAAATAAAAGAAAGTTGCTTGCCAGAAGTTAGCAGTGCAACAATACGTAGTGAAATGGTAGCGCTTGAGGAAATGGGGTATTTAGTACAACCACATAAATCTGCAGGTAGAGTTCCATCTTCTAAAGCATATCGCTATTACGTTGATAATTTGCTAGATAGAGAAGATATTGACAGAAGAATAGAAAGTTTTTCAGATTATTTTGATTGCAATTTTAGTGATGTGGAGCAAGTGATAAAAAGCACTGCAAAAGTAATAAGTGATGTTACAAATTATACTTCAATAGTTGTAATGGGTGGAGTAGATAACATTACATTAAAGGATATCAAGTTAATAGATATTGGAAATGATAGTGCACTTTTGGTTATTATTACGGATAGTGGACTTCTTAAAGATAAGATTATTGATATTCCACAAAATATGAAAGGCAAATTTTTTATGTCAGCAAATGATATGCTAGTTGATATGTTTGCTGGTAAAACAGTAAAAGAAATTACTGAAAATAAAGATATGATAGTTGAGGCGACTATTGGAGAATATAGGGCCTTGTTTGATGAAGTTTTAAATATTTTGATAAACTACAAGCAAAATAGTGAAAGCAAAATGTATATGGAAGGCACAGACAAAATCTTTGATTATAAAGAGTTTGAAGATGTTGGAAATGTTAAAAACTTTTTATCAGTTATCAATACAGGTGAAAAACTACACAACCTTATAAATGAAGACGATGTAGAAATTAGCATAAAAATTGGAAAGGATGAAAATGCTGAGGATAATATGGCTGTAGTTACTGCAAAATGCGTAATTGCTGGCAAAGAAGTAGGGCATGCAGTAGTTATTGGACCAGAAAGAATGGATTATCAAAAGGTATTAGGAGTGCTTGGTGGTGTTACCAAAGCAATTGAAAAGATAAAAAAGGAGTAGAATATGGAAGAAAAAGATATTTTGCAAGAAGAGGTGGTAGAAGAAAAAGTTGAGACTGCCGAAAATTCAGAAAATCAAAATAAGGTAGAAGAAAAAGTAGAAAAGCCTAAAAGAAAAAGTAAAACTCAGGCGGAAATGCAAAGATTAGTTGAAGAAAATGAAAAACTTCAAAATTATGCACAAAGAATGAAAGCGGATATGGAAAATATCAAAAAGCGTAATGAAAATATTGCAAGAGATATGTATAATGATGGAAAACAAGATGCAATATTAGCCTTTTTGCCTGTAGTAGATAACTTAGAACGTGCAATGGAATTAGAAATGCCAGATGGTATTAAAGATGGACTATCAAAGGTTAAAAAGCAGATAGAAACAATTTTTGAAAGAATGAATATTACAGAAATTGAAAGTTTAGGAAAAGAGTTTGACCCAAATTTGCATAACGCACTAATGCAAATAGATGATGAGGCAAATAGTGGCAAATGTGTTCAAGTATATGAAAAAGGCTACAAAATTAAAGACAAAATTTTAAGACACGCAAGTGTAGTTGTAGCAAAATAATTAAGGTAATAATAACAAAAGTTATTTAAATAATGAAAATTTACGATATAAGGAGATATAAAAAAATGGCAAAAATAATTGGTATTGATTTAGGAACAACTAACTCATGCGTTGCTGTTATGGAAGGTGGCGAGCCTCAAGTAATTGCAAATGCAGAAGGTAACAGAACAACTCCATCTGTAGTTGCTTTTGCAAAAGATGGCGAAAGATTAGTTGGTGCAACTGCAAAACGTCAAGCAGTAGCAAATACTGACAGAACAATTTCTTCAATTAAGAGACACATGGGTAGCGATTACAAAGTTGCTATTGATGGTAAAAACTTTACTCCACAAGAAATTTCTAGTATGATTTTGGGTAAGTTAAAACAAGATGCAGAGGCTTTTCTTGGTGAAAAAGTTACTCAAGCAGTTATAACTGTACCAGCATACTTTACAGATGCTCAAAGACAAGCAACTAAAGATGCCGGTAAAATTGCTGGTCTTGATGTATTGCGTATTATTAACGAGCCAACTGCAGCGGCTTTGGCTTATGGTGTGGATAAAGATACTACAAATGCTCAAAAAGTTTTGATTTATGACTTAGGTGGTGGTACTTTTGATGTATCTATACTAGAACTTGACAATGGTATGTTCCAAGTACTTGCAACTTGTGGTGATAACAAGTTGGGTGGTGACGATTTTGATAAGAGAGTTGCTGAATATATTTTAGATGAATTTAAAAAGGTAGAAAAAATTGACCTATCAAAAGATAAAATGGCAATGCAAAGAATTATTGAGGCTGCAGAAAAAGCAAAAATTGAACTTTCAAGCCTTTCTAAAACAAACATCAACTTACCATTTATTACAGTAACTGCTGAAGGACCAAAATCTATTGATATTGATTTGACTAGGGCTAAGTTTGATTCAATGACTTCAGATTTAGTTGAAAGAACTATGAAACCTTTACGTCAAGCACTATCTGATGCAGGTCTATCTAGCAATGATATTGCAAAAGTTATTTTGGTTGGTGGTTCAACTCGTATTCCTGCAGTTGTAGATGCAGTTAAAAAAGCAACTGGCAAAGAGCCTTATAAGGGAATTAACCCAGATGAATGTGTAGCAATTGGTGCTGCTATTCAAGGTGGTGTTTTGACTGGTGATGTAAAAGATATGGTACTTGTAGACGTTACTCCACTTTCACTTGGTATTGAAACAGCAGGTGGTGTATTTACAGTGCTTATCCCAAGAAATACTTCTATACCTACAAGCAAATCCCAAGTTTTCTCAACTTATGCAGATAATCAACCAGCAGTAGATGTACATGTATTGCAAGGTGAGAGAAGTATGGCAAGCGACAATAAAACTTTGGGAAGATTTGTTTTAGATGGTATTCCACCAGCACCAAGAGGAGTACCTCAAATTGAAATTACATTTGATATTGATGCAAATGGTATAGTAAATGTTAAGGCATTGGATAAAGGTACTAACAAAACTCAAAGTGTTACTATTACAGCATCTTCTAACTTAAGTGAGGCAGATATTGATGCTGCTGTTAAGGAAGCAGAAAAGTATGCTGAAGAAGATAAAAAACGTAAAGAAGCAGTTGATGCTAAAAACGAGGCGGAGCAATTGATTTTTGCATCAGAAAAGTTTATGAAAGAAAATGGCGAAAAACTTACTGATGACGAAAAAACAAAAATTCAAGAGGCTATTGACAAAGCAAAAGAAGATTTAGCAAAAGAAACAGAAGCAGATAATATCCGTAAAGTTATAGAGGCAATGAGCGAAGTAACTGGTCCTATCTTTACAAGAATTTATCAAGAAACTGCTCAAGCAGATGCTGCAGCACAAAATGGTGGCAAGCCAGATGATGGTGTAGTAGATGCTAACCCAGAAGAATAATTTTAACTAAAACTAACCCTTTGACTTTTTTCGCCGACTAAAATCGGCGAAATTAGTCGTATTTATAAATAAGTTTTTTATTTGCAAATTTTTGAATAAAACCAATTTAGTATTGATTTTCGCAGGATTTTTTAATAATTTTTAAAAAACTTATTTGATTTTAAAAGGAAAGATATATGGCAAATAAAGATTATTATGAATTGCTTGGTGTGCAAAAAAGTGCAAGTGAGCAAGAGATAAAGGCGGCCTACAGAAAGGCTGTTATGAAATATCATCCAGATAGATATGCAACTAAGCCAGAGGCAGAACGTAAGCAAGCGGAGGAAACTTTTAAGGAAATTAACCATGCTTATGATGTGCTTTCTGACCCACAGAAAAAAGCAAATTATGACCAGTTTGGTAGTGAAGACGGCCCTCAATTCAATGGTGGCGGTAGTAGCGGTGGCGGCTTTGGTGGCTTTAGCGGCTTTGGTGGTTTTGAAGATATTTTTAGCAATATTTTTGGTGGTGGCAGAACTAATCATGCTAATATGGCAGTAGATGGTGATGATATTACTATGCGTCTTGATATTACTTTTGAAGAGTCAATTAAAGGTGTAGAAAAATCTGTTAAAGTTTATCGTACAGAAAAATGCCCTGACTGCAAAGGTAGTGGTGCAAGTGACCCATCAAAAATTAGTACTTGTCCTGACTGTCATGGTACTGGTATGGTGACTGTTACTCAAAACACTATTTTTGGAAGACAGACTGTAAGAACAAGATGTTCAAGGTGTGGTGGTAGTGGTAAGATTATTACAGATAAATGTAAGACTTGCCGTGGTGAAGGTACTATAAAAAAGGAAAGAGTTATTCCTGTAACCGTGCCTGCTGGTGTGGATAACGGACAAACAATTACTTATTATAACGAAGGCGAAGTTGGCATAAATGGCGGACAAAATGGTAGGTTAATAATAGTTATAAGTGTTAAACCTCATCCTTTGTTTGTTAGAGAAGGATATGACTTGTACTATAAATTACCTATTAGTATGAGTGATGCTATTAATGGTGCTAAGGTAGAAATTCCTACTACAGATAAATCTGTTACTATTTCTATTCCACCAGGCACAGCAACTGGCACTAAGTTTAGGGTAAAAGGTTATGGTGTTAAATACCTTAAAAAACAAGCATTTGGTGACTTGTACGTAACTGTGGAAATTGATACTCCACAAAAATTGAGTAAAAAGCAACAAGATTTACTAAAGGCTTTTGAGGATTCTTTGACTGATAAACAATACGAAAAACGCAAAACTTTCCGCACTAAATGGCTTGGCGAAAAATAATAAAAATGTTATAAAACAAAATGCACCTTTTACGGGTGCATTTGTTGTTTTAGTTAAAGTAAGTATATTTTATAATTGTAATTGATATTATGACAAAATTAGAAATTAATTTTGTGCGTAAATTATTGCAATTTAATTTATCTATTGACTTTGTATAAATAGTATGATATAATACATTTACTACGCTAAGTGGGGAGCCAGCGGTGCCCTGTACCTGCAATCCGCTACAGCAGGACTGAATACTATTCTCGGTTTAGTGTATGGAAAGTCTGACTTGAATAAGGAGTGTTGATATCAAGGTCTTGTGCAATGGTTTGCTATGAACCATGTCAGGGCTTGACCGCAGCAGCATTAAGTAGATTTAACCATGTGCCACAAGGGTGCTTTGAAGTAGCCACCTGTTTGAGGAATCGTTTCGGTATGTTATATCAAAAATAGTTGCGTAGTATTTTAAAAAATCAAAAGCCAAACAATAGTTTGGCTTTTTTGTTTGTCATTTTAATTTATTCATTAAATCAATAATTATATCTTTGTTTTCGTTAGACAATTGTTTAAACATATCTAATAAATTTTTATCGTTTTCATTATAATTGTTACCAAGATAAAAGAAGTCTTGAATAGTTATATTCATAATGTCACAAAACTCAAGTAAAGTGCTTACTTTTAACTCGACAGATTTATTTAATATCCTTTTCATAAATTGCTCGCCATGGTCAAGAGTAAAACTAGTTGCTCTTGCTGACAAGTTTGCTTTATTCATAAAGAAACACATTCTATTTATTACTTCATCATAATCTAATTTTTTATCCATTTATAATTAACCTTTCCTTATACTTTAATTATAAGCAAAAAATTAAGTTTATTTTTTGTAACTTAATAAAATTTGTTTAATCGCTTGTTTTTGAGTGTCGGTTAAATTTATCCATAAATCTATAATTTCTTTAGTTTCGGAAGTCGCAGGAATTAAGTCAGTATCTACAGCAAAAAATTCAACTAAAGTTATGCCAAAACCTTTTTCACAAATTTCTTGTAGTGAATCTAAGGTTGGTGTATAGTTTTTTGAATACCATCTATAAATAGTATTTTTTGCAATCCCACTTTTATTTGCTAGTTCATAAATAGACATTCCTTTAGATACTCTTAAGTCTGTTATTCTTTGCAATATATCCATTATTTTCCTCATTTAGTAAATCTTTTGTTACATTATATCTCAAAATGGTTGACAACTCACTATTATAGTATGATACAATAAGTGCTATAATATAATACAATTAGTTTAATAAAAGGAGAAGAATGGAAAAAATAAATGTAGTATGTTTGACTGGGCATAGACCAAAAAGTTTGCCGTGGGGGTATAATGAAGAAAATTTAAGTTGTAGAATTTTTAAATACGATTTAAAAACTATTTTTGTAAATGCAATTGAATATGGTGTGCATACTTTTTTAACTGGTATGGCAGAGGGTTTTGATATGATAGCCACTGAAATACTTTTAGAATTAAGGGGAAAGTATAAAAATATCAAAGTTGTTGCAGTTATACCTTGTGAAAATCAAGAAATTAAATGGAGAGAGAAACAACAAACAAGATATAGACACTTATTAAAACAATGTGATGAAATAATTATTTTAAATAAAGAGTATACTAAAACATGTATGAATGATAGAAATAAGTATATGGTGTTACATTCTGAGTTTTGTATTGCGTGCTTTAATGGTAAGCCAAGTGGAACAGGTAATACTATAAAGTTTGCTAAATCTAATAATTGTTTGGTAAAAATAATTGATATTAATAAATATTACTAATAATGAATATTTGCGTTTGATATAATCATATTATTTATAAGGAGAGTTGAGGTAATAAATGATTATAAGAAAAGAGCATATTGTTGTTACTAGTGTATTTATTATGGCGGTTATTGCTACCATTTTGTGTGCTATTTATATTCCTGTAAGCAATAGTTTGGCAAAAGGTGTTGTGGTTATTGATGCAGGACATGGTGGAATGGATGGTGGTGTATCTTATGGTAATATGATAGAAGCCAATATAAACTTGGAACTAACACGTGAATTAAAAGGTATATTAGAGGATAGAGGATATAAAGTAGTGCTAACAAGGGATAGTGCAAATTCTTTGGCAGGTAAAAAGAAAGACGATATGCAAAAACGTAAAGATATAATTTTAAAAAGCAAGCCAGACTTGATTGTAAGTTTGCATGTAAATAAGTACCAAGATAGTAAAAGGCGAGGAGTGCAAGTTTTTTATGACGATACTAAAAAAAATAAGGAAGTTGGGGAAAGATTTCAGTATTTAATAAATAGCAATGTAAACAAAAAATATGCGGGTAGAGATGACTTAAAAAGTTTAGGTGGGGATTATTTTATTTGTAAATGTTCACCATATCCGGCTGTAATTATAGAGTGTGGCTTTATTTCTAACGAGGGGGATAGAATGTTGCTTAATGATAGTAAGTATAAGACGCATTTAATGTCAACTATTGCTGATGGAATTGATAGTATGATGCTAAGCAAGGTATCAGCATAAAATAATATTTGATATATAAAACAAAATCACTAAAAGTTTAACTTTTAGTGATTTTTTAATTTAAGCCCGATTTTTGTACAGTTTTTACTTGTTTTCTCTGGCTTTAATAACACCAGTTTTTAAGTCATCTCTCATTCTTTCCTTATGGTCAAGAATTTTTTTGCGAATTCTAATTGACTGAGGAGTTATCTCCAACAACTCATTATTTTCAATAAACTCTATTGCCTCTTCTAGTGAGAATATCCTTGGTCTTTGTAATTTTAAGGCATCGTCACTACCAGATGCACGAGTATTTGTAAGGTGTTTTTCCTTGCAAACATTAACTACCAAATCTTCTGCTTTTGGTGAATATCCAACTACCATACCACTATACACAGGGTCACCCGGATTTAGGAATAATACACCTCTTTCTTGCACAGCATTTAAGCCATAGCCAGTTGCTTTTCCGGTTTCAAAAGATATAAGCGAACCATTGCTACGTCTTGGAATGTCACCCTTGTAAGGCTCATATCCAGCAAAAAGTGTATTAATAATTCCTTCGCCTTTAGTATCTGTCAAAAAGTCACTACGATATCCTATTAGTCCGCGTGTTGGTATTGCAAATTCTAGTCTTATTCTTGATGCAACTGGTGTCATATTAACAAGTTCAGCACGTCTGTTGCCAAGTTTTTCCATAACACTGCCAACATAATCATTAGGTACATCAATAATAACTTTTTCAATAGGCTCAAATTTTTTGCCGTCAATTATTTTGTTCATAACTTTTGGTGTGCCTACCATAAACTCATAGCCTTCACGACGCATATTTTCAATTAAAATTGAAAGATGAATTTCACCTCTTCCTGCAACCATAAAACTATCTTTTGTGTCGCCATCTCTAACTCTCAAGGATACATCTCTTAATAATTCTTTGTATAGTCTATCTCTTAAGTTACGTGAAGTTACATATTTACCTTCTTTACCTGCAAAAGGACTATTGTTTACTAAAAACTCCATTTCCAAAGTTGGTTCAGATACATTTACAAAAGGTAATGGCTCAACATTGTTTATATCACAAATTGTGTTACCAATGTTAATACCTTCTATACCAGAAACACAAACTATGTCACCAACTGTTGCAGTGTTTGTAGAAACTCTGTTTAAGTTTTCTATTTCGTATAAATTGCTAATTTTAGAGTTGTAGCCAATAAAATTAGGGTTATTATCACAAATTGCAACATTGCTATTAACATTGCATCTTCCTCTTGTTATTCTACCAATACCAATTCTGCCAACATAATCGTTATAGTCTATAGAAGATACAAGCAATTGCAAAGGTCCGTTTTCGTCACCCTCAGGGCAAGGTATAAAGTTCATTATAGTTTCAAATAATGGAATCAAATCTGTACCTGCAACATTTGGGTCAAGAGTAGCAGTACCAGCCCTACCTGAGCAATAAACAATTGGGTAGTCAAGTGCTTCGTCACCTGCGCCTAAGTCTAGTAGCAAGTCTAGTACTTCGTCTTCAACTTCGCCAAGTCTAGCATCTTGTTTGTCTATTTTATTGACGCAGATGATAACTTTTAAGTTCATTTCTAATGCTTTAGACAAAACAAATCTTGTTTGTGGCATAGTTCCTTCATAAGCATCAACTAGCAGAACTACACCATCTATCATTTTTAAAACACGTTCTACCTCACCGCCAAAATCAGCATGTCCGGGAGTATCAATAATGTTTATTTTTGCATCCTTATATCTTACGGAAGTATTTTTTGCAAGTATTGTTATGCCTCTTTCTTTTTCAATATCGTTGTTGTCCATTACTCTTTCGTCAACAACTTGATTTTCTCTAAAAGCGCCACATTGTTTTAGCATAGCATCAACCAAAGTTGTTTTGCCATGGTCAACGTGTGCAATAATTGCTATATTTCTTAAATCTTTTCTTACCATAGTAAATTCCTTAAAATTTTTTTCCTAAATAAGTATACACCATTTTATATAAAAAGCATAATATTTTGATTATTATTTTTAAAATTTTTATAAAAAAATATATTTTATGATAGTTTTAGTAATATTTTTGTGTTATAATACTAATATCAAACTAAATTTTAGTGTTATTTTGCAAAGCGAGGGATAAATGTTTGATTTTGGTATAATAGGCGGTGGTGCTAGTGGTATGTATGCTAGCATATTGCTTGCAAAAAAAGGTTACAAAGTTGCTGTTTTAGAGGCAAATGACAGAATAGGCAAAAAATTGCTTGCAACTGGTAATGGCAAATGTAATCTTAGCAATGTTGATATTAGCACAGATTATTACAATACTAACGAGATAAAAAGTATTGTAACTGATTTTGATATGCAAAAACAAATGAAAGAATTAGGACTTGTTACAAAAGTAAAATCTGGCAGAATTTATCCGTTTAGCGAAAAAGCAAACAATGTATTAAATGTATTACTTAGCAATATGCAAAAATATGGAGTAAAGATTTTTTCAGACTGTTTGGTTACTGATTTAAAGATAAATGATAATGTAAATATAATTACAAATAAAAATAATTTTGAATGTAAAAGGGTTTGTTTGGCAACTGGTAGCAAAGCAACTTTTGGGATAGATAGTTTAAGTTTATATGAAAAATTAGGGCATAAAAGAATAAAAAATACACCATCTTTAGTACCACTACTTGCAAAAAAGTTGGAACAAATTAAAGGTATTGACGGAGTAAGACAAGAGGCAAATGTTAGCCTTTATGATGGAGGTAAACTTATTTCAACAGAGTTTGGGGAAGTGCAGTTTAGAAAAGATGGTATATCTGGAATAGTAATTATGAATATGTCCTCTAAAATGAGTAATAACAATATGCTTGAGGGGATATGCTATCTTGATTTTATGCCACAGTTTACTAAAGAAGAGGTAGAGACTTTGCTAAAAAATCAAATAACAGCAGAGTTTGGACTACTTAATAAAAATCTTATGCAAAGGATTATGGGATATGGTGTAGATAGCATAAAACACTATCGCATAGATGTTGTAAAGAGTGAAGACTATAAGCAGGCACAAGTTGTGCATGGTGGTTTGGATTTATCTCAATTTAATCTTAAGGATATGTCTTCTAAAGTAAATGGCAAATTATACGCAATAGGTGAAGTTTTAAATGTTGATGGTGTATGCGGTGGATATAATCTCCATTTTGCTTTTGCATCGGCATACAACTTTGCAAAGGAGTTTTAAATGTTACAAAAATTGACTAATTTAAGGCTGCCTATTGGTTTTGATAATGACACAATAAAAACAACTATAACAAAAAAAATAGGTAATTATAAGTTTGTTAAATTAGATAGATTATCTATTGATAGCAGACATAAAGGTGATATACATTATGTGGCTAGTGTTATTGTAGACGGAAAGCCAAACTCTAAATTAACAGAATATATACAACCTAAAACAAAAGTGAGTGAACTTGCCACCTGTAAAGTAAGTTTAAGTAGCAGACCTATAATTATTGGTAGTGGACCTTGCGGTATGTTTGCAGGGTTAGTACTTAGTCATTATGGTTTAAAGCCCATTATATTTGAGGGTGGCGATAAGGTGGAAAACCGCTCAAAAATCGTAACTAATTTCAATTTAGGCGGTAATCTTGATGAAAACACTAATATTCAGTTTGGCGAAGGTGGGGCAGGTACTTTTTCAGATGGCAAGTTAAATACAGGTATTAGTAGTGAATACATACAAATAGTTTTGAACGAATTTGTAAATCATGGTGCTAAAGAAGATATACTTTATTCAGCAAAGCCACATATCGGAACGGATATTTTAAAAAATGTAGTAAAAAATATTAGAATGACTATAGAATCACTTGGTGGTGAGTATAAATTTAATAGCAAAGTAGACGAGATTATAATCAATAATGGCAAAGTTGTTGGTGTTAGAAGTTGTGGTGATACTTATGATAGTGAAAATGTCATTTTGGCTTGCGGACATTCTGCACGTGATACAATTGCAAAACTTTATAATCAAGGTGTAAATATGACTGCAAAACCTTTTGCTGTAGGGGCTAGGGTGGAGCATAGTCAGCAATTGATAGATATTGGACAATACGGAAATACTAAAGGATTACCACCTGCAGATTACAAATTATCGCATAGGTTAAGTAATGGTAGAGGTTGTTTTACTTTTTGTATGTGCCCCGGTGGTTACGTTATGCCGTCAATGAGTGAGGCTAATACAATAGTAACTAATGGAATGAGTGAGAATAAAAGAGATAGTGGTTTTGCTAATTCTGCCATATTAGTTGGAGTTGAGCCTGAAGATTTTGGTTGTGGAGTACTTGATGGGTTTAAGTTTCAGGAAAAACTAGAAAAAGAGGCTTATAGAGTAGGCAATAATTACTCAGCACCGGCAGTTAAGGTTAGTGATTTTATAAATGGAAAAACTAGTAAAGATATATCTAGTGTTAAAACTACATACTCAAGAGGACTAGTTAGTGGCGATTTTCAGAAGATTTTTGATAAAAAAATTGTTGATGGAATGAAGGAAGGCTTAGTTGCTTTTGGTAAAAAAATTAATGGGTTTGACAAAAACGGAATTTTAATTGGTGTGGAAAGTCGTTCCTCTTCACCAGTTAGGATAGAAAGAGACGAATTAGGTATGTCTAATATAAAAGGTCTTTATCCTGCAGGCGAAGGTGCAGGCTTTGCTGGTGGTATAACCTCTAGTGCGGTTGATGGAATTAAAACTGCTTTAAAGTTGATAGCCAACAATAAAAATTAGTTTCAAAAAGTTTTTATTTGTAGATTAAGTCAAGTTTTATCTGCAACAATATATGTAAATTAACATTTATACTTTTATATGAGGTATATTTAAAATAAATTAAAAATTACATTTTTTTGCTATCTTTTATCACAAAAATATGGTACAATAGTGGCAATTTAAAGTTATGGAGAGAAACATTGCATTATACTGACGAGCAACTTGCTGAAAAAATACAAAAATTGCCAAAATATACCGTTAGAGAAGAAAAACTTAACGTTATTACACATTTTATAGGTATGATAATTGGTATTATCGGACTTATCATTATGTTTTCACTTGCAGTTGTAAGAACATCTAGAGATTATACGAACTTTGTAGATATTATTTCTTCTTTAGTTTTTGGCGGGTCAATGGTTGCTCTTTACACAATGAGTACAATTTATCACAACGAAAAAAATCTAAAAAAGAGAGTGTTTAGGCAAAAATTTGACCATCTTAGCATAAATATACTAATTGCTGACAGTGCTTCTTCATTTATGATTTCTGGCTTAAAAAACAATATTGGATACATATTAATAAGTTGTATATGGGCACTTAGTATTATTAGTATGGTACTAAATTGGATAAATGTTAAAAAATTTAGAGCCGTTACAATGGTTATTTATATTCTTACTGGCTGGGCACCAATTTTTGTGGTTAACTATGTTATATCACTTTGCGGTATTGGCTGTTTTGCTATTGTGCTTGCTGGTGGACTTTGTTACACATTTGGATTAATTTTTTATGCTATAAAAAAGGAATTTATGCATAGTATTTGGCATATATTTGTGTTGATGGGCAGTATTTTACATATTGTTGGTGCGTGCGTATATGTGTATATGATTTGAAAGTACAAATATGGCTAAATTAGATAAATTTTTAATTTTTTAGTTGAAAGTATAGACAAAATTAAAATATTGTGATATATTAATATAAATAAAATGTAATACCAAAGGAGAATAGATTACTATGGCTTATGTTATCAGTGATGCATGTATTTCTTGTGGTGCATGTAGTGACCAATGTCCTGTAAGCGCTATTAGCGAAGGAGATACTCAATACAATATTGATGCAGATACTTGTATTTCTTGCGGTGCTTGTGCAGATGAGTGTCCAGTGAGTGCAATTTCAGAGGAATAATTTGGTTTAGGACGGAAAATTTATTGCCGTCCTAAATGCTAAAATAGTAGCAGTATAAATATAACTTAAAATATGCACTAAATTTTTGATAATGTCTGATTTTTAATCAAACATTATTAATTATTTTTTTTATGGTTATAGCAAAAATTTTCAGGCTAGCATAATATTTAATGTTTAAATTTTTAAAAATAATTACAAAGTAAATTTTTTGCATATTGCAATATTTTTTTGCGGTATGTTTTGGAGGAAATATGGCAAATACAACTTTATTGACCCAAGAAGGATATGACAAACTTTGGGCAGAGTATCGTGAACTTGTAGATGTAAAAAGAGGCGAGGCATCAGAGAAAATCAAAGTTGCAAGGGAGTATGGCGATTTAAGCGAAAATGCAGAGTATGATGCTGCAAAAGAAGAACAAGCAATGATAGAAGCGCGTATTAAAGTGCTTGAGAGTCAACTTTCAAACTATGAAATTATTGATAATTCAAAAATTAAAAGTGACGAAGTAAGTGTTGGTTCTTTTGTAAAAGTGCTTGATAAGGAATTTGACGAGGAAGAAGTATACCAAATAGTTGGTAGTACTGAGGCTGATATAAATAAAAACCGCATAAGCAATAATTCACCTATGGCAGTTGCTTTGCTTGGTAAAAAGAAAGGTGAAACTGTTAAAGTTGTAACACCAAACTCAACTTTTGAGGTTAAAATTTTGCAAGTTAGTAAGGATAAAATAGATAAATAACAAGGAGTTATTATGGAAACAAATAACCAGATAGAATTGGATTTAAATGACATTATCAAAGCAAGGCATGAAAAGTTGGCAAGACTTGTTGAAATGGATAAAAATCCTTATGAAATAGTTAAGTTTGATAAGGATGCTGATGCTTTGGATATAAAAAATAATTACGATAATTACGATGGTAAAGAAGTTACTTTGGCTGGACGTATGATTAGCAGAAGAATTATGGGTAAAGCAAGTTTTGCTAATTTACTTGATAGTACTGGCAGTATTCAACTTTATGTAAGCAAAAATGATATTGGCGAAGACGATTATGCCGAATTTAAAAAGTTTGATATTGGTGATATTATTGGTATTACAGGCAAAGTGTTTACTACTAAAACTGGCGAGATAAGTGTGCATGCTTATTCTGTTTGTTTGCTTTCTAAATCTCTTTTACCATTGCCAGAAAAATATCACGGACTTACTAATACAGATATGCGTTATCGTCAAAGGTATGTAGATTTAATTGCAAACCCAGAGGTAAAAAAGACTTTTGTTACAAGGTCAAAAATCATAAGCAGTATTAGAGCATTCCTAGATAATAGAGGCTTTTTGGAAGTTGAAACTCCAATTTTAAATACTATCCCGGGTGGTGCTAGTGCAAGACCATTTATTACACATCACAATACATTGGATATTGATATGTATATGCGTATTGCGCCGGAACTTTATTTGAAAAGACTTATTGTTGGTGGTTTTGAAAGGGTTTACGAAATAGGTAGATTATTTAGAAACGAGGGTATGGATACTAGACATAATCCAGAGTTTACTACTGTTGAGTTATATCAAGCATATACTGACTATAATGGTATGATGGATTTAACAGAAGATTTATTTAATTATATTGCAGATACAGTTATTAGCAGTAAGACTATAAGTTATCAAGGTGTAGAAATTAATATTGGTAATAAATGGAAACGTATTTCTATGCTAGATTTAGTGCGTGAGGAAACTGGTATTGATTTTGAAAATATGCCACTTGATGAGTGTATTGCAAAAGCAAATGCAATTGGTGTGGAATTTGCAGACAATGTAACTTGGGGCAAAGCACTTTATGAAGTGTTTGACCAAAAAATAGAAGAAAAATTAATTCAACCAACTTTTGTTACAGATTATCCTGTGGAAGTTTCTCCACTTGCAAAACGTAAAAAATCTGACCCTAGACTTACAGAAAGATTTGAGTTCTTTATTACAAGCCGTGAAATGGGTAATGCTTTTTCAGAGTTGAATGACCCAATTGACCAAAAAGGTAGATTTATGGCACAAGTTAAGGAAAGAGAGGCTGGCGACGATGAGGCTCAAATGATGGATGAGGATTTTGTAACTGCTTTAGAGTATGGTATGCCTCCAACTGGTGGTTTAGGTATTGGTATTGACCGCTTAGTTATGTTATTTACTGATGAGGCAAGTATTAGAGATGTTTTGTTGTTCCCAACGATGAAACCGCTTGCATAATTCGGCTTATTATTAGGCTTTTGATTTATAAAATCAAAAGCCTATTTTACAGCCGATTATGCGCGCTTCGTAAGACATAGATATGTCTTATGAGAAGTAACAAATAAATTATAATATTTATTTAATTATTTATAAATTTTCCTCAAAGTATGAAACAAGTGTCAGAAAAAGTATACTTTTTCTGACATAAAACTACTTGACTTTTTATTCGCATTTATGTATAATAAAGTTAGTTAAAAAGAAAAATTTGTTAATTTTATAACTTTTAATTATAAGAAACTAAAATATATTAAGTGTCAGAAAAAGTATACCTTTACTGACAAAATAGCAGATTTTCTTATTTAATAGATATAATTAAAAATGTTTTAAGATGGAGGTTAGTATGAAAAAGAAATTGTTTTTGATTATAGCAGTAGTAATTATGGCAATTGTATCATGTTTTTCTTTAATTAGTTGTGCACCTGATGGTGGTGATGATTCAGATAATGACAATGAAAAAATTGCAGCATCTATTAGTGAATATGTTGATTTGTGGAAAAAGAGTTCTGCAAAATATTATCAAGAAGTGAATGATACTAGTGATTGGTCTGTACTTGTTGGTGTTAATGGAATGCAAGCAGTAAGGGAACTTGATAGTTATAAAACTATTTATCAAATTGTAAAAAAAGACGAATTAAATGTTTATGATTATTCTAAGGAAGAAAAAACTTGGACAAGACAATATTATAACACTTTTGACGATATTAGGCGTGAGTTTAAATTTGATGGAACAGAATTAGTTAATGCTAATAAGTTCATAGAGGATACTTATGAGACATTAGATTATGTGCTTGAAATGGAAAAAGAACTCGTAAAAAATGGAAATATTTATACTGGTAAAGTTGGTAGTAAATATGAAATTTATACTATTAAAATTGCAGCAAAAGAAATGACAATAGATATGGTATCTGATGACGATTTGAGCAAACATGCCGCGGCATACCGGACGCTCTCCTTGTTGTTAAA
>OFGX01001169.1_pt1 | contig 16556 bp, 14 predicted proteins | sample 1521831 | NCBI WGS metagenome assembly OFGX01 (sample SAMEA3504080, study PRJEB24116) | mouse gut metagenome | biome: mouse gut; feature: mouse-associated habitat; material: faeces | place: Denmark | collected 2011 | reverse complement strand
TTTCAACTTCCCTTCAATTTCTATAAATTTTTTTATGAACGCTTCTGTACTAGAATATCCAAAAATAAGTGCTGCCTCATATAAATGCTCTCTCGATTTCAACTGAATCGAAAACCTTCGTAACATATTGCCATTGCCATTTCCTTCGTATATATATGTTATTGGAAACCAATGCCATCCATCTATATTATTATCTATAAAAATGGAAGCATTAAAGCAAATAAGATCTGCAAATACAAACTCATTTTTATTACATACTTCTGTTTCAATATTATTGATCCAATACGCAGCCGTTCCTGAAAGATATTGCTTATTATCTCTTTTTGATACAGAGTTGTCCAAATTTTTGTTATTTGAACAGTATTTTGCATATTGTATAAACAAACTCAATACAATATATAGAGAAGTAGATTAGGAGTATGTAATATGCAAAATTATATTATGGAAAGGGTGGAAGAAGTTGCTAATTACATTATAGAAACGGAGTCAACTCTGCGTGATACTGCAAATGTATTTATGATTTCTAAAAGCACTGCTCATACAGATATGACAGTAAGATTACCACAGGTTGACCCAGAAAAATACGAAAAAGTCCGTGAAGTGCTGGATAAAAATTTAGCAGAAAGACATATCCGTGGCGGACATAGCACTCAATTGAAATACTCGCATCACTAATATACATATAAGTTAAAATAATTAAAAAAGTCATAAGCAAAATATGCTTATGACTTTTTTATTAATATAATTATCCTTTCAAAAATCGGTATTAAATTGTGATTTTAAGTGTAGTAGAATACTTCATTTAAAAATTAAAAGTGTAATAATTGATAAAAATTCAATTAAATTTTTCTGTTATCGGTATTATCTCTTTTATATTCTTGTGGGGTAGAAGTATCCCAAAGATTATTGCGGCTTGGGTTGTATATTGCACCAAGCATAATTTGTTTTGTGCCTGGCTTATTGTTATTGATTTGTTCTATTAATTCTTTTGTTTCGCTTCTGTTTGAGTTTTTATCTTTAGGACAAGGATTATGTACAACCGGCAAGTTGTATTTTTTTGCAAGGGCTGCTAGATATTTTTCCTCAACATAAATAAGCGGTCTTATTAGTGTAATGTTTGTCCTATCCATAAAACTTACTGGTGAAAAAGTGCTAAATCTTCCTTCATTCATAAGGCACATGAGCATAGTTTCCAAAATATCATCTGCGTTGTGTCCTAAAGCAATTTTATTGCAACCATTTTGTATAGCAACAGTGTTTAGTGCACCTCTTCGCATTTTAGAGCATAATGAGCAAGGACTTTTTTCTTTTCTGTCTTCAAAAATAATTTTAGCAATATCTGTATTATGAATTATTAAAGGTATTTCTTCTTTTTTGCAAAAATTTATTAAGTCTTCAACTTCTTTTTGGTCTGTTTGCTCAAACCCTAAATTAATATTTACTGCAATTATGTCAAATTTGTAAGGTGCAAATTTTTTGTAATTATGCAAAATAGTAAGCAAACAGATACTATCTTTGCCTCCGCTAACTCCGACAGCAATTTTATCACCCTCTTTAATCATTTTATAGTCATCAATTGCTCGTCTTGCCAATCCTAAAATCTTTTGCATAATTTACCTCAATTTGTAATTAATCAGTTGAATTTTACTATTTATATATAATAATATACACTATCTTATTGACTTTATGCAACCATTTGGTTATAATTAACTTGTATAAAAATAAAATATAATAGGCATAACTATTAGGACACTAATAATCTGCTGGCTTTTAATATAATGACTATTTGTGGAGAATATAATGGCAGATGCGGTAATTAATTTTTTTAGAGAACTTTTAAACAATGATATTTTGACTATTTTCATAATATCAATGTTGCCTATTATAGAATTGCGTGGTGCTATTCCTGTTGCAATTGAGATGGGACTTAGTTGGTATACCGCTTTTGGTTATGCCTTTTTAGGTTCTATTATTGTTGCTCCTATTTTGCTTTTAATTTTAATGCCAGTGCTTAATGCTATGAAAAAAATTAAAGTTTTTAGAGGGCTTGCAAACGCAGTTGAAAGTTTGTTTAAGTCAAAGGCGGAAAGTGTTAGAAAAAAAGCAAACAAAGCAGATAGTAAACATACAGAAGATTTCATAAAAATTATTGGAGTTTTTTTGTTTGTGGCTATACCATTACCATTAACAGGTGTGTGGACTGGTACTGCAGTTGCAGTATTTTTAGGACTTGGATTTTGGAAATCTTTGCTTGCAGTTAGCATTGGTAATATCTCATCAGGTTTAATAATGACAGGATTAAGCCTTTTGTTTAAGGACAATTTAAATTTGTTTTTGACAATTTTTATGATAGCAGTTTTGACATTGCTGGTTTTAAATATAATCTATCTTGTTGTTAAATCAAAATTAAAAAAGAAAAAAGAAGAACAAAATAACCTCACTGAAACAAATAAAAATGATGGTATAAACGAAACAGAAAATCTTATTGATAGTTTTGATATTGAAGAAAAGAATAAATCTAAAAATAATTTAAATGACAATAATCAAAATGGTGTAAGTATAAAAGAAATGGAAATTTATGAGGAAAAAACCGCTGAAAATCGGGATATAATTAAAAAAATAGATTATAGCAATATAAAGGAAGAAGATAAAAAAGATTAAAACATTGCAAATAAATAATTTAAATAAACTATATTTTAGTGTTTTGATTTGGGGGACAATTTGAAATAAATTAACAGGAGCAAAACATTGAGTAAGCAAAAGAGTAGTAAAGGATTTACAAGTAAATTTGGGTTTTTAATGGCAACAGTTGGGTCGGCTGTCGGTCTTGGCAATTTGTGGAGTTTTCCATACAGAGTAGGTCAAGGTGGCGGTGCGGCTTTTGTTTTTATTTATATCCTCATGGTTTGCTTAGTCGGTGTTATTGCTATGATAGGCGAGTTTGTTATTGGCAAGCGCTCTGGTGTAAATGTTATTGATACTTATGGTGGTATTAGCAAATGGGCTAAATGGCTTGGCTATCTTGGTGTAGTTGTTCCATTTTTAATATTGTGTTACTATCAAGTAATTGGTGGTTGGTCAATTAAATATATGGTCGACTATATTGGTGGTATTGGTGTTGCAAGTGGTAGTAGCCATGTTGGAGATATGTTTGGCACATTTACAACAAGTGTTGGTATGCCAGTGCTTTATCTTTTTATATTTGCGTTTGTTGTGGCAATTATAGTATTATTTGGTGTTAACAAGGGTATAGAAAAAGCAAGCAAAATACTAATGCCTGCCTTGTTTGTTTGCTTAATAATTGTTGTAATAAAAAGTCTTACTTTGCCAAATGCTAGCGAGGGGTTATTGTTTTTATTCAAACCAGATTTTACTAAAGTTAATGGTTCAACAATTTTGTCGGCTTTGGGGCAAGTGTTTTTTAGTATGTCACTTGGTATGGGTATAAATGTTGCGTATGGTAGTTATATGAAAGATAACATGAACATAGGCAAAAGCAGTGTACTGGTTGGTGTTATGGATACAGTAATTGCTATGCTTGCAGGTATGGCAATATTCCCAGCAGTATTTTCTTTTGGGCTAGAGCCAACTGCAGGACCAGGGTTACTATTTGTTGTGCTTGCAGAGGTTTTTGCTAGTATGGGACCTGTTGCTGGAAGAATATTTGGTACAATATTTTTTATGCTTGTAATACTTGCTGCAACTACATCTTCAATAGCCTTATTGGAAGTGCCAGTTCAATTTATTGTAGAAAAATTTCATATAAACAGAAAATTAGCATCAATGTGTGTAGCGGGTATAGTTTTTGGTATTGGTGCATTTATAGCAATGTCCTTTGGTGTTAAAAATTTGCAAGTTGAAGGTGTAGATTTGCTAACATTATTTGATTCAATTACCAATAAAATTATTTTGCCAATAACGGCTGCAAGCACATGTTTGCTTATTGGGTATAAAGTTAAGCCAAATAATTTGCTAGATGATTTGGGAGCAGATACAAAAAATAAAATTACAATTTACAAAATTTGGGGATTTTTGATAAGATATGTTACACCTGTAGGAATATTGTGTGTGCTTGGCATAGGTATTTATGAAGTATTTTCTGGACAGGCAGGGTTTACTACAATTGGTGGCAAACTGACAATAGTGTTAACTGCAGTATTTTTAGTTTTGTTTAGTGTTGCGGCAAATGCAGTTGCAAATTATTGGGATAGTAAAAAATTAAAAAACAAAATTAAATAAGTTTAAATTTTTAAAAAGAGGTTTTTAAGTTAGCCTCTTTTTTATTTTATAAATATTTTGTGATATAATAAATTATTATAAGTCAAATGTGCAAATACATTTTAGGTATTTATAATCACAATAAGGTAATAAAATTTTTATTATCAAATTTAAATTTACAGAGGTAAAAATGCGGGTTTGTTCGCTTGGTAGCGGTAGCAAAGGTAACTGTATATATATAAATGTTGAAGGACATGGTATAATTATTGATAATGGGTTATCTTGTAGGGAATTGAATAACAGAATGAAAAGTATTGGACTTGATATTATGGATATTAATCATATTCTTATAACTCATGACCATAGTGACCATATTAAAGGCATAGGAATTTTGGCAAGAAATACAAATGCAGTAGTTTATGCTCACCCACAATGTTATAAGGCAATAGCGGATAGAGTTGGTGATGTTAATTATTGTGGGGATAATGAAAATTTTGAAAATGGTTTTAAAATAGGTGATGTTTTTATCAAACCATTTCGCACACCTCATGACGCGGCTTATTCAGTAGGGTATAGGATAGAGGGTGAAGGTAAAACTTTTGCCTTGGCAACGGACTTAGGAGTTGTAACTGATTCCATACTAAAACATTTAAAAGGCACAGATATTACTATTATAGAGTCTAATCATGACATTAATATGCTAAAAAAAGGCAGTTATCCAGAACAACTAAAACGCAGAATAATGAGCAACCGCGGGCATTTGGCAAATATTGAAACTGCAATGGCAGTAAACAAACTTGCAGAGTCGTCTAAAAGATTTTTGCTTGCACATTTAAGTGAGGACAATAACTTAAAAAAACTTGCTTTTCATGAAACTAATAATGTTTTAAAAAGATTAGGAGCAACAAAAAGTGATATAAGTTTGGATATACTAGACCAGTATATTCCTAGCAAAATTTATGATATTTAATCTATCAAATTTTTGTTTTAATAATTTTATATAAATAACTTTATAAGGTAAAAGATTATGAAAAAAATTGAGGATATTAACAAAAACTATTTTGGACCAAGAATGAGTGACGGAGCAGGTGTATTTGTCGCTGGCTTTGTATTTTTATATATTTTTCAGGTAGTATTAATATTAGTTGCGGAATTAACTGGAATAGATGTTGAAAATGCTCCAACTTGGTTTACATGGGTTATGATGTTAGTAAATCAAGCAGCGCTTGTAATTGCAGTTGCGGCTTATGGTGGAGTTGCTCATAAACCATTGCTACAAGAAAGTAGGATAAATCGCAGCCTTAACTATAAACAAGTTTTAATTATTCCAGTTATCTCTATTGCTTGTATTATGGCTTTTTTACCACTTGCGGAGGGATTTGTTAGACTTGTAAGATTAATTACAAAATCACCTTTAGATACTGATTTAGCACTAGGTTCTCAGTGGTGGGAGATTATGCTTTCTGTATTTTTTGTGGCAGTTTTGCCAGCAGTAGGTGAGGAATTATTGTTCCGTGCAGGAGTTGCAAGAGGTTTAAAACGTAAAAATTATGTGTTTGCAATAGTAATGTCTGGACTTTTATTTTCAATTTTTCATGGCAATGCAGAGCAAACTGTGCATCAATTTTTAATTGGTATGGTATTTGCGTATTTGTACTTTGTAACAGGCTCTTTGCTTGCGTCAATTATTTGTCACTTTGCAAATAATGCTTTGGCGATTTTGTTTTCTGTGTTGCTTTCTACCACAAATAAAACATTATCAGTAGGGGCAGAAGTTGCTATTTATGTTACTATGAGTATAGTTGGTTTTGTAGCATTGTATTTCTTGCTAGGTTACATTATGAAATTGAGCAAAGATGCTAAGTATAATGAAAAACATAAATTCCAATTGAATTGGTTAAAAGATTTAGGGAATACTTTAAAAACTTTGTTTGACGACCCATGTGATGACATAAGTTTGAATGGCGATTTGGATAGCAGTGATAGTGCTACAAATGAAGTAAAAACTGAACAGAATGTTAATGAAAATAAATTGGATAAAGTTATGCAAGAGGCAAATATGCAAACAATAAAAAAACGTAACAAGTTTGACTGGTATGCTTTGTTGGCTGCGTTAGGAATTTCGCTTGCAGTATGGATAATTAATTTATTTGCATAAAATTTATAGTTATGAATATTAATATAGTTTGCGTAGGAAAAATTAAAGAAAACTTTTATAAAGATGCGGTTAGTGAGTATGCAAAAAGGCTTACTAGATTTTGCAAGTTTAATGTTGTTGAAGTTGCTGAAAGTAGGCTAGAGAGCAATGACATAAATAAAGTAAAAGTTATTGAAGGAAAAAGTATAATATCAAAATTGAAAGGGTATGTAATAATCTTAGATTTAGCGGGGGTAATGCTTACAAGCACGGATTTAGCAGAAAAAATAGATGATTTGCAAACGAGTGGTGTAAGTGAAATTACTTTTGTAATTGGTGGGTCTTATGGCTTATCCGATGAGATAAAACAAAAGGCAGACTTTACTTTATGTTTTGGAAAAATGACATTCCCTCATCAATTAATGAGAGTTATTTTGTCAGAGCAAATTTATAGGGCATTTATGATAAACAGCAACTCTGAATATCATAAATAAACTATCTATTTTTAATAAACAACATTTTTTTAATCTGCATATAATACAAGTAATACATAATGTGAGGTGTTTATATGTACGATGATGTTGCTTTGGATAAAGATTTGGCAGTACTTGGAGAGCAAGGAGCAAAAGTTTTTACTATTGGATATACCGTTTTGGGAAGACCTATTAAATGTGTTGTAAAAGGTAATTTAAATGGTCCTTGTGTGTTAGTTCAAGCAAGTATGCACGCAAGAGAATATATAACCACACCACTTGTTATTGAAATGATGAAAAATTACAATGGCAATGTTGGAGTTTGGTGTGTGCCAATGGTAAATGTAGATGGTGTACTTTTATGTCAGTATGGACTAAAAAGTGTAACCGACCCGTCTTTAAAGAAATTTTTGCTTGATGTAAATGGTGGTAGTGAAGATTTTAGTTTGTGGAAAGCAAATGCAAGGGCTGTGGACTTGAATGTTAATTACAATGCTAAGTGGGGCGAGGGCAGACAAAATGTAACTTATCCTGCACCTAGTGATTATATTGGTGAGTTTCCTGTATCAGAGCCAGAAAATGTTGCACTTCGTGACTTTACTAATAAGTTGCAACCAAGTGTAACTTTAAGTTATCATACAAAAGGTGAGGTAATTTACTGGGGCTTTGAATGTGTAAAACCTTATTTTGATTATGCACAAAGAATTAGCAATGTAACAGGTTATCCTATTTTTGAGAGTACAGATAGTGCTGGCGGATACAAAGACTGGTATACTGCTACAACATTTAAATTAGGTTTAACTTTGGAAGTTGTAAATGGAGATATGCCTTATCCTATTGATTTGGGTGTTTTGCCTGAAGTTTACAAGCAAAATCAAGATGTTTTAAAAACTGCAGCAGTAATTGCAGAAGAAATAGAAAGAAAGGAATAGTTTATACAAAATAATTATGCAAGATATTGATTATATGAAAATTGCTCTTCAGCAAGCAAAAATTGCTGAAAGTTATGATGAAGTACCAGTTGGTGCTGTAATTGTAAAAGATGGCAAAATAATTGCTTTAGGCAATAACTATAAAGAACGTGAGAATTGTGCAGTTTTTCACGCAGAAATTATGGCAATTATTAATGCCTGTAAAAAACTAAATAATTGGTATCTTGATGGTTGCAGTTTGTATGTAACTTTGGAGCCTTGTCCTATGTGCTGCGGAGCAATTATAAATAGTAGAATTGACAGAGTAGTTTTTGGCGCAAAGGACGAAAAAAGTGGTGGGGTAGTTAGTTTGTATAATTTACTTAATGATAACAGACTAAACCATATTGTAGAGGTTGAAGGCGGAGTTTTGGAAGAGGAATGTTCAAGTATTTTGACTAACTTTTTTAAAAATAAAAGAAAAGAAAAAAAATTGAAAAAACTATGAAAATATAATTATAATATTACTATATTATTTTTAATAAAATACATCGGGAGTAATTTATGTTAATAGTAGGGTTAGGTAATCCAGATAAAAAATATGATGGTACATATCATAACGCAGGTTTTATGGTAATAGATAAATTATTGGATATTTTGGGGGTTACTTTAAAGGAAGATGGTTGTCGCTCAAAGTATGTTACCTTATATAAAAACAGCAAAAAAATAATTATTGCAAAACCTATGACATATATGAATTTGTCAGGTGAGGCAGTAGTTGCTTTAAGTAGTAGGTATAATGTGCCAGTATCTGAAATTTTAGTGGTTTATGACGATATTGATTTGCCAGCAGGTGATATTAGAATTAGAAAAAATGGTTCTGCAGGGACTCATAATGGCATGAGAAATATATGTGCTTTGCTAAATAGCAATGAATTCCCACGTGTTAGAATTGGTATAGGCAAACCTCAGCCACCTATGCAATTGGTTGATTATGTGCTTAGTCATATAAAAGGTGAAAATAAAGAAAAGTTAGACAAAACTTTTGAAAAAGCAGCCCATCTAATTGCTGATTTTATAAACCATAATGATTTGGATAAAATGATGAGGGATAGTAAATAAAATAGAAATAATAGCGATTTTTGATAGGTTATTTTAAAATTTAAATAAAAATAAACTTTTAATTAATAGATGTAAATTGCAAAGGAGCAGAGTAGTTGGAGGAGAGTTTAGCAAATCTCTTGGATTTAAGAGAGTTAGGCGGTGTTTTGCAAAACATAAGACAAAAAGTGCGTTCAGGTGTTAATACTGCAGTTTTTACAAGTAATAAGGCGGAACGTATACACATTGCGTGGGGTATGGATAATCCCACACTTTTTGTCGTGTCTGACAGAGTTAAAGCAAGAGAAGTTTATGAGCAATTTTTGGGATATGAAGATAATGTAACTTTGCTTGTGGAACGTGATGATATGCTAATGTATCGTAAACTTTCTATTACTTCAGATATAACAAATAGGCTTAGTGCGTTGTATGATTTTATTAATGGCAAAAGCCGTATTATGGTTGCAACAAGCGAAGCATTGCTACAAAACTTTCCTACTAAAAGCAATATTGATAAGTCTAGACTTTTGCTTGCTATAAATGATGAGTTTTCTCCTCAAAAATTAATTGAAAGATTAACTCAAATGGGTTATGTGCGTGTAGATAGTGTGATGGAAAAGGGTGACTTTAGTATTGTTGGTGATATTTTAAGTATTTTTCCTGATGGTGGGGAACTGCCTATTCGTATATCTTTTTTTGATGAGGAAATTGAAAGTATCAAGCAGTTTGATTTGGAAAGTATGAAATCCACTGAAAATCTTGATAGTATTGAAATTTTTTCTCGTATAGACCCAACATTTAGTGATGTAAATTTAGAGGAAGTTATTACAAAAGCAAAAAAGGTTATAAAAGAATATCCAGAAACTGCTAAAGTGCGTGCAAAGGAAATCATAAGTGAATTAGAAAATAAAATTAATGCCAATAACTTTAAAAATTTAAATTGGTTATTGCCGTTTTGTCATAATTTAAATAGCATTGAGGATATTTTGCCACAAAATACAATTATTGTATTTGATGACCCTAAAAATATTTATGACCATGCAAAATTGTATTACAACGATATTGTAAGCCGTGGCAAAAATCTTTTGGAACAAGGCGAAACAACAGCAAACCATCTAAAAGCAATTAAAAAAGTGGATTTTTTTGCCTTGCTTGCAGAAAAATTTTATACTTTAGGTTTTGCTAATATTACAAGTTCCAACCCAATATTTGCACCGCAAGAAATATTTAATTTAAATAGTCCTCCTGTACGTAGTTATTATGCTAACTATAATAGTTTGTTTACTGATTTAAAAAACTTTAATATAAATGGTTTTAGAGTTGTTTTGTGTGCAGGCGATGAGCATACTGCACGAAGTTTTGTAAGTTCATTAAAAGATTACAATTTATATTCAAGATATGTAACAACTATAGCGGAAAATTTTTCTGGTATAATAGTCACTCCTTTTGGAATAAAGCATGGTTTTAACTATCCGCAGTCAAAATTTGTTTTGATAGGTGTAAATGATTTGCTTAAAAAACGTGAAGTAAGTTTGATGCCTAAAAAACGTAAATCAAATGTATTTACTATGCCACAAGTTGGCGATTATGTAGTGCACGAAACTCACGGAATTGGACTTTGCAGTGGTGTAGAGCAAATAGTTGCTTTTGGGGTAAAAAAAGATTTTGTTGTAATTAATTATGCTGAGGGGGCAAAACTTTATATTCCTGTTGACCAAATGGACAAGTTGGAAAGGTATAGTGGTAGTGACGTACAACCAAAACTTAGTAAAATGGGTGGCAGAGAGTTCCAAAAACTAAAGGAACGTGTCAAGCAGTCTGTTAGAGAAATGGCATTTGATTTGCTTGAATTATACCGCAAGAGAAGCCAAGCAAAAGGATATGTTTATCCTCCAGATAGTTATTGGCAAAAGGAGTTTGAAGATTCCTTTGAATACACAGAAACAGATGACCAATTAAAAGCCATTGCAGAAATTAAGTCGGATATGGAAAGAGGCATAGTAATGGACAGGTTGCTATGTGGTGATGTAGGGTATGGAAAAACAGAAGTTGCTTTGCGTGCTGCTTTTAAAACTGTAATGGAAAATAAGCAAGTTGCAATTTTAGCACCAACAACAATACTTGCAAGACAACATTACAACACAGCACTTGCTAGGTTTAATGAAAGCAAAATTAAATGTGTACTTATGTCAAGATTCCAGTCTAAAGAAGAAATTAAACAAAACTTGAAAAAAATAGCATCAGGCGAGGCGAGTGTTATTGTAGCAACTCACAGATTACTATCAAGCGATGTTGTTTTTCGTGATTTAGGATTACTTATTCTTGATGAGGAACAACGTTTTGGTGTTGAGCATAAGGAAAAAATAAAAACACTAAAAAATAATATAAATGTACTAACACTATCTGCTACTCCAATACCGCGTACTTTAAATATGGCACTTAGTGGAATAAGAGATATATCTGTATTAGAAACACCGCCAAAGCATAGGTTACCTGTTGAAACTTATGTAACTGAATTGACTGACGGATTACTAATAGATGCAATAAGTAGGGAACTAGATAGAGATGGACAAGTTTATGTGCTTTATAATAGAGTAAATGACATAGAAAAAATTGCAAATAAAATTATGACTTTAGTGCCTGACTCTAAAGTTGTAATAGGTCACGGACAAATGTCAGATACAGAACTTGAGGATGCTATAGACAATTTTTATACAAAAAAAGCAAATGTGCTTGTTTGCACTACAATAATTGAAAATGGAATTGACCTAGCAGATGCTAATACTTTAATTGTTTTTGATGCGGATAAACTGGGGCTTAGTGCTTTATACCAATTAAGAGGAAGAGTGGGTAGGTCAAATAAACAAGCATACGCATATTTTACAACCAAACCTCAAAAGGTACTAACTAGTGATGCTCTAAAAAGACTTACTGCTATATCCGACTATACAGATTTTGGTAGTGGTTTTAAAATAGCAATGCGCGATTTGGAAATTAGAGGTGCAGGTAATGTGCTGGGAAAAGAGCAACATGGTCATATTGCTAAAGTAGGATATGATATGTACTGCAAATTATTAAAAGAGGTTGTTGAAGAGATAAGCGGTGGCGAGATAGTTTCTGAATCTGATGTGGATATGAAAGTTGATATAGATGCTTATCTTGACCCTGAATATATACCTTCAAATAACGAAAAAATTAAAGTTTATAAAGATATTGCAGCACTACAAAATATTGAAGAGTTAAAAGAAATGCAATTAGACTTAAAAGATAGATATGGTGAGGCAAATGACGGACTATGTAATTTGATGTATGTTGCAGTTATAAAAAATATGGCACAGGAAATAGGTGTAAAAACTGTTGAAATTAATTTTAAAAAGTGTGCCTTGCACTTTGATAATAGTGTATTTAAAAATGAAAAAGTCATTTATGCAGTCAGTGATATGACAGAAGAGTGCAATTTTGAAATAAAAGAAAACCCTAGTATTATATTTGAGGTTAAAAACTTAAATATTAGGCAAAAATTAGAATTAGTAATAAAATTTTTAAAAAATTGCAATAAAGTTTTTTAAATGTGTGTTACATTTGTATGATTTATATTATAAAAACACTTTAAAAATCGGTATTAAATTTATTTTTAGTCATGCTTAATAATTTTTTATTTGATGGATTTTAGTTTTAACAATTAATTGTAAGATTTAAAATTATTTTAATTACTTTAAGTAAATGGTATTACCTTTTATGTTTTGCTATTTAAAAAAATAATTTAAATTTAATAGTATTACATAATTTGTAATTATAATTTGAGTGATATTTTTGGAAATAATATGACTAAGCAAATTAATTTATCAAAAAAAATATTTTTTACTAAAAAACTATTGCTATTTTATTTATAATCTTGTATAATAAATAAGAAATATTAATAAATAGGTATATTATGCCATTTTTTATATAAGGAGAGTTGTAATGAAGAAAAGACTTGCTTTGGTTATAGCCATAATTTTGATTTTAACTTTTGTACTTGCTGGCTGTAACATGTTTGAGATAGATAAAGAGCGTGATGGTGACCAAGTTGTAGCAACTGTTAAGCATAATGGGCTTGTTGCTGAAATTACTAAAACAGAGTTCACAAGTTACTTCTTGCAGAATTATCAAAGTTATGCTAATTATTTTGAGTGGACTGTTGAAGAGGCAGGAGAAAATTTCATTTCTATTTTGGCAAGACAAAAAATGAATATAATTCTTGCTGTTCAAAAAATTTGTGAAGAAGAAGGCAAGGAACTTAATACTACTAAATTTAACGCAATTGTAAAACAAAACGTTAAAAAAGGTGATAGTAAAAAGGGCTTTGATGTTTATGCAGCATATCTTTTATCTTTATTAAGACCAGATGAGCAAAAATATGTAAGAGAACAAACAAATAAAATATTCCAAGATGAGTATGATGAGTATATTGAAACTCAACTTGAAAATGATAGAATTAAGGCTGAAGAAGAAAGTAATAAAAACAATAATAATAAAGACGAAAATGTAAAAGAGCCAAGACCAACTCAAGATAAAAAAGAAGATACAACTTATAAAAAAGATGACACAATTATTCAAAAAGATGCTGATGATGTAATAGATTTCTTTACAGCAAATAAACCTAATGATAATTCTACTCAGCATGAAAAAGATGCTTATAAAGAGCAAGAAGGTGATTTAAAAGATACTTTTACAACTTATGATTATTATCTTGCTAGACAAGCCGAGTTAAGAATTACTACAAAATATCAAGATTATTTTGAAGGTGTAAATGAAAATATTGAGGTTAAAGTAAGTGATAACTATAAAGAAACATTACAGTCTCAAATGAAATCTTACAAAACTGCAAGCAGTTATAAGAGCGCTATTGAAGGTGATACTACAGTAATTTATCACAATGGTAGATATGTAAAAGTTAAGAGTATTTTGTTACAATTCTCTGAGGAACAACAGTCTGTACTTTCATATATTCAAAAGAAATATGAGGGTGAATCTTTAAAAGAATTTGTTAAAGAGGTAAGAAAAGCACTAGTATTTGGTACAGATATTGTTGATGTGAACTTAGATAAATATATGGAAGATTTGTGCGGATTAAAAGTTTATAAATCTAATCCAAAATATGACCCTAAGAAACCTGCTGGAGACCCTGCAAAGAAGGATGCAAATAAGACTGATGAGCAAATGAATTATCCTTATGAAGTTAATCCTAATTATGACCCGGATAAGCCAGAAGGTAAAGACAACGAAAAATGGAAGAGTGTAGATTTTCTTGATGTTATTGCAGAGTTAGGTGCTGCACTTAAAAAGTTGGAAGGTACTGGTGAAGGCAGTGCTTTAGAAGCATATAAGAAAAAATATAATATAACAGATGATTCCCAAATCGACCAAGTTGGTTTGCTAATGTTTACAAACCAAAAGAAAGTTGAGTTGTTTGACGAATGGATTTATCTTGTAAATGATGACTCTGGTATGTTTGAGGGCAAAGAGTACACTGAAACACCAGTTGGTAATAGTAGTGATTATGTAGTTGAATATACTGCTTTGGTAAGACAATTGTTGCTAGATAATGAAACTGCTGGTAGTGTAAAAATTGATGATACAAATGGCAATACACTGCATACTTCACTTAATAATATCTCAGTAATTACAGTAAAAGTTGCTGGTGAAGAAGTAGAGATTTACACTGATACAGAAAATAATATTTCATTTATAGTAAATGATTTTGGTGTGCATATTGTAATGCTTACAACAGTTCCTGTAGATAAAGGTTATAATACAACTGAAGGTGTTCATTACACAGTAACTGAAAACACAGATTTTGATATGACTGAGTTTGAGGACAATACAAAATATACAGCAGAAGACATTGAGTTAATCAAAAAGGAAAATTCATATTTTACTTTGACATTAGATGCTTATGTTGGTTTTGATGAGGAAACTGGTAAAGCAATTACTTTAAAAGAAAAACTTACTAAAGATTTGCAATCTACTTTTGATAGCACTGCATATAGTAAATTTAGTGAAAAAGTATTTGACATGTATGGTGAAAAGTTGTTTGATAAAAAAGATGATAAAGACCCAGCAGAAGGTTTTGCAGACTATAAGTTTGAATTGAGTTTGAAGAAATCAATTTATAACAAAGTAGTAAGTTTTGTAAAAAGCAGAACATAAAATTAAATAAAAATATGCACTTTAATGTGCATATTTTTTGTTGTGTACATTATATTGTAATATATATAAATATAGAGGTATTATGGAATTATTTGAAAAAACTTTAGATAGTGAATTGAAATTTGATGGTAAAATATTAAAATTAAAATTAGATAAGGTACAATTGCCAGATGGTAGTAAATCAACTCGTGAATGTGTGTGCCATAATGGTGGTGCAGGTATATTGCCAATATCCAAAGATGGTAAGGTTGCTTTAGTAAAACAATTTAGATATCCTTATAAAGAGGTAATTTATGAAATGCCAGCCGGCAAAATTGATAGTGGCGAAACTCCTTATGAAACTGTTAAAAGAGAGTTGTTTGAAGAGGTTGGCGGTCATTCGGATAAAATTATTGATTTGGGTATTGTTTATCCATCCCCCGGCTATACAAACGAAAAAATTTATATCTTTATGGCATTAAACACTATTTTTAGCACACAAAAATTGGATGAAGGTGAATTTTTGGAAGTGGAATATTTTGATTTTAGTGAAGTGCTTAGGATGGTTGATAACAATACAATAAAAGATAGTAAAACTATTATCGCTATTTTAAAAGCCAAAGAATTATTAAAGGATAGTATATGATACTTGAAACAGAAAGATTAATTTTAAGAGAAATGACAACCTCCGATTATAATGATTTGTGTGAAATTTTGCAAGATAAAGAGGTTATGTATGCTTATGAACATGCTTTTTCAGATGAAGAGGTTAATAATTGGCTGTATAATCAGTTTTATAGATATAAAAAATACGGCTTTGGGTTGTTTGCAGTAGTGCTTAAGAATAATGGTAAAATGATAGGTAATATTGGCATTACTATGCAAAAGTTTGGAGATTCGCAAGTTGCAGAAATAGGATATTTATTAAACAAAAATTATTGGGGTAAAGGTTATGCAACTGAAGGTGCAGTTGCTTGCAAAAATTACGCATTTGATGTGTTAGGCTTAAATGAAGTATATTCTATCATAAGAGATAACAACTTTGCCTCTCAAGCAGTTGCAAAACGCAATGGAATGACTATTGTTGGAAAAGAACTTAAACATTATTATAATATGGATATGCCACATTCAGTTTATATGGTAAAAAATAATAATATTAATAAATAAAATGCTATAAGGATGAAAGGATGAAAGGGTGGAAGAGAAAGGGGAAAAGATGATGAATAAAGACAATATTACACTGATCGGTATGCCCGGCGTTGGAAAAAGTACAGTTGGCGTTGTACTTGCGAAAGTCTTGGGCTACCAATTTCTGGACAGCGATCTTGTGATTCAGGAACAGACCCAAAAGCTGCTGCACGAACTGATCTCTGCTTATGGAGAAGAAGGGTTTTTAAAAATAGAAAACGAAGTCAACGCAGGGCTTATCGTCAGCCGGACGGTGATTGCCACAGGCGGCAGCGCGGTTTATGGAAAAGAAGCAATGGAACATCTGCGGAATATTTCGACGGTTGTCTATTTAAAGCTGTCTTACCTAAGTCTGGA
>OFGX01001167.1_pt1 | contig 16562 bp, 14 predicted proteins | sample 1521831 | NCBI WGS metagenome assembly OFGX01 (sample SAMEA3504080, study PRJEB24116) | mouse gut metagenome | biome: mouse gut; feature: mouse-associated habitat; material: faeces | place: Denmark | collected 2011 | reverse complement strand
TTTCTCTTAGCAGAACCTCCTTCCGGTAAAGTTTCGACCATGTGACAAACACTCCGGCGCGGCCAAATCCGCTGACTTTTGAAAATGGGGACACGTTTACTTCCGACACTATGGAGCCGTCTTCTTTTACCACGCGGTATCCGCTGTTTACCACATCTGATTGGCAGGCTTGCGCCGTTTCATATAAATTTTCTAAATAATCCGGCTCTAAATAATCATCGCTGTCGATAAATGCGAGATAGGTCCCTTCTGCCTGCCGCATCCCAAAGTTTCTGGCATATGCCTGCCCATGGTTTGAATCGGAAAATAAACGGACCAAAAGTTTCGTTTCTTCCATAAATGCCCGGATTGCCTGTTGTGTGCCGTCTGCGCTTCCGTCATCAATTACAATAATCTCTATTTGTTTTAAAGTCTGGTTTTCTAAGGAACGCAGACAGCGCGTAATGTGTTTTTCCACGTTGTATGCCGGGATAATCACGGAGATCTGCGGTTTTGCTGCTGCCATTTCTTACTTCCTCTCTTTGCTGTTATAAATTCCGGTGTAATAGTTTATGCTCTTTTCCTTTGAGAAAATCCTGATACAAAGCTTCGATCGCCGGATTCTCGTCTGCGGATTTGATGTTTGAGCTTTTGTCCACTTTATAAAGGGACGCCATTCTGCGTTTTTTCGTCCGCGGCCCCGCCGGCCCCGGCTGGCCGCCGCCCATAATACAGCCCCGTTTACACGCCATCACCTCTACAAAGTCATAGTTCGATTCGCCCGCTTTGATCCGGTTTAGCAGCCTGCCTGCGTTGGCAAGCCCATTGACAACGGCTATGCGGACTTCTTTTCCATTATGTTCCACGACGGCTTCTTTGATTCCTTCTTCGCCGCGGATTCCGGTAAAACTAATTTCCCGCAAAGCGGCATAATCTTTCTGGCTGGACAGACGGCGTAAAACGGCTTCCGTTACGCCTCCGGTTACGCCAAATATCGCCCCGCCGCCGGATGCCAGAGAAAACGGCATATCAGCGGATTCGCCTTCGAGCCTGCCAAATTGTATGCCCATTTGTTTAATCATGCGGATTACTTCCGTCGTCGTTAAGACGTAGTCCGTATCCTGTCTGCCGTCCGTATAGTTGTCGTCTCTTAGAATTTCGCCTTTTTTGGCGGTACATGGCATAACGGAAACGATCATTGTGCGTTTTCCTTCTTTTTCATCTAATTCTTTGTAGTATTCTTTTAACACAGCGGAAAACATACCCTGTGGGGAACGGCAGGTGGAAATATGTTTTGCAAATTCAGGATATTTATTCTCGCAGTATTTCACCCAGCCGGGGCAGCAGGACGTAAACAGCGGAAGGCCTTCGTTTGCTTCTAAGCGTTCTGCAAATTCTTTCGTTTCTTCCATTATGGTTAAATCTGCCGCAAAGTTCGTGTCATAAATTGCATCAAACCCCATAATCCTTAAGGCTTCCACAAGCTTCCCAAAAGAATTTTCCCCTTTTGGGATCTGGAAATGATCGCCGACCGCAATGCGGACAGAAGGAGCCACCTGCGCGACGACGCGGATATTTTTGTCTTCAATGGCATCCCATACAACGGTGACATTCGACCGTAAAGAAAGCGCAGACGTCGGGCAGACTGCCGCGCACTGCCCGCATCCGACGCAGTCCGTTTCGCTTAGTTTTTTGTGGAACGGCGGCGTCACCTGCGTTTTTGAGCCGCGGAACGCAAAATCAATCGCGCCCACGCCCTGTATTTCGTCACAAGTGCGGACACAGTCGCCGCACAGGATGCATTTATTCGGATCTAATACGATGCTCGGTGAACTCATGTCGATAGGGCGCTTTTCCTTCGTATTTGGAAAACGGACGTCATGCACACCGACTTTGTATGCCAGAGACTGTAATTCGCACATGCCGTTTTTGTGGCAAATCGTGCAGTCCCTGTCATGGGATGCAAGGAGCAATTCTATAATCAATTTCCGATAGCTTTGAATCCGTTTCGTATTCGTGTAAATCACCATTCCGGCGCGGGGCTGTTCCGAGCAGGATGCAAAAATACGCCCTTTCTCATCTTCCACTACGCACATACGGCAGGCGCCATAGATGGACAATTCGGAATGGTAACAAAAAGTCGGTAAGTCAATGCCAGCCTTCCTAATCAGGGACAGTACGTTTTTCTCGCCTTCGATTGGTATTTTTCTAGTGTCTATTGTAATATAATCCATGTGTTTCTTCCTCCTAAACAGTTCGGCTAAATCCCTTTACGCCGTCCGGCAGTCTGCCTAAAAATCATTCCTTAACGATTGCGCCAAACGGACAGTTTTCAAGGCAGGAACCGCACTTAATGCAAACCGACTGGTCTATGGCAAACGGTTCTTTTATTTTGCCGCTGATGGCATTGACAGGGCAATTTCTGGCGCATTTTGAACAGCCTTTGCAAACGTCCGGCAAAATGCGGTAACGTAAAAGCCCTTGGCAGACGCCAGTGGCGCAGCGTTTGCCCACCACATGATCTAAGTATTCTTCCCGGAAATTTTTCAGTGTGGATAATACGGGAAGCGCCGCGCTTTTCCCTAACCCGCAAAGCGCCGTATTGGTAATGGCTTCGCCGAGTTCCTCTAAGGTTTTCAGGGAATCTTCCGTCCCATTCCCCGCAACGATGTCTTCTAAAATGTCTAACATCCGCTTTGTGCCTTCCCGGCAGGGAACGCATTTGCCACAGCTTTCGTTCTGGGTAAAATTCATAAAGAAACGGGCAACTTCCACCATACAGGTGTTTTCGTCCATAACGACAAGGCCGCCGGAGCCAATCATGGCGTTTAGCTTCTTTAAGGAATCAAAATCCAGAGCAACCTCCAGATTGCTTGTCACCAGACAGCCGCCGGACGGCCCGCCGATCTGCACGGCCTTAAACGGCACGTCGTTTTTGACCCCGCCGCCGATATCGTATACGATTTTACGCAGGTTGGTGCCCATCGGCACTTCGATTAACCCGGTATTCTTCACGCTTCCGGTCAATGCAAACGCCTTGGTGCCGGGGCTTCCTTCGGTTCCTATGGTACGGTACCAGGCGGCGCCCTCGTTGATAATCATCGGCACATTGGCATACGTCTCCACGTTGTTTAACACGGTGGGCTTTGCAAACAGCCCCTGTTCTACGGTTCTGGGAGGCTTAGTTCTCGGCATCCCGCGCTCGCCCTCGATGGACGCGGTCAAAGCGCTTCCTTCCCCGCAGACAAACGCGCCCGCGCCGCGGTTAATATGTACCCGGAAGCTAAAATCCGTACCCAAAATACGATCGCCCAAAAGCCCCGCTTCCTCGGCCTGTGCAATCGCAAGCTTTAAGCGGCTGATGGCAAGCGGATATTCCGCGCGCACATAGATATAGCCGTTCTGCGCGCCGACGGCATAGCCTGCAATCATCATCCCCTCTAACATTTTGTGCGGATCGCCTTCCATCACGCTGCGGTCCATAAATGCGCCGGGATCGCCCTCGTCCCCGTTGCAGACGATATACTTGTCCGCTTCCTTCTGGCGCGCCACCTGCTTCCATTTATATCCGGTCTGAAAACCGCCGCCGCCGCGTCCCCTTAAATTGGACTCTGATATTTCCTCCACAACCGCCTGCGGCGTCAGTTCAAACAGCGCTTTCTCTAACGCCTGATAACCGCCTACGGCAAGGTATTCGTCGATATTTTCCGCGTCAATATGGCCGCAGTTTTTCAGTACCAGGCGCGTCTGCTTCTCATAAAACGGGATTTTCTCCTGCGTCTCGTATTTTACGCCGTCCGCTTCATACAATAGCCGTTCCACCGGAAGATCGTTTTGGATGGACGTTTCAAAAATCTCGTCGCAGTCTTCTTCCTTTACCTTAACATACAGGTAATTCTTCGGCTCAATCCGCACAAGCGGGCCCATTTCGCAAAACCCGTGGCAGCCGCTGCGCTTTACCTCGGCATGGGCAATTTCCGCGCCAAATTCCACCGAAACGTCGTCCCTTCCCGCCGCAAGCTCCGAAAAGCGGTCGTATATTTTGGCGGAACCGCCGGCCAGACAGCCCGTTCCGGCACAGACTAAAATCCGGTGCGCCGGGCGCTTCATTGCCTCTTTTGCTTCTTTTCTTCTTTTATCCAAAGCTTCTCTGTTTTCGATTCTCATTTACCCTTTTGCACCTCTCAATTCTTCAAACAGTTCATGTACCTTTTCCGGCGTCATAGCAGGATGCACCACGTCGTTGACCGTAAGCACCGGGGCTAAGCCGCATGCCCCGAGGCAGGATACGGTTTCTAACGTAAAGAGCATGTCGTCCGTCGTATGTCTGCCTTTGCCAAGCCCGGTTTCCTTGTAGATTTGATCCAAAATCGCGGTCGACTTGCGCACATGGCACGCCGTACCGTCGCATACCCGGATTACATATTTCCCCTTCGCTTCAAAGGAAAAATTCTCGTAAAAGGTCGCCACACTGTATGCTTTCGCTTCATTGATGCCAAGCCGCTTTGCCACGTAGCTTAAAAGCTCCGGCGGCAGATAGCGGTAATAGCTTTGGATATCCTGGATAATCGGAATCAAAAACCGCTGCACCGTCCCATGCTGGCTGATGATTTCATCTGCCTTGTCATAGTAAGATTGTTCTAACATAAAAACCTCCATCTTGTGTATTTATTTACGTAAGGCCGCTGAATCATTCTCAGAGCGCGTCTGCCCCGTACCGAATGGGACGTGCCGCCTAATGTACGTTGATATGGTTGATTACCAGCTGGGCGATGCACGCCATCCCTTCGTCGTTCGGATGCGCCGCCACGACTTCGTTTGTAATCGTATGCTGCCCGCCGTCCGCACCGGATACCACTGCTCCAAGCGCGGAACGGTAAAACGCTTCGTAACCGTTTAAAAAGTCTGTCATTTCAATAAACGGGACGCCGTAAGCCGCGCACGCCCCCCGTTTGGCCGCTTCGATATCCTCAGACGGCCAGAGCGTCTCGCCCAGCATCAGAATCTGCGCATTCGGAGCCTTTTCCTTAATCAGCTTCACCAGGTTGGTGTAATCGCCGCCTAAGGTTTCTTTAAAGGATGTAATATTTTCCCCGGTCTGTATGGTGACCAGATCCGTATGCTCATTAAAATACCCCTCATAGTCTGCCAGTATGGCATTGCGATCCTGCGCCACTTCCCATTTCTTTAAATCCAAAACGGTAGTCGTAACGGATTTCGGCGTCTGTCCGCCCAGCCAGCTTGCCACCAGATGTATGTAATCTTTTTGTTCGGAAGAAGCAGCCATGCCCCAACTGCCCCACCAGTTGCCTTCCGCGACATCATTGCAGGTCACGGAATTGCCGAGCGCAACATAGTCAAACGTCTTTTCGGAAGCTATAATTGCTTTGACGCCGTTTATCTCGGTCTCCGTTTCGGTTTCTGTTTCCGTCTCTGTTTCTGTTTCGGTTTCTGTTTCCGGCGCTGTCCCGGTTTCCGTTTCGGTTTCGGTCTCTGCCTGCGTATCGTCCATGGAAGACGTATCTGCTTCCGGAAGTTCTTCTTCCGCAGGTTCCAGTAGTTCCGTTACTTTTTCTTCCACAAATGCAGACCTCACCTCTGACTTGTGTTCCGTTTCCTGTACTTCCTGCTCTGTTTCCGCGCTGCCGGAAGAATTTGTCCCGCCATTCTGGCATCCGGCAGACAACAGAACTGCACACATAATAAATACAAGGCCAAAATATCTTTTTTTCTTCATATACAAAACCTCTTTTCTTAAAAATGTGTTCATGATTATTTCAAAACATCAACAGAAAAACCATATTCGGCTTTCTGATCATTATAGTCGAACGGCATATAGAATACAATACTTTGAATTTTAAAAAAAATGTGACCAAATCCAAAAACAAATGTATAAACTTCCGTTTTGGGGTCTATACTATAATTGTTCCCAATGAGGAATTATCCCCCACCGCTCATTGGGAACAATCACAAAAGATGCAAGAATACTTATCCTCCCCTGGAAGCCCCGGCAGCCAACGCGTATGCCAGGGGCTTCCTTTTTTATCCAAAATCAAAGGCTCTTGAACAGGCCAGAAATCCCTTTTTCCCGAAAGATCTTTTTATAATAAGCCGCCTCTTCAAAAATCAGATCGTCAATCACCTGCATCCCCAGAAGTTCCACCGGCGCTTTATCGTCCGTCATCAGATAATCCCCGGCCCGGTACGCCCCCACGGCAGACGACACCTGTTCCATCATCCGAACAAGCGCCGGTTCGGAAAGCTTTTGCCGGTTTGAATCAAAAACAGAAAGCATCCGGCCAGAATCCGACGCATACAGTTCCCGGTTGGTGGAACCAGGCACATCTGCGGTATATACTTCCTGGAATACGGAAGAAATCGTATCTGCAAGATACTGGTTGATATTCCCTTCTTTCCGCCCCCGCATATTCATATTTACAACCATCACGCCGTCTTCATCCAGATGTTCTTTTACCAGGGTAAAAAACTCGACGGAGGACATTTGAAACGGTATCGTAATATCCTGGTATGCGTCCACCATAATCACGTCATATGTCTGATCCGTAACATTTAAAAAAGCGCGCCCGTCATAAGTAACAACCTCTACGTCTTTCGGCATCTTAAAATACTGCCGGGCCAGCCCGGTGATTTTGCCGTCAATTTCCACACCCTGCACCTGCGTGTTGGAAAAATATGCCCTGCACTGCGACGCAAACGTTCCGGTGCCGTTTCCGAGAATAAGTACGCGAAACTCCTCTTTTTCCATGACATCCGCCATCAGCGGGGCCGCCAGGGCATAATCGTAATACATTCCCGTTAAGCCGCCGTCTTTTTTCAGAATCGACTGCACGCCAAACAATACGTTGGTAGAAAGTATCATGTCCGTATCGGTTTCCCGGACCTGCAGGTAATTGTAGACAGATTCCCCTTCATAAGCAAGATCGGTTTCCCAAAATGCAAAGCTGTCAAAATGGCCGGCCGCACAGCAAACCAAAAACAGCAGTATCCCCACAGCAATCCGCCTGCCTCCTGTTTTGGATTTTACAAAGTAAAGGACGGACAAACACAGCAGTATCCCGGCAAATACCAAAAAAGTAACGGAAGTCCCCACAGCCGGGATCGTTACAAAAGTTGGCAGGAATGTTCCCAAAATACTTCCGATGGTGTTGGAAGCATTTAGCATGCCGACGGTTTTTCCGTTGTCTGCAAGGCTGTCCACCGTATATTTCACCAGAGACGGCGTTACCGTCCCCAGCAAAAACAGCGGGAATACAAATATGGCCATACATGCCAGAAAGCCGGCCCAAATTAAGAAATTGGAATTTACCGTAAAGATCAATACTGCCGAAATGGCAAGAATAATATATTTCCCGGCAACGGGAATACATGCAATCCAAATGGCTGCAAGCAGGATCCTTCCATACAGCCTGTCCGGATCGGGATTTTTGTCTGCGTACCTTCCGCCGTAGATATTGCCAAGCGCCATGGCAATCATAATCGTCCCGATAATAATCGTCCATACGATCTGGGAGGAACTGAAATAAGGAGCCAAAAGGCGGCTTGCGCCCAGTTCCACCGCCATAACGGACATACCGGCAAAAAACTCTGTCAGGTACAGGTAAAGTTTGCTTGAAAGAATTGTATGGGATGTTTGCGCCTGATTTTTTTCCTGCATAGGTAGAAGCCTCCTGTGATTGAACCTGTAATTGTAATATAACATATTATCACAGAAAAGCCAAACATTTTGTCAGGCATCCGTCAGTATTTTTCGGAGCATGAAAACAGACGCCGTCGCCAAAACCACTTCCGCGCACATAGACGCATACGGCATCCCATACAGCGGAATCATGTAATTGAGCAATACCAACGCCGGAATTTCCAGTACAATTTTACGTAAGAATGCAAACAACAGCGATTTTTTCCCTGCGCCGATTGCCTGAAATACGCCGACCGTCGTATAATCAATGCACATAAACGGCAGCGCCAGCACAAATCCGATTAGAAACCGCGCCCCGTACGACACAACCGAATCTGTTTTGATAAAAAGCCCAATCAGGCTGCCGGAACACAAGCTGCAGACAAGAACCACAGCCGCCATCAAAAGAAGCGTACGCTGCAAAAGAATAACCACCGCCTCTTTCATGCGCTTCTTGTTTCCGGAAGCGTAATTGTATCCGACGAACGGCATAATCCCCTGTGCGGCGCCCATCGCAATCTGCAGCGGCACCATTTGGATCTTCTGCGCAATCCCCATAGCGGCGACCGCCTCGGAACCGTACGCAGTTGCAAAATTATTAAATACGGTCATACCCGTAACATTTAACAGGTTTTGAATTGCAGCCGGGACGCCTACGCCAAATATATCCAGCGCAATGGATTTTTGGAAGGAAAAACGGCGGACGTCAATACAGACGCAGGTAGACCGCCTGCGAAAATAAAGCAGCACGATAAAATACATACACGCGGCGCAATTGGACAGAAACGTGGCCAGCCCCGCGCCCGCCGCGCCCATTGCAAGCCCCTGCGGCAAAATAAATACCGGGTCTAATATTATATTCAGCAGGCACCCGCTCATGGTACCGATGCTGGCATGGACGGAATTTCCTTCCGAACGCACCAAAAAAGCAAACACCACATTTAAAATAGATGGAACCGCTCCAAATGAAACGGCCCATTTCATATATCCTGCCGTTGCCGCTGCATTCTGTTCCCCGGCTCCAAGCAGCGCAAGAAGCGGATTTTGAAAAATCCAGGTAAGGGCGGAAAATAAAACGGCGCAAAACAGCGCGCAGTAAAAACCGAAAGCCGAACAGTCTTTGACCGCTTCGGTTTCTCCCCTTCCCAAAAAACGGCTCATAGCGCTTGAAGTCCCAACGCCGAACAGGTTATTTACCGCATTAAACGCAAGCAGCATCGGCGCCGCCAGCGTTACGGCCGCCGTCTGCACCGGATCGTTTAACATCCCGACAAAATAAGTATCCGCCAGGTTGTAGAGCACCATAACAAGAGAACTGATAATCGTTGGAATCGCCAGCTTTACCACCGCAGATGAAACCGCTTCCTGTTCAAACAGGCCCGCATTCGTATTTTGGCCCATATCCTAACCGCCTCCCCAAAATTGTCTGCCACAGGGCATTTTCCCTATTATAGCACTTTGGGCTAAAATAACAAGGACTTAAAAAACAGAATCCAAAGCGTTTTTCAAACACGCTCTAGCTGCTATAATTTTCCAAAAAACCAAACAGTGTTTCTTCATCCTTTACGCAGTACCCTTCCCGGATCTTTTGCTGCAGGCTTTCATCCAAATCCGAATACCGGATCGCCGTATATTCATAAACCGTCCTGCGATCCGCCAGATAAACAGTCAGATAATCCCCCTCTTCCAAAATGACAAATTTATACCCAAACGGCTGGCTTACAGGCAAAACGTCCTCTTCGCTTTCCAAAACCGCTTCCTCTGCAAATATCTGTTCCGTATCCGGCATATCCTGCGGCTGCTCTGCCTGTTTCAAATGCAGGATCTGATAGCATCCGATGCAAAACAATACGGTAAGAACAAAAAAAATACGAATACAATTGACTTTTTTCATAGAAATCACCAGTCATAGTATTCGCATTTTTTTGTAAATTAAACATTGCCGCTTCCAAAATCTGCCGAACGCAGAAGCCAGCCCGCATCACTCCAAAACCGACTCCCGCTCCAGCAAAAGCACCTGATCTACCGGAGCAATGCTTTTCCCTTTCCCATCTGTACCTTCAAAATATTTCTCCCCCGCCGATTCAAACAACACGTAAATCTGCCCGTCCGCCAGTTCAATTTCTTCCGAACAAGGCGGCATTTCGATCTTTACCATCGGCCGGTTCGGATGTTCGTCCATCTTACTGCATGATTCGTAAACCTTCAGATATGACGACTTCTTTCTCCCAAAAGAAGTACTGACATATACCCTGCCCTCTTCATCAAACACAATCCCCTGTACCTTATCCGGAATACGGCAGCTCTTAACCTGCTTTAACCCGCGTTCCGTCATCTGATAAGCAGCCATTCTGGAACAAAACAGTTTTGTATGCGTCGCCACCCAAATCATGCCGTCATAAAACGCTATGCAGCTTGGCGTGTTCGACACGTTATATTCTTCAAACGAAGCGGAACAGTCTACCACAGACTGCGGCATACGTGAAGCAACCTGCCGCACATATGAATATGGGATACACCCTAACGTGCCGCTGCCCGAGTGGCAGACCCAGATTCGTTTTCCGTCAAATGCCAGCCCTCCCATATGGCTGTTTTTCTTAGTCCCAATTGTCGCGCAATAGGTTCCGGTTTTCCGGTCAAATACATGAATGCAGCCCAGGCCCCCGCCTTTTTCGCCGCTGTATGCGCTTACCAGGAGATACTCGTCCGTTATGCAGATTCCCTGCGGGTACTGGCTGGTCTCAGTAATGCGGTTTTCTTTCGCATCCTCCTCCCGCGTACCCGGCATGCCCGGTATCCTCACCTGTTCTAAAAACCGATAATCGCAGTTTTTTAATTTCTTTTCGCTGCCCTCGGATACGGCAGCGTTCTGGTAGGGATACATCTGGACATTGTAATCCCCGTCTATCTTCCTGGTCCATTTCGCATATAATTTGTATTCGCCGGCGTGAACCGTTTCAAGCCTGCTTACTTTATGGGTAAAACTGCTTTCGGTATACCATCCTGCAAAATTATACCCCTCTCTTGCAGGAACCCCAAACTCAACCGGAAGTTCCTCCTGTCCGTATGTTTTGCCGCTGCTTCCTTCCAAAACCCCGCCATTCAGATAATAACAAACCGAAACCGTATTATCTGAACCCGTATCCTGTCCAGAAATCATCTCTTTTACTGCGCAGGCGTTTCCCCAGTTTAATTTTCCTGCCCGCAAAAGAGACGGTTCCTGCATGATCACAACTATTACCAACAGTGCAGCAAGACATTTCCTCTTTATCTTCTGCCACATCGAAAACGCCCCATTCTCCTAAAAAAGATTTGTCTTTCATCCTATGTAATAGTTTGCTGATTTTAGATTTTTTATTCTCCGCTGTCTAATTTATTTGCCCTTGCTGCAATTTCCTTTTCCTGGATTTCGCCCGGCGCCTGCTCATATCTTGCAAATTCATAAGAATAATCGCCGGCTCCTCCGGTCATGGAACGCAGATCCGTGTTGTAGCCGATTAATTCCATGCTCGGTACGTCCGCTACGATTTCCTGCTTGCCGCCTTCGATTGGGTTCATGCCAAGCACCCTGCCGCGCCGTTTGTTCAGATCTCCCATAACGTCGCCCGTATAAGAATCCGGCACAACGACCTTAAGCGCTACAATCGGCTCAAGCAGAACCGGGGAAGCCTCTAAAAAGCCTTTCTTAAACGCATGGCGCGCAGCCGTTTTAAACGCCATTTCAGAAGAATCCACCGGATGGTAGGAACCGTCGTAAAGCACCGCTTTTACGCCAACAACCGGGTATGCAGCCAAAGGCCCGCGGAGAACGGCTTCCTGGACGCCTTTTTCCACTGCCGGAAAATAATTCTTCGGCACGGCGCCGCCGACTACGATTTGATCAAATTCATACGCTTCTTCCAGATTGCCGGACGGCTCAAACGTCATCTTGACATGCCCGTACTGTCCATGGCCGCCGGACTGCTTCTTATACTTGTATTCCACATCCGATTTCTTGCGGATGGTTTCGCGGAACGCAACTTTTGGTTTGGAAAGTTCCACTTCGATTTTGTATTTCGTCAGCAGTTTGCTGACAACAACCTCAAGATGCTGATCGCCCATGCCATACAAAAGAGTCTGCCCGTTTTCACTGTCGTTTACACCCTTTAACGTTAAGTCTTCCGCCATCAGCTTTTGCAGCGCCTGCGAAATCTTGTCCTCGTCCCCTTTATTCTTTGCCTGATAACGCATATATGTATAAGGAACCGGCATTTTTGCCGCAATATAATGGATCGGGTTGGCTTTCGTGGATAAAGAATCCGTTGTGGAAGTGTTGTTTAACTTCGCTAACGCGCCGATATCCCCGGCGTGCAGTTCTTTGACTTCTTCGGCTTTATTGCCCCTTAAAACGTAGAGCTTTCCGATTTTTTCTTCGGCGCCTTTCTGGTAATTGTACAGGATATCGTCGGTCTTTAATACGCCGGAATTGACTTTGATCAAAGAATATTTGCCGATAAACGGATCCACAATCGTCTTAAATACATAGGCCGACTTTGCTTTGGCAAAATCGTAATCCGCCTGGAATACTTCGTTTGTCTTGGCGCTGATGCCGGCGCACTTCTTCTTATCCGGGCCCGGAAGATATTTTACAATATCCACCAACAGAGTAAAGATACCCCTTGCGAGCAGGTTGGAACCCATCATAACGGGAACGATGCTGCCGTCCGCAACGTTTACGCGCAGAGCCTGGCGGATTTCATCCTCTGAAAATTCTTCCCCGCCAAAATAGCGTTCCATAAATTCCTCGCTGGTTTCCGCAACTGCTTCCATCAGTTCCTCGCGGTATGTTTCCAGATTTTCCCTGGAATAATCCGGAACGTCTGTCTTTTCTACCTCGCCGTTGTCCTTCCAGCGTTTCGCCCTCTGCTGCAGTACGTTGACATAGCCCACAAACTGCCCGTTTTCACGGATCGGCAGGTGGAACGGCACAATTTTCTTGCCGTATAATTCCTGTAAATCTTCAATAACCTGACGGTAGCTGGCTTCGTCGATATCCATATCCGTTACGAATACAATCCTGGGCAGCTTGTATTTTTCACAGACTTCCCATGCCTTTTTGGTGCCGACTTCTATGCCCGCTTTGCCGGAAATTACGATAATCGCCGCATCGGCCACGGACGCCGCTTCTTCCACTTCACCCGCAAAATCAAAGTAGCCGGGCGCGTCTAAAATATTGATCTTTGTATCCTCCCATATAATCGGGACGACGGAAGCGTTGATGGAAAACAGGCGCTTCATCTCTTCCTTGTCATAATCGCTGATTGTATTGCCGTCGCCTACTTTTCCCATGCGGGTTGTAACGCCCGATAAATAAGCCATCGCTTCTACCAGGCTGGTCTTCCCGCAGCCGCCATGCCCAAGAAGTACCACGTTGCGAATCTTGTCCGTTGTGTAAACATTCATAATAAAAAATCCTCCAATCTGGTTCGTATCAAAACGGTGCTTTTCACGATACCCTTTACGTATGGTTATATTGTACTAAATTTTTTGGAATATTACAACTATTTTATTTCACTTTCACATAATGTATTTTCTTATACCGAATCCATTCTGTCATTTTACCCAAATAAGCCCGCCCAAAAACAGCTTCTTGCGCAAAGGGCTGTTTTCACATATAATACATACGGACAGGCGCAAAAAAATCCGCCTGCGAATAGGAGGACGCTATGGAAAAACAAAACCGTAAAACACATATGCCGGCATTTTTTCTTCTTCTGCTGGCAATCTTTTTATGTTCCTGCGGCAAATCAAAAGCACCTGCCCGGGATGCGGCCGAAACAACCGAACTTCTGAGCCAGGAGACGGAAACCGAACGGCCCTTTGCCGCGCAGCAAAACGATATTCCCACCGAAATACCAGAAACATACGAAACCGAAAACCTGATATCAACAGAATCCGCCGAACCGGACGGCTATACCGTCCAGACCGCAGAAGATCCCGAACATATTCCTGTTACGGAAATCGTTACCACCTCCTCGGTCAATATCCGCATTGCCCCGGCTTTGGACGCGGACGTTTATAAAACCGCTTTGCGCAGGGAAGTTTTAAACCGGGTTTCGGAAGAGAACGGATGGACTAAAATTTTAATCGAAGACGCGTTTTACTATGTGAAAAGCGATTATGTGAAAGAAAAACCCCTGCCGGGAGAATCCGCCGGGTATCTGGTTGCAATCGACGCAGGCCACCAGGCAAAAGGCAACAGCGAAACGGAACCGGTAGGCCCAGGCGCCGCGGAGCAGAAAGCAAAAGTGGCCGGCGGTACGCGGGGCGTTTCATCCGGGCTTGCGGAGTACGAACTGACGCTGCAGGTTTCTTTGAAGCTGCGGGATGAACTGACGGCAAGAGGCTACGAGGTTCTTATGATAAGGGAGAGCAACGACGTAAATATCAGCAATGCCGAGCGCGCAGAAATCGCAAACCAGGCGGGCGCAGACGCTTTTATCCGCGTCCATGCCAACGGTTCCGAAAACAGCGGCGCAAACGGCGCGATGACCATTTGCCAAACCGCCAATAACCCGTACAACGCTTCGCTCTACAGCGAAAGCAAAAGTTTGTCCACACATGTGCTCGATTCCCTTTCAGCCGCCACAGGCTGCAGCCGGCAGCACGTCTGGGAAACGGATACCATGACCGGGATCAACTGGTGCCAGACACCCGTTACAATCGTAGAAATGGGCTATATGACAAATCCCACGGAAGACAGCAATATGGCAAACGCCGATTACCAGTACAAAATTGCCGCGGGAATTGCAGACGGCGTCGACGCTTATTTTGGCATAGAATAAAAAAGGGGCTGCCGCATTAAGAAATACAACTACAAGATATGGTATCGTTTCTATTTACAAAATCTTGTAAGTTTACTGCTTCATGCGACAGCCCCTAAAAAATGCCATATGCCATATAACTGCCTTTTCAGACACGAAACGCCAGATGAAACATATCCTCCCTGAAAGAAACCGGGCATTACCCGCTTCAGGTGCCCAATGCCGCCGGGACACTCTTTTACATTAATTTGCGGAACAGTTCTTTTAAGTCTTCCACAGAAGTCTCTCTCGGATTTCCCGGACGGCATGCGTCCGCATAGGCAGATTCAGCCAGAAAGTCCAGGTCTTCTTCCTTTAATGCTTCCAGCTTTGCAGGAATCCCTGCGTCCGCTGACAGCTTCCTCACTGCGTCAACCGCTGCTTTCCGGTATGCTGCCTGATCCATGCCTGCCGTATCAACACCCATGGCTTCTGCAATTTGTTTATATTTCTCCCCGGCTGCTTCCTGGTTGTACTCCATAACGACTGGCAGCATTTAATGATTCCCAGGATTTCCTGGATTGCCCCTTCCCATGATAAGATATTCCATTTAGTACAAAACGGTTAACCATAATTCTTTTCCTCCTTCATTTTATGTAATACTATTTTTCATATAAGAATTGATCCGGCAGCGCCACTTTAAAATCTTTCGCAAGATCCCTGAAATTCTGCGGACTGATCGTCTGCAGCTTATCCGGACGCATGGACAGCATCTTTACAAGAATTTCCGCAGATTTTTCCACTGTATGCATCACCGTTCTATGCAGGCCCGGTGGAAGGGACGGCCATCGGTAACCAGGCTGTCCAGATGATTGCTGCAGGGGAATTTGCTTCCCTGTCAGAGGCAAGGGACGCCCACAGGCACACCAAAAACCTCAGTCATTCTGTCTGTTTTTACTTTCCCGCTTTCCCATAATACGTGTCCATCTGATACCGCCCGAATCTCATAAGCTGTCTGTTTCTTTCCGCCAAAGCAATTCCAGGACAACAACGGTCTTTCAATATCAATTCCGATTGGGTTTTTCATATATTCTGTTTTTAAATGAATCGCTCTCATAGATGCCCTCCTGCACCATTAAATTATTATGATGATAATTTATCATAAATAAGAAATTTATGTGTACAATTATTATGGAAAGTGTATTTAAATTCTTGATAATTCTTATACTCAATGAAAGGAAAAAGCATTTTAACATCTGCTTTGAAAGCAAACGGGAAACCGCCGATTGACTTTTTACTATCAAAGTGATAATATTTTCATATTCTCAGATCAGGAGGAAGAAACATGACAGATAAAATTATGGAGTGCATTACAAACCCGTCAAAATGCAAATTGTTACTTGAAATATATTCGCAGGGACAGGCAACTGCAAAGCATTTATCAGATACTTTTGGCGATATTCCACAAGCTACCTTATATCGCAATTTGAAAAAGATGCTGAATGATGGTATTTTGAAAGTGGTTGACGAAACACAAATACGCGGCACAGTAGAAAAAACGTATGCGCCTGCCTTTAATCTTAATGAAGATTTTGAATCAATATTAGCTGAAAATTCCGGCACTCTCTATATGCAAGTATTTACACAATATTTTCTTGGATTTGCAAAACAGTTCCAGGAATATTGCAAATCTCCGAACATCAACATTAAAAATGATATGTCGGGTTTCTCTCTTTCACACATTTATCTATCAGATGAAGAATTGACTGAACTTATGAAAAGTATTTCAAGCATAATCCATGCTGCGGAAAAAAACGAGCCAAAAGCAGGCCGGAAATTACGGACGCTTGGGTTAATTGTATCCCCGCCCCAAAATTCAAAATGAATGCTTTACCGCTCCCACAAAAAAAGAGAGCGGATTTTTCTTGACTTTTTATTATCAATACGATAATATTATCTATATGAGAATATATGCGCCGCACTATACTCAAAGACAATAACCGAAAGGAGTTTTTCTATGAGCAAAAAGCAAGAGAGCATTATGATTATCCTCTCTTTAGTTACGCTGCTTGGCGTACCGGCAGCATTTTTCTTAGAAATAACAC
>OFGX01001165.1_pt1 | contig 16570 bp, 15 predicted proteins | sample 1521831 | NCBI WGS metagenome assembly OFGX01 (sample SAMEA3504080, study PRJEB24116) | mouse gut metagenome | biome: mouse gut; feature: mouse-associated habitat; material: faeces | place: Denmark | collected 2011 | reverse complement strand
GGGCTTTTTGTGTACGCGCCCCGGGCGATTATGTTCTGTAAGGAATTTGTAAGAAATATCCCCTGAAATTTGTAAAGAATATAGGATAAGATAATTTCAGCTCAAAGATTCAGACCGGATGGGGACCGCCGCCAAATGCCGTGAGAGCCGGATACGCCGTGTCCGGGGGAAGTCTGAAAGAATACTGCGGCGCGGCATACAGGAGGGATAGGAATGAAGGAATGCGTACTGGTTGTGGATGATGACAGGGAGATCGTAAAAGCGATGGGGATTTTGCTGGAGGGAGAGGGATATGAGGTGCTGAAAGCCTATGACGGGCTGCAGGCGCTGGAGATTCTGGCATCCCGGCAGGTGAGGCTGGTCCTGATCGACGTGATGATGCCGAAGCTGGATGGACTCTCGGCGCTGATGCGCATCCGGGAGAAACAGAACATTCCCGTTATTGTGCTGAGCGCCAAAAGCGAGGATTCCGACAAGATACTGGGATTGTCCATGGGTGCGGATGATTATGTGACAAAGCCGTACAATCCCCAGGAGCTGGCAGCCCGGGTGAAAAGCCAGCTCCGCAGATACACTTGTCTGGGCGATATCCACGCGGGAAGCAGGGGAGGCGAGATCAGGAACGGCCGACTGCTCTACAGTACGGAGGAAAGAATCCTTTATGCCGATGGAGAGCCGGTGAAACTCACTGCCACGGAGACGAAGATTGTGGAGCTGTTCATGCGCAACCCAAACCGCGTGTTCCCCGCGGAAGAAATCTACCGAAGAGTGTGGGAGGAAGAGGCCGTGGTCTCCGAGAATACCGTGATGGTGCATATCAGACGCATCCGGGAGAAGCTGGAACTGAATCCGAAAGAGCCAGAATATATAAAGGTGGTGTGGGGTATTGGATACAAAATGGAAAAACAGGAAAAAGGGAATTAGCTTTATCATTTTTGTTCTGGGAGTCACCCTGACTCTCGGAAGCGCGGCACAGATTTTCAGGGACAAACCTTCCGGGGTGAAAATCTGGCAGCTGAACAAGATGCTGGAGGATGACTATCAGACCACAGGGAAGTTCCGGAAATATATTGCAAACCGCCTGGAAATTTTCCTGATCATGGCCACAGGAGGCAGAGGACTGGAAAACCAATGGCTTTATTACAATTACGGCGGCTATCCGGATGTCTATGGGGACAGCTGGTACTTCGGGCCGGATCCGGTCAATGTGGACGAGATACTGGAAGAAGCCGGAAATGATGAGGAAGAGACTTACACAGTCTCCCAAGGGGAACTGCAGGAGTTTATGACAGGTCTGAAAGAGATGTGGTCAGGATACCTTGACCTGCGCCATGCCATGGAGGATGAAGCAATGGGGCAGGAAACCAGGGAATCGTTCCAGGAGGATTTAAAGAATTATGAAGAGGAATTGTTAAATTATCTGGAGCAGCTGGAAAATTACCAGGATGGTTTCAATGTATACAGCCCCGGGGAGCTGACGGAGGAGCAGTTTGCGAAAATTGCCCGGAAATACCATGAATACATGGAGGGGGACAAAAACCTGATCTACAGAATATCTTATGATGGCCAGGTATTGTACAGCAATACGGATCTGCTCCCGGAAGATGGCAGTCTGACGGCTCCGGAAGGATATAATTTTATCCTTACGTATGATGGAGAGAAAGTCCGGATAAACAAAGACGGGCAGGAGGAAGATGTATACGGGGATGGTTATTACAGAGAAGAAAATGATTGGTATGTGCCCGGATACAGCAATTTCCAGGTGGATGAGACGGTAAAAAAGGCACAGGTCTGCATGGCTGTGGCAGGGACGCCGGTTTTGTATTCCGCCGGGTCTTACGGAAGCGGGGGGACTTTGCAGTATGACAATGGTCTGTACTGGATGCATGTGAATTTTCAGAACAGACAGAAAAGTCTGACACATGAGTTTGCGGGGCTGGCTATAGGACTGTTGCTGCTGCTGGCAGCGGTATTGACCCGGAAAAGCAGGCGGGAGGCGGCCCGGGCGCTGGCCGCGGTTCAGGGTAAAATCTGGGCTGAGTGTAAAATCATACTGATATTGGGAATGTTTTATCTGGTGTACATGGGATGCGTCGTTTGTATCACCGAAAACTATGGCTATGATGCATGGGAGGAATTACTCCATGTATATGAATATGACTATGGCACGGGAGCTTTTGGATACATGACAGGGGAAGTGCTGCGCAACATCCCTCCTTTTTCCTGGACCGTATTATTCTGGGGAATTTACCTGATTGCCAACGATCTGCGGTATAACAGGAAAATATGGAAAAACAGTCTCACGGCAAAGATTTACGGATTATTTTCCGTCAAAGGCATGAACCAGCCCCTGAGCCGGAAAATGACGCGCCGGAACCTGGTAATCTTTTTTGCATCGGTGGTCTTTGCGCTGCTTGTGGAAGGGACATGGATTCTGGGACAGGGAGATGAAAGAAATCTGCCGGTGATGATGCTGCTTTCCGGCACGGGACTGCTGATTTTCCTGCCTTCGGTGTGGATAGCCTGCAGGAAAAACAGGGAGACCGCCTGGGATGTGGACCAGCTGGTGGGCCGGATCGGGAACATCCGGAACGGAGAATATCAGGAAAGCGGGGAGGAAGATTTCTCGGGACATGACCTGGAGGGCGCCATGATCCAGCTGGAGGACATTCGGCATGGCATGCAGAGGGCTGTGGATGAACAGATGAAGAGCGAACGCATGAAAGTGGAGCTGATTGCCAATGTATCCCATGATATCAAGACGCCTCTGACTTCCATTATCAGCTATGTGCAGTTTTTAAAGCAGGAAGAAGGGCTGCCGGAGCATGTGAAAGACTATGTGAAAATTCTGGATGAAAAATCGGAAAGACTGAAGAACATGGTGCAGGATGTGTTTATGGTGAGCAAGGCCGCGTCAGGGGAACTGCCCATGCATATGGAAAATCTGGATCTGGGCAAGCTGCTGCGCCAGACCCTGGCAGATATGGAGGAAGAGATCGCCGCGGGAGCCGTGACCTTCCGCACGGATATTCCGGAGGAACCGGTGATGATCATGGCAGACGGACAGCGGATGTACAGGGTGTTCCAGAATCTGTTCCAGAATGCCATAAAGTATTCCCTGGAGGGCTCCCGGGTGTATGTGGCCTTAAACGCAGATGGAAAAAAGGCCGTGGCCACGGTGAAAAATACTTCCCGGAGCGAGCTGGAGAAGGATAAGGCATTTACGGACCGTTTTGTCAGGGGTGACCAGAGCCGCACGGACGGCGGGAGCGGACTGGGACTTTCCATCGCACAGAGTTTCACGGAAGCCTGCGGCGGGGAATTCTCCTGGGGGACGGACGCGGACCTGTTTATTGTGACGGTATCTTTCAAAAGACACTCTGAATAAATGAGTTTTCACCAGGACGGTTCCCCATTCCGGTCCCGGGGCAGTGCCTGCTGTCAAAAGATCCGGTTACCTATATTGGAGGTGCCGGAGGAGAGGCCATGGTTTTCTATGCCATGGCCTTTCAGCCGTACCTTTTTCTCCCATACACCCTATGCATTATCTGGGGACTATGCTATAATATCGAAACAGAAAGTCGTTGTTTCGACTTTTGATTCCATGTGCGCTGATGCGTACATAAATATGGTATAATATCGAAACAAAAAGACATTGTTTCGGCTTTTGATTCCATGTGCGATGATGCGCACATAAATATGGTATAATATCGAAACAGAAAGTCGTTGTTTCGACTTTTGATTCCATGTGCGATGATGCGCACAGAATGGCTGGGGGACAGTGTTATGTGGATGATTATGGCAGTATTATCAGCATTTTTTGCGGGAGTCACATCTGTTCTTGCGAAATGCGGTATCAGAAAGACAGACTCGGATGTGGCGACAGCGGTGAGGACCGTGGTGGTGTTTTTATTTTCCTGGGTCATGGTATTTGTGGCAGGGTCGGCGGGAACGGTCAGGGACATATCCCCTAAGTCACTGTGTTTTTTGGTTTTGTCCGGCCTGGCCACAGGGGCATCCTGGATTTGTTATTTCAAGGCATTGTCCATGGGGGATGTGAACAAGGTGGTGCCCATCGACAAGCTCAGCATCCTGGTGACGGTGGCCTTTTCCTGGATCGTGTTCCGGGAGAGGCTGTCGCTCAGGTCCGGCCTGGGGCTTGGGCTGATCGTGGGGGGAACCATGCTGATGCTGCTCTGAGGGCAGGCGAAAGGAGTATTTCATGGAAGGTGGGGGAGAGATGGAGCAGGAGAGTGTTTTATATCACGGGAGCCAGCAGATTGTAGAATTTCCGGAAATCCGTATGGCGCGGTTCAACAAGGATTTTTATTTTGGCTTTTACTGCACGCTTTTTCCGGAACAGGCGAAGCGATGGGCAGGGCGGTTTGGCAAAGGAGTGGTAAACGAATATATCTATGTACCAAACAGAAATCTAAAGGTGCTCTCGTTTCCGGACATGACAGAGGAATGGCTGGATTTCATCGTAGCCTGCCGTCTGGGGAAAGCCCATTCTTATGATATCGTGGAAGGCCCCATGGCAAATGATACGATTTTCAACTATGTCCAGAACTTTGCGGATGGCAAGATTTCACGGGAGGCATTCTGGGCATTGGCAAGATTCAAGAGACCGACGCATCAGATTAGCTTCCATACGGTGAACGCTTTGTCCACGCTTACTTTCGTGAAAGGATATGAGGTGGGCCATGAAGAATGACAGCAATCTTTTTTTTACCTGCAGCCTGATAGAATTCATTGGAAGAAGGCAGAAGCTGAAGAGGTCTGAGGTGGCGGCGGGGCTGGGGGAAAAGAATCTGCGCCGCATCTATGAGTATGCAGATGTCTTCCACTGTGAGCCCATAGAGAAGACAGCGGATGAATTCATCACAAGATGCGGCTTGCCTAATGGGGATTTCGACAATGAGAATGCCTGTAAATATCTGGTTCCGGATTATTGGACGATCGGTGAAGTGTACGAACGCCTGATTGAGGATGTATGCGGGGATGACACAATCGGGACATTGCAGGAGGTATATGCCTCCTGGATCGACGGCTCCATTTCCGATTATAATTCGGATTTTTATTATCAGCCACGGGATTATATCCGGGAGTGCTACCGTGAGGGGAAGATTCTGTAAGATAGGATTGGCAATCTGCCGCAAGGGGCATGCCCTGGGAAAGCATGCCCTTTTTCGCTTGCGGCCCTTACCTGCAGTCCTTCGCCAGGACATTCCGCAAAAAGCCCACATAAGTCACCACGAAATACACGGCGTACACGCACAGGAACAGCAGGAAGGCCAGCCCGAAATACCCTGCCGCCGCCGTGTGGGTGCCGGTGTGGACATTGAACTTCCAGCCCAGATATATGGATATCGTCCCGCTGATCAGCGCCGCGAACAGGATGGGGCAGAGGTAGAAGCCGGCCAATTGCTTTAAGATGACCTTCGAGATCTCCCGCTGGCCCAGCCCGATCTGGTGCAGCACCTGATACCGGAATCTGTACTTGGCGGAGTCCGAGAGCTGCTGCACGGAGAGCACTGTCAGCGCCACGCAGACGAACACCAGGCCGATGTAGACCAGGGCGAAGATGATGGAGGACAGCATGAACTTCACCTCCGGGATCAGGTTGTCCCTGACGATGTTCGTGACCACATATACCACGATATTGTCCGTTCCGCAGGCCATGTCCGTGTTTTCGCGATGGCCGCCAAAGTCTATGGTGCTGTCCCCGGAGGGGAGGGCGTCCAGCTTCCGCAGCAGGTCGTCGGGGGCGGGGCCGTCCAGGTTGACGGTCAGCAATCGATAGTATGGCTCCATACGCTCCGCCGTCCGGTCAGTGACGATGAGCAGATAATCCGCGCCGTTGTGGCCGTCCTGGGAAAGGGGCTCCGTATAAATGCCTGCGGGACGGAGATATGTCGGGTGCTCAGTAGTTCCAGAAACGGGATTCGCCATGACTTCCGTCTCTTCGGAATGCGGCTCTGCCATAGTCCTCTGTTCCCCGGAATGCGACTCCGCTGTAACTTCCGCCTTTCCGGAAACCGGATCCGCCGAGACTTCCGCCTCTCCAGAATCCGGATCCGCCATAATCTCCAGCTCCCCGGTGAAATCCCCGGTCTCGTCCCAGACCCGCTCCTTCAGGTGCAGCAGGTATTCCCCTTCCTCTAATTCCACAGGCAGCAGCCCCGCCATCTCCCGGAGGCGGTTGTAGTCGGACAGGGCCAGATAAGTGTCATGCTCATAGTAGGCCCAGATATCGTCCCTGCCAAGCGCCTCCCGGTCCAGGCCGCCGTCTCCATCGGTGTACGCTCCCCCGAAGGTCTTCAGATGGGTGTACAGCCATGCGTTCACCGTGTCGGTTCCGTTCTGGCGGATATCGTAGATCAGGGCTTCCTCCACGCTGCATTCCCGGTTCAGCAAGTCCAGCTCATCCCGGAAGGTATCCGAGGTGTCGCTGCTGAAGACCATCACGTCGAAGGGCCATTTGTCCAGCAGGGTCTGGTTCTGGTAGTCATTGAACATCAAAGCGATGGCGCAGCCCAGCAGGGCCAGGACGAACAGGGAGGTCAGGGTGCCCAAGGTAAACCGCAGGGTCTTCAGCTTGGAGGAGAACTGCCGCAGCAGGAACAGGTTCTGGCCTTTGAATATCCCGGATCCCTTCCGGCGGATGTAGCAGATGACCCAGGCCGCAACGCCGGTGTAAAAGACATAGATCGTCACCACCAGCCCAAGGAGGAAGCCCAGGATCACAGGGACGTTCCACGCCTTGAAGAAGAACAGGAACAGCGCAAAGGCCAGGAGAAATGCGCCGGAGAGGGGCAGCAGCCAGCGCTTCGCCTGTTCATGGGACTCCCGGATCTCCTCATTCTGTTTCTGGCTGCCCATCAGGGCATGGATGTTCATCTTCCGGAATTTGCCTCTGCACCGGAGAAGGGCCAGCAGGTAGCATCCGCCATAGCAGGCGGCCGTGGTGATAAGGCATCCAGCGCTCCATTCCAGCCTGGGACGGTATTCCATCATGATCATGCTGTACAGGATTGCCAGCAGGATCTGCTGCAGCAGCATGCCCAGAGCCAGGCCTCCGGCAAAGGCGGCGGCTCCCAGCAGCAGGCTCTCCCGCATGTACAGGCGGGAGATCTCCTTCTTCTTCATGCCGATCAGCAGATAGATGCCGAACTCCCGGCTCCTTTTCTCCAGGATGAAACGGACCATGTAGTTGATCAGCCACGCCACGATCAGGACCACGAAGAAGGTGGCCAGGCCCACCAGGACCGCGAAGATGACGGCCATCTCGAACAGTTGCTGTATCTCCTTGGAGAAGAGCAGGGAATGGAAGGCGAACATGATGGCCGACACCACCGTCATGGTCAGGAAATACACCAGATAATCCCTGGCGGAGCGCATCACGTTGCGCAGGGCAAGCTTACTGAGCATCGGACAGTTCACCTCCTGTCAGGGACAGAACGTCCAGTATTTCGTTCAAAAATTCACGGCGGCTTTTCCTCCCCCGGCGCAGCTCGTGGAAGATCTGCCCGTCCTTTAAGAACAGAATCCTCCCGCAGTAGCTGGCGGAGAAGGCATCGTGTGTCACCATGAAGATCGTGGCCTTCAACCTCCCGTTCATGTCCGTGAAGGTCTCCAGCAGGGTCTGGGCGGAGCGGGAGTCCAGCGCACCCGTGGGCTCGTCCGCCAGCAGCAGCTTGGGGCGGTTCACCAGGGCCCTGGCGCAGGCGCAGCGCTGCTTCTGGCCGCCGGAGACCTGGTAGGGGAATTTGTCCCGGATGTCGGCTATGCCCAGGAGGTCCAGCATCTCCTGGCAGCGGGACAGGACCTCCCGTTTTTCCCTTTGGTGCAGGCTTAATGCCAGCAGGATATTCTCCTCGATGGTGAGGGTATCCAGCAGATTGTACTCCTGGAACACGAAGCCCAGGTTCTCCTTTCGGAATTCCGATAGTTTATTTTCGGAAAGCTCCGTGATGTCCACGTTTTCGTAATAGATATGTCCGGCGGTGACGCTGTCGATGGTGGACAGCATGTTCAGCAGCGTGGTCTTGCCGGAGCCGGAGGCCCCCATGACGCCCACGAACTCGCCCCTGTCCACACGGAAACTGACCCGGTCGACGGCCTTGGCCGCAGCCGTGCCGCTGCCGTAATATTTTTCCACATCGCATACCTGGATATAGGATCGCTCCATTGTCTGAACCTCCCTTTGGTGGATTGAAAGACCGCCAGCCATATCTGCCCGCCGCGGACAGATTTATGGATGCCGGCAGTCTTGAGTATAGCAGATATGGGAAGGATGTGGTATGGGTTTTCTTTGCGGGAATCTTTCGATATCGAAAGACTTGGAGGAATCATGCGTTGGGCGATTTGACCGGCAGAGAGAGGCCGGAGAGATAATCGCTGACCGGGAATTCCAGAGAGATGCGCGTGCCGCGGCCCGCAACCGATTCTGCCAAAATCTGTATCCCCAATTTCACGCAGAGCTTCCGGCACAGATACAGCCCCATGCCTGTGGCCTTGGCGCCGCCTCTGCCGTTGGTGCCGGTGAAGCCCTTGTCGAAGATCCTGGGCAGCTCCTCTTCGGGGATGCCGCAGCCATTGTCCTCCACCGTCAGGAGGACATTGCGCCCTGCCCGGCCGGTGGAGATCCGCAGCACAGGCTCCGTGTCCCGCCTGTATTTCACGGCATTCAGCACGAGCTGCTCCAGGATGAAAGCGATCCATTTTGTATCGGTATAGACCGTATCCGGGCAATGGACGCTGGCCCGTATATGGTTTTCCATGAGAGCGTATTTGTTTTTCTGCAGCACCTCCTCCGCGGTCTGCTGCAGGGTGGCCTCCCTGATGAGATAATCCTGGTACACCTGGTCCGAGCGGGCATAGAAGAGGGCCATGTCCACATAGTTCTCCGTCCGCCGGTTCTGGGCCAGGATGCGGCGGGCGGTATCGTCCCTGCGCCTCTCGCAGAGCAGATAGATGTCCGCTATGGGAGCCTTTATCTCATGCACCCAGCTTTCGATGTACTCCCGGTACTCCTGCCCGGCGTCCTCCACAGAGCGGATCCGCTCTATGACGGACTTGTTGGATCTCCGGATCATTTCCCGGTACAGCCTGTCCTCCAGCCGGAAGGAAGCGGGCATCAGCTCGCCCAGCAGGTATTTCCGGTCAGCCTGCTCCAGGATTGCCTCCATCTGCTCAAAGTAGCGCTTCCTGCGAAAATATTCCGTGAGGAACCAGGCGGTGAGGAGGATCAGCCAGGTGAGGAGGATGAGGCAGCAGCAGCCCGGGGGATAGGCCGTGGCGATCAGGAAAGCCGTGAGCAGCATCATGCAGGCGATATGGAGCATCAGCAGCAAAAGCCTGTCCTTGCAGTAATCCGCGAATTTCATATCATGTACCCCATTCCCCGTTTCGTCCGGATGAAATCAGACAGCCCCAGCCCCTCCAGCTTCCCCCGGATGCGGGTGACATGGATGCTCAGGGCATTGTCGTCCAGGAAGACGGCATTGTCCCACAGATATTCCACCAGCTCTGTGCGGGACACGATGCGCCCCTTGTGCCGGAACAGGCAGGCCAATATCTTCAGCTCGTTTTTGGTCAGATCCGCGCTGGCATCCCGGTAGCGGATGCAGCCTCTGGCCAGATCCAGCGCCGCGCCCCGATGCTCCAGAACCGGCTCCTCCTCCCCTCTGCCCGTCCGCTTCAGCACGGCGGTGATATGGGCCAGCAGGAGGGCGGGCGGGAAGGGCTTGGTGATGTAGTCGTCCCCGCCCTGCAACAGGGCAGTGACCTCGTCCGAGGCATCCGCCCGCCCTGTGACGAAGATGACGGGCACATCCGAGGATCTGCGGATCTCGGCGCACACATCGAAGCCGGACTGCCCCGGGAGGTTCAGATCCAGCAGGATCAGGTCCGGCGAGACGGCGGAAATCTGTCCGGCGATATGGTCGAACCGGGTCAGCGCCGTGACGCGGTAGAGGGAACTCCGCAGGAGGCCCGCCAGCTCCAGGCGAAAATCCTCGTCGTCTTCTATAATCAGGATATGCATGCGCCGCCTCCTTTCGGATTCCGCAGATGAATACAGGGCTGTGGGAATCCTGTCAGTTCCCCACAGCCCCGGTACGAACGGGCGTTCTGGTGCGCCGTGGCATGAATTCCCGAGTAATCAGTGCTTGATGTCCGCATCAGAACTGACGACAACGCAGTACTGGGGTGGACAGCGAGTACTGATTGCTCAAGGATTCACGCATCGGAGTACTAGTCTCTTCTGGGATTCTTATCCCTGATGATGGGCGGGATCTGGGAGAGCATATTGTCGATGTCCTCGAACATGGCGCTCTTGGTGGTGCCCAGATTGCTGGCCCGGCTGATATGCTTTATGACCTCCTGGTGCTGGAGCTTTATCCTGTCGAAAAACTGGCAGAGCACCTGCAGCGCGTTCTGGGAGTCGCCTATGACGCCGGAGATCTCTGCCTGCACGGAGGAGGTGCCCTCCGCCACGGTGCTGATCTGCTGGAAGGATTCGGAGGTGCCGTTGACGATGCCGAAGCCCTGATCCAGAGCCGACTGGGATGCAAGGATGCTGGAGTTGAGCTGGTTCGCCCCCGATTCCACATCGTGGATGCCGGTGTCCACGTCGTCGGTGAGCTCCTTGATCTCCCTGGCCAGCTCCCGGACCTTTTCCGCCACCACGGCGAAGCCCTTGCCCTGTTCTCCGGCCCTGGCCGCCTCGATGGAGGCGTTTATGGCCAGGATATTGGTCTCGTCCGCGATGGACACGATCTTGCCCATGCACTGCTGGATGCTCTTCACCGCTGTCTGCAGATAGGCGAAGGTATTCTCCATATCGGCGTAGGTCTGCTGCACCTTCGCGGAAGTGGCTTTCAGCTCCTCCACCATGCCCTGGGCTTCCGACACGGTCTGGGTGATGTCCGTCCGCACCTGGTCGAACTGCCCCGCGGCCTGATTGATGCTGGCGAAGGACTGTCCGAAGTCCTGGAGCTGTTCCTGGAAATGGTCGGCCTCAGCCAATACGCTGCTGAAGGAGTTGCCGATCATGCTCAGCTCGAACAGGGATTCCACTTCCTTTTTGGCCAGATCCTTCTGATAGCCTTTCAGGCATTCCGTCACATGCAGCACGGGATAAAGGCTTTTTTCATCGTGGCGCACCTGCCCGTTCTTTGAAGGTCCTTTCTTTGAAAACAACATTATGTATCCTCCTGATTTCAATTCCGTCAAGTGTCCGATGGCTTTTCACGGTCATTCAAATACCACACAGGTCATGGACTGGTTCACGAACTGACTGTTGTAATGCTCTCCATAGCCCACCAGGCCCGCGTGGCTGCCGAGCTTTGCCATCTCCTGCAGGTAGGTGGCCATGTAGCGCTGCTCGGTGAACAGCTTGTAGCGGAACAGGCAGTTCACGGAGAAGACGGCGGAGCGCTTGGGGAAGTCCCGGCAGATGTCCGCTATGGTCTTGTCCACGATGGCCCGATAATCTCCCAGCTCCAGGAGGACCAGCACATCGGAGTCGTTCACCTGCCGGAAGCAGGCCAGGGAATTCCCGTTGACTTCCTTGATGGAGACGATACAGGTGTCGTCCCCGTTGAGCTTGCCGAAGGGGTTCTTGAAGGTCTGGGTCAGGATCTCCTGATCCGTCACATGCAGGATGTTCTGGTATACCTGCTTGGCCGGGTTCCCGTTCAGGGAGCCGATGATGTAATTGGCCCGGTCCGTATTGGAGGCGATGAAGCGGTAATTGCCCATCTGGTGGTAGATGTTCTCCTTATAGGTCTTGACCCGGCCGTTCTGGTTGCGCACCAGGGCGTAGGCCACGGAATCCTCGTAGACTTTGCCGTTGGCGGACACTTTTCCGCCGTCCCCCGTGCCTCCCACAAGCTGGATGCCCCGGCTCCGCAATGACGTATAGAGCGTAGTCAGGACGCAGGCATCGTTTCCGCTGCAGAAATCGATGCATACGGTGTCCTGCTTGGATCCGTTTATCTTCCTGATGTCCGCCTCCAGCCGGTCTATATACTTCACCGGCATGACGGATACCTGCTCCAGCACATTGGCCGTAGCGCTGACCCCTCCTGAAAAAGCGATGATGCCCACACCGTTTTCCACCACTTTGGTGTCATAGCTCATTCCGATGCATCCGATGCTGGGGATGCCAGGGTAAAGCTTCTCAAGGGCTTTCACATGCTCCTCGAACTGGGCATTGTTTGAAAGAAGCATGATGAACTGCGGGCTGTCCAGATTGCGGACCGCTTCCGACAGATCCCCGCGATTGCTCATTCCGAAAAATTGCCTCATGCAGCAGCCTTCCTTTCATAAATATATATATTTTATAAATATCTTGATAACAGCATTGATTATACCTTATAATAAAGCATATCGTCAACATGAATTCGCCATTTTTTGGATAGAACGCCCGAAGGGACGGCGGGAGCATGTTGGATGCATAAATATGCATTATTGCATAAGTGTTTGCATAAAAACAAAAAAGAAGTGGACATTTATACAAAATGTGCTATACTTACCATGGAGGTGCTGGAAGATGATCAAAGCAGGGATAATAGGGGCCACAGGGTATGCGGGCAGCGAGCTGGTGCGGATACTTATGGGCCACAGGGAGGCGGAAATCGTATGGTACGGCTCCCGCAGCTATATAGACAAAAGGTATCATGAGGTATATCAGAACATGTTCCGGATCGTGGATGACGTGTGCAGGGACGACGACCTGGAGGAGCTGGCGGAGCAGACGGACGTGATCTTCACGGCTACGCCCCAGGGATATCTGGCGGGGCTTTTGACGGAGGAGATATTGAAAAGGGTAAAAATCGTAGATTTATCTGCGGATTACCGCATCAAGGACGTGGCGGTGTACGAGAAATGGTACGGGATAGAGCATAAGTCCCCGCAGTTCATCCCGGAAGCCGTCTACGGGCTGTGCGAGATCAACCGGGAGGATGTGAAAAAGGCCAGACTGGTGGCCAACCCGGGCTGCTATACGACCTGCTCCATTTTGACGGCTTATCCGCTTATAAAAGAAGGCATGATCGATCCGGACACGCTGATTATCGATGCAAAAAGCGGAACATCGGGAGCCGGCCGGGGAGCTAAGGTGCCGAATCTGTACTGTGAAGTGAATGAAAATATCAAGGCTTATGGCGTGGCGAACCACAGGCATACGCCGGAGATCGAGGAACAGCTGGGTTATGCGGCGGGCAGAGAGATCTTGGTGAATTTCACGCCCCATCTTGTTCCCATGAACCGGGGCATACTGGTGACGGAATATGCGAAGCTTATCCCTGTAAAAAGAGCGGACGGACAGGAGAGTCTGCCGACTTATGAGGAGATCAGAGCGGTGTATGACAGGTATTATGCGCAGGAAAAATTTGTCCGCGTGCTGGAAGCAGGTGTCTGTCCGGAAACGAAGTGGGTGGAGGGCAGCAACTATGTGGATATCAATTTTGTGATCGATGAGCGGACCGGCAGAGTCATCATGATGGGTGCGCTTGATAATCTGGTAAAAGGAGCGGCGGGGCAGGCGGTGCAGAATATGAACCTGATGTTAGGACTTCCGGAGAGCGAAGGGCTGGAGTTGGTACCGATGTTCCCGTAGTGCGAAAAACAAATTTTTCACACTATGGAAAGGCAGGGTTATTTTTATGAAAGCGGAAAGGAAAAGGAACCATGGTGAGAAGAGATAAAGTAAACTACTATCTGGATCTGGCGAAGATGGTGGCACAGCGCTCTACCTGCCTGAGAAGACATTACGGTGCGGTGATCGTGAAAAATGACGAGGTGATATCAACAGGTTATGTGGGAGCACCGCGCGGCAGGAAGAACTGCACGGATATCGGGGAATGTGTCCGGATCAGGATGGAGATTCCACGGGGAGAACGCTATGAGCTGTGCCGCAGCGTCCATGCGGAGGCGAATGCAATCATCAGTGCGTCCAGGGACAAGATGATCGGCAGTGCATTGTATCTGGTGGGCGTGGAGGCGGATACGGGAGAATATGTGAAGAACTCCTGCAGCTGTTCCATGTGTAAGCGGCAGATTATCAATGCCGGAATTGAGACGGTCTACATCCGGGATACGGAAGACGACTATCGGGTCATTCCGGTGCGGCAGTGGATCGACGACGATGAATCGCTGGAGGGGACATTGGGATATTGAGTTTTTAGGGAGTAAACACTGACATTATGGTAGAGTTTGTGATTTGGAGGCCAATGCGGCGGTAAAATACAGGTTTTTGGGATATTTTTGGGATAAGAGAAAGGCATGGATAAAGAAGATGACGGTACGGACGATGACAATAGACGATTACGAGGGCGTGAAGGAGCTTTGGCTGTCCATCAGGGGATTTGCCATTAGAAGCCTGGACGATTCCAGGGAAGGTGTTGCGCGTTTCCTTGTGAGAAATCCGTCCAGCAGTGTGGTGGCGGTGGAGGACGGAAGGATTGTAGGAGCGATCCTGTGCGGGCATGATGGCAGGCGCGGCTGTCTGTATCATGTCTGTGTGGCGGAGGAATACCGGATGCGGGGGATCGGCAGACAGATGGTGGTCTTCTGTATGGAGGCGCTTAAGGCGGAGCAGATCAATAAGGTATCGCTGATCGCCTTTACCGCCAATGATATCGGCAATGCGTTCTGGAGGCAGATCGGATGGACGAAGCGGGAAGATCTGAACTATTATGATTTTACATTGAATGAGAAGAATATTACGGCGTTCAATAAGCTGTAAAGGTATTTAATGCTTTTGTCTCAACATAGTTGAGACAAAAGCAGCGCAGAAATGGAGAAAACGATGAAGATCAAAGAGGCAAGGCAGGCGTACACGGCGCAGCTGGAAGTGCTGCAAAACAGGCAGAGAAAGCTGTTTAAGGCAAAGGAAGAGAACGAAGCGAAATTCAAATACGGCTCCGATGAGGAAGCCTGGAACGGCGGTTCCGGGGTGGTGCTTGAACTGTCGGAAGAATATCGTAAACGTGCCCAGGAACTGCAGGAGCAGATCGACAAGGTGAAGGAACAGATTGAGGAGCATATAAAGCTGCGGGATCAGGTGATTGAACTGGAGACCGGAATTGCCAATGCAGAGTCGGCGAAGCAGCAGGGAGAGGCCATGAAGGAGTATGGGGAAGAGGTGGCCAAATGTCTGGAGATCGCCAGACGGATCGCCAATGGCGACAGGGTGCCTGCATCGGATGAAAAGAAGTTGATGGACTTCAACATGGAAATCTATAAGGCGGCCAAGAACATGGCAGTGATGAATATGGATAAGAAGCATAAAGAGTATGAATCGCTGTGGGAGGAAGAAGAGGAAGGGAAGGAAGGTCAGACGGATCCGCGAGAGACAGCCGGGGAGACGGAAATTAATGTGGAGATCCCGGATATCGGAGCGGAGGGGGAAGTATAGAGAGATTCCGGACCGTACAAACACATGATCAGTCATAAAATCTGTGAAATTAATCTTTCCAATACAAGGGAAATGTATTAAAATAAAGAACACTGTGTGAAAACACAGCAGATCCTTTATGATAAAATCTGTAGTGTCTGCAGGGATCGATATCAGGAAATGATGCAGGATAGATGCAGGGTGATACAGGAACAGTTAAAGAAAGGAATGGCAGAGCAATGAATATTATAGAGGGCGGTGTCACCGCGGCGCAGGGATTTGAGGCGGCGGGCATCGAGGCGGCAATCAAATATCAGAACAGAAAGGATATGGCGATGGTGTACAGCCGGACATCCTGCAGGGCGGCAGGCGTTTTTACCAGCAATGTGGTGAAGGCAGCACCGGTGCTGTGGGATAAAAAGATCGTGGAAAACTCTCCGGCTGTGCAGGCCGTGATCGTGAATTCCGGTATCGCCAATGCCTGTACCGGTAAGGCAGGATATGACTGCTGCAGACAGACGGCGGAGAAGACGGCGCAGCTTATGGGGATTTCACCGGATGCGGTGCTGGTGGCCTCAACAGGTGTGATCGGGAATCAGATTCCGGTGGAGAAGCTGCTTTCTTATTGGACGGATGTACTGGTGACGGTTAACAGGGAGGATTATCAGTTTGCAAAACGGAATATGGGCGCAGGCAGGATTTATTTTATACCAGGCATCGGCATCGATATTAAAAAGTTCCAAAAACAGACGGAAGAGACAGTACATACTGCATGTGGTCAGGCAGAAGAGACAGCATATTCAGCATGTGGTCAGGCAGAAGAAACAGTACATACTGCATACGGTCAGGCAGGGGAGGCAGTCCGCATCAAGTACCGGATTCCGAAACATGCGGTGCTTCTGCTGTCGGTCGGTGAATTAAGCAGGCGGAAAAATCATCAGGCAGTAATAGAGGCGCTTGCAGAACTTAGCAGGACGGATCTGTATTACCTGATCTGCGGGCAGGGCGGGCTGAAAGAAGAACTGGCGCAGCAGGCACATAGGCTCGGCATCGCAGACAGGGTCATTCTGCCGGGGTTTCAGCAGGATGTGGCAGACATGTACCGCAGCGCAGATCTTTTTGTATTTCCATCCCTGCAGGAAGGAATGCCGGTCGCACTCATGG
>OFGX01001163.1_pt1 | contig 16594 bp, 10 predicted proteins | sample 1521831 | NCBI WGS metagenome assembly OFGX01 (sample SAMEA3504080, study PRJEB24116) | mouse gut metagenome | biome: mouse gut; feature: mouse-associated habitat; material: faeces | place: Denmark | collected 2011 | reverse complement strand
GTTCTACGGTCGTATTTTGCGACCCTTTTACTCAAAAACGAGTAGAACCAAAGAGATTTTTCCTGGGTTAGATACTTTCTCCCAAAAATGGGAAAAACTAAAATGATTTATCGCAGGAAGTTGCGATAGTTTAGCCAGCGCAGGTAAGCCTACGGTGGTAATTCGCGCCCTTTCAACCTGTACCTAGAAGTACGGGTTCATTCAGGGGGATTTTGCCCCTGAGTGACAAAACATCAAAATGATGAATCGTACCAGCTCGTTGGCACGAAACCTATTTTTTAGGTTTTGCATGGATGTGATGGGCGCCCCAATTCAGGGCATCCCCCAGCCGTCCGAAAAACGGACACCTGCAAAACATCAGTTTGAGCGTCCGAAAAACGGACGAAGCGCGGCAGCGGGCTACTCTGGCTTGTCCTCTTTGCGGTATTCTGGTGTATCTTTCGTTTCTAAAGAACCGTCTTTACTTAATATCTCACAATTATATAGTTCTAATTGTTGAGCAATCCAAAGATTATATAAATTATCATCAATAGTCCCACTTGAATAGAGGTTTACAACCCCTCTCCAGTCACCTAAGAATTTTGAAATTTTTTTATTGTATACCATTATGCGGCTTGAATCACATGTTATTTTAATTTTTTTTTCGATTGCCATGAGTGCGGATATGATATCTGAATAAGTCTGCATATCGCCACTTATCCCCTTATTTTCACTCAAGCCACATAACCAATCTATAGAAACATGACATTTTTCAGCAATTCCCTTAATGATTTCTAGCGATGGGCTTTTTGAGCCATTTTCATAAGCCGATAGCGTCGCCGCTGTACAGCCTACAAATTTAGCAAATTCCTTTTGTTTCATGCCTAATAATGTTCTTAATTCTTTTATTCTTATCGCTAATATAGAAAAATCTCCCATGATATCACCTGCTTTTCGAAGTATATCTATATGATAAAACACAGATTGAATTATTTCAATAAAAAGTTTATCGAGTTCCAATATTATATTTTGGATAAAAATATATTGACATATTCAAAATTATCCTGTATTCTGATTATAAAATAACGTTTCAGGAAACAGAAAGAATTTACAGGAACAGGGAGGGAACAGAATGACTCAGACAAATTTGAGCAAATGGTTAAAAGGAATTATCGGTGGAATTGGTGTATGCGGCGCAGTAATTTACGGTTATCTGATTCCGCTTTTCGGGAAAGAGATGGTTCGGCTGAATCCGGAATTTTCCTTCTGTTATGTCCCCTGGCTGACAGTTATCCGGATTTCAGCAGTTCCCTGCTTTCTTATTTTGTATTTTGGATGGAAAATTTCCACGGAAATCGGCAGGGACAATTCCTTTTCCGAGGAAAATGCCAGATATCTGAAATATATTTCCGGGCTGGCACTGACTGACAGCGGATATTTTTTTCTGGCAAATCTGGTGCTGCTGCTGTTGAATATGAATCATCCAGGCATCTTTCTGGCTTCCCTTATGGTGGAATTTGCCGGAACTGCGGTGGCGGTGGCAGCGGCTGTCCTTTCCCATCTGGTACAGAAAGCGGCGGATATTCAGAAAGAAAATGAACTGACAATTTAGAAGAAAAGGAACCGGGCAGTGGAAACCGGAAGGGAGGATACATGGCGATTATTATCAATATAGACGTAATGCTTGCCAGACGGAAAATGAGTGTGACAGAGCTTTCCGGGAAAGTGGGAATTACCATGGCAAACATTTCAATTCTGAAAAATGGAAAAGCAAAAGCAATTAAAGTGGATACTCTGGATAAAATCTGCAGAGCCCTGGACTGTCAGCCAGGTGATATTCTGGAATGGAGGGACGAAGATGAGCAGTGAATACAATGACAGGTCAAAACAGGAGAACATACCCGAAAACCTGCTGTCAGCAGAGGAACAGAAGCCTGTAAATCATGCTGAGCCGGAAGAAGCGGTAATGGATAATCATGCCCTGGTACAGGAAGTGAAACCGGTAAATCCGATTATGAAAGAAAATGTACCCTATTTTACCGGGCTGGCTCTGATTTACAGCCTGTGTTTTGCAGTGGCTTTTTATCGGAATTTTATGGGAATTACCTATCCCCTGATAACAGCTGTGACTCTGGCAGTCTGCATATTATTTTTGCGGAAAAATCAGATTCCCTGGCAGAAATCCAACTGGTGGTATGTGGGCGGAAGTATTCTGCTGGGCGTCAGCACAGTTTTCACTGCAAATGAATTCGTGATATTTTTCAACACGGTGGGTATTCTTCTTCTGATTACCGTATTTATGATACGCCAGTTTTATCAGGATGAAAACTGGAGCTTTGGACAGTATCTCTGTAATATTCTGTTTCTGTATCTCTGTATGATACCGGAGGCTGCAAGCCCTTTTATACATGGAGGAACATATCTGGAAAGAAACAGAAAAACAGAGAAAAAAAGAAAGAATAGCAGATACATTTTACTTGGAATTATAATAGGAATTCCCATGCTTCTGGCAGTAACAGGGCTTTTGAGCAGTGCAGACCAGATATTTTCCCGGCTTGTGGGAGAACTGTTCCATAATCTGTGGGGCCAGATTTTGTTTTCGCCGAATCTGTGCCTGGTACTGATACTGATTATTCTGGGATTTTTTGGAATTTACTGTTTTTTATCGGCTCTGACTCTGAATAATATGCCGGAATGGAAACAGGAAAAGAAAAAGAAAAATCCGGTGACAGCCATTACGTTTCTGTCCATGGTCACAGCGGTATATCTGGTTTTTTGCATCATACAGGTGATGTTTCTGTTTACTGGCGGAAAACTGCTGCCGGAAGGCTATACCTATGCAGAATACGCACATCAGGGATTTTTCCAGCTGCTGCTGGTATGCTTTTTTAATCTGGTACTGGTGTTTGTGTGTCTGTCTGTGTTTCAGAGAAACCGGTTTCTGAATCTGCTTTTGATGGTGTTTTCCGGCTGTACCTGTGTTATGACAGTCTCCAGCGGATTCCGGATACTGCTGTATATTTCCGTATATCACCTGAGTTTTCTGCGGATACTTGTACTTTGGTTTCTGGCGGTACTGCTGGTTCTGATGGCAGGAGTAATGGTCAGTATCCGAAAAGAAAATTTCAGGCTGTTTCGGTACTGCACAGTGGTTGTTACCGTATGTTATCTGATTTTTTCTTTCGGAAGAGTGGAACATCTGATTGCCTCTTATAATATATCCAGGATGGGTGAAACCATCAGTTACGGGGATATTGTTTATCTTTCACATCTGTCCGCAGACGCAGTTCCAGCTCTGAGCCAGTGTCAGGTTGAACATGAAAACTGCAGTCAGGCATACGAAAGGGATTATGATACAGGATGCAGAAGATGCAGGCTGGAGCAGCGGTTTCAGGAGATTCTGGGCTCCACAGCAGACATGAATTTTCGAACCTTTCATTTTTCAAAATACAGAGCATTAAAAGCCGCAGAAAAATATTTACAGATTGGCCTGTATCCGGTATTATAAAAACAGATGCCGTTCACGTTAATTTGGAAGGAGAAACATCATGATTCGAACAGTTTCAGCCGAAGAAATTACAACTAATATCAGAGAAATGTGCATAGAAGCCAATTATTATCTCTCCGGTGATATGAAGGATGCGCTGAATCAGGCAGCAGAACAGGAACAGGCGCTTTTGGGCAGAAAAATTCTGAATCAGCTTCAGGAAAATCTGAAAATTGCCGGGGAAGAAATGATTCCCATCTGTCAGGATACGGGTATGGCTGTAGTATTTGTGGAACTGGGGCAGGATGTTCATGTGGAAGGCGGGCTGTTGGAAGACGCTGTCAACGAAGGAGTGCGCCAGGGATATCTGGAAGGATTTCTGAGAAAATCCGTAGTGGGGGATCCGATTATTCGTGAAAATACCGGAGATAATACGCCGGCAGTGATTCATTATCAGATTACAGCGGGAGATAAAGTAAAACTTACACTGGCTCCAAAGGGGTTTGGCAGCGAAAATATGAGCCGGGTCTTCATGCTGAAGCCTGCAGATGGTATTGAAGGAGTAAAAGACGCTGTGCTGACCGCGGTAAAGGACGCCGGGCCCAATGCCTGTCCGCCCATGGTAGTAGGAGTGGGAATAGGAGGAACCTTTGAAAAATGTGCGGTTCTTGCCAAAAAAGCCCTTACCAGGCCGGTAAATGAGTGTTCAGAAGTACCCTGGGTGAAAGAGCTGGAAACAGAACTTCTGGAAAAGATCAACTGTCTTGGAATCGGGCCGGGAGGGCTGGGAGGAACCACCACAGCTTTTGCGGTGAATATCAATACCTGGCCCACACATATTGCGGGGCTTCCTGTGGCAGTTAATATCTGCTGCCATGTGAACCGTCATGTGGTTCGGGAACTGTAAATGCCGAAAGGCAGCAATTATGCAGAAAGGTTGGCTTTAAGGCGCGGGCAGCATGCAATGCGCCGGAAAATATTTTCCAAAAGCCTGGTGAGAAAAATGGATCAGTATATTACAATGCCTGTTACCGCAGAAATCGCAGACAATCTTCATGCCGGGGATTATGTTTATCTCAGCGGAACCCTCTACGTGGCCAGAGATGCCGCTCATAAACGACTGGTGGAGCTGCTGGAGCAGACAGAAAAAGAGTATTATGAACAACTGGCCGGCGCAGGCGGAAACAGACAGAATCTGACAGAGCCAGAACAGGAGGAGCTTGCAGGAAAACTGAGAGAAGCCCTTCCTTTTCCCATTGAGAATGCAACAGTTTATTATATGGGGCCTTCTCCTGCACGGGATGGACGCCCGATTGGTTCTGCGGGACCTACCACAGCAAGCCGCATGGATAAATATGCCCCGCGCCTGCTGGATTTGGGCCAGAAAGCCATGATTGGAAAAGGAAAACGTACCCAGGAGGTAAAAGAAGCTGTTATGCGCAACCATGGAGTTTATTTTGCAGCAGTGGGCGGCGCAGGCGCCCTTCTCTCAAAATGTATCCGAAAATCAGAAACAGTGTGCTATGAAGATCTGGGTGCAGAAGCTGTTTTAAAGCTGGAAGTGGAAAATTTTCCGGTGATTGTGGTAATTGACAGCGAAGGAAACAATCTCTACGATTCAGCAGCCGGAGAATATGAAAAAAAGTAAATCCTGCATTGCAGGATTCTTTTTTATCTTATAGGAAAGACCTTGTCACGCTAAAGCGTGAAAGTGTTTTCCTATAAGATAAAAATAATTATGCGCATAGCGCTTTCTTTTTTATACATAATATATAAAAACATCAGGGATATGAGAAAAAGTATAGTTAAACTTGACGTATTATCCATAATAAAGTAATATATGATTGTGGAAGTTTCTGAGTTTCACCAGGAAGTAAGGGGATTTTCAGGAAATCCTGAACTTTACAGAGGGAAAGAGGAAATGTTATGGAAAAAAACAGTCAGTCATATCAGTTAAAGAAAATAGTCAGTCAGTCGATTATAGCAGTTGCAGTGGGAGCAGTGTTGCTTTTACTTTCCCTGGGAACCAATTTATGGATGGGGAAAGTAACGGATGAAGAACTTGAAACGACTACTTATCTGAATCAGTATCGCCTGGGTTCCAAGACACTGACATATGCGGTGCAGGCATATGCTTCTACCGGGGCACAGAAATATTATGATGCCTATATGAAGGAACTGAACGAAGATAAAAACCGCGATATTGCCTGGGCAGGGCTGAAGAAAAATCATATTACGGATAAAGAGTGGAAAACCATGAATCAGATTGCAGAGTTTTCTGACGGTCTGGTTCCGCTGGAAGAAGAAGCCATGGCTTCGGCAGGAAAGGGAGATATTGAGTCTGCCAGAAATTACGTGTTCGGAGAAGAATACGGGAATACCACCGAACAGATTAACGATCTTACAGATACGGTGATAACACAGATTCAGACACGGATAAATAATTCTAAAATAAAACTGAGAGTTTTTCAGGTTGGGGTAGAAATTTTATTTGCTCTGTCTTTTCTGTACCTGATTTTTCAGATTGTAAAAATTGTGAAATTTTCCAGAGAGAGGCTGTTATCTCCTATTATAAAAGTATCAGAACAGATGATGATACTGGCAGAAGGAAATTTTCATGAGGATTTTGAAATAGAAGAAGATGAAAGCGAAGTAGGAAGAATGGCCGGCGCCATTATACATATGAAGGGAAGCATCACAGGTATGATCCGGGAAATTTCTGATATCCTGGAAAATATGGGAGATGGCAATTATAATTTTGAGATTCATCAGGAATATGTGGGTGAATACGGTCAGATTAAAGAGTCCTTCCTGAAAATCAGTGAAAAAATGCGGGAAACTCTGGGAACCATTCGGGAAGTTTCCATGCAGATTGACAGCGGCTCCGAGCAGTTGTCCTGTGCTGCAGTGGATCTGGCAGAAGGAAGTATGGAGCAGGCCGGAAAAGTCTCTGATCTGGTTGGCCTGATGAACGATATGTATCAGAGTATGGAAAACAGTGCGTCCGAGGCGGCAAAAACTGTGGAAATTTCCACCCGTGCGGGCCGGGTACTGGAAGCAGGTAATACAAAGATGCAGAATTTAAAGGAAGCCATCAGTGAAATCAGCAGTTGTTCAGAAGAAATTGGTAAAATTATCAGTACCATTGAAGATATTGCCTCTCAGACGAATCTTCTTTCCTTAAATGCGGCCATAGAAGCTGCACGGGCGGGAGAAGCCGGCAAAGGATTTGCCATTGTGGCAGACCAGGTGAAAAACCTGGCGGATGAATCTGCCAAAGCAGCAGGTGAGACAGATAAGCTGATTGAGAGGACGGTGCTGGCAGTAGACAGAGGTATAGCCATTGCCGATGAAACAGTTGTCAGCATGGATGAGGTAATGGTGGGAGCCAGAGAAGCCACCGGAAAAATGGGAAAAATGTCAGAGATTCTCACCGGTGATGTGAGGAATATGCATCAGATTAATGAAAGTGTGATGCGTATTGCTGAAATTGTGGACAGTAATTCGGCTGCTTCTCAGGAAACAGCAGGTAACGATGTGAGGCATAATCGGACATTTCGAAGTCCAGGTTTCTGGCCGTCAGGCAGCGTGAGAAGTCAATGTTTGGAAAAAAATTCTTGACATTGACTTCTTTTTTTGCTACTATGGACAATGCACTATTGTGTAAGACTATGCCCAAATGGAGGTAGTCTGCCCAAAAGTAGCTAAGCGAAACAAGCATATTGAGATAGAAAGAACAGGGGTGAAATGTCAATGGAGAAAAACAGGATCCGTCCAGTCAAAAGCGGCAAAAGCTTCCGTATGAGCTACTCGAGACAAAAGGAAGTTCTCGAGATGCCCAACCTTATTGAAGTTCAGAAGGATTCTTATTACTGGTTTCTGAACGAGGGGATGAAAGAGGTTTTTGACGATATCTCTCCGATTGCAGATTACAGCGGTAAGCTGAGTCTGGAATTCGTAGATTTCACATTATGTGAAAAAGATGTAAAATATTCAATTGCGGAATGTAAAGAACGAGATGCAACTTATGCCGCACCGTTAAAAGTAAAAGTTAGATTTTACAATAAAGAAGCAGTTGAAGAAGTAAAAGATTATGAGATCTTCATGGGCGATTTACCACTTATGACTGAGACGGGAACTTTCGTCATCAACGGCGCAGAACGTGTTATTGTCAGCCAGCTGGTGCGTTCCCCCGGTATTTATTATGGGATTGCACACGATAAAGTGGGCAAGACCTTGTATTCCTGCACTGTAATTCCGAACCGTGGTGCATGGCTGGAGTATGAGACGGATTCCAACGATGTATTTTATGTGCGGGTGGACAGGACCAGGAAGGTTCCGGTTACCGTATTGATCCGTGCCCTTGGCATTGGCACGAACCAAGAGATCATTGATCTGTTTGGGGAGGAGCCCAAGATCATTGCAAGTTTTGGCAAGGATGTTGCGACCAATTATCATGAGGGCTTGCTAGAGTTGTATAAGAAGATTCGTCCAGGCGAGCCTCTTACCGTGGAGAGTGCGGAGAGCTTGATCAATGCAATGTTCTTTGACCCCAGGCGGTATGATTTGGCAAAGGTAGGAAGATACAAATTTAACAAAAAGCTTGCCCTCAAGAACCGCATAAGCGGACAGGTCCTGGCAGAAGACGTCATGGACGCTTCTACTGGAGAGATTATTGCGGAGCGGGGCGTTACCGTGGATCGTGATCTTGCGGACCGTATCCAGAATGCGGCAGTTGCCTATGTATGGATTCAGGGAGAGGAACGCAACATCAAAGTATTATCCAACCTTATGGTAGATGTGACCAATTATGTAGATATTGACAAGCAAGAGGCAAGAAGCTTAGGTATCACAGAATTAGTATATTACCCTGTTCTGGATAAAATATTAGAAGAAAATGATACTATAGAGGAAATAAAGGAAGCGCTTCACAGGAATGCGGCGGATTTGATTCCAAAGCATATTACCAGGGAAGATATTTTAGCTTCTATTAATTATAACATGCATTTGGAATATGGGCTGGGGAACAGTGATGATATTGATCATTTGGGGAACCGCCGCATTCGCGCAGTAGGAGAATTACTCCAGAATCAGTACCGGATCGGGCTTTCTAGGATGGAGCGCGTGGTTCGTGAGCGAATGACAACTCAGGATCTGCAGGGAATTTCACCGCAGAGCTTGATCAATATTAAGCCAGTGACGGCTGCAGTCAAAGAATTCTTTGGTTCTTCCCAGCTTTCTCAGTTCATGGACCAGAACAATCCTCTGGGCGAGCTGACGCATAAAAGGCGTTTGTCCGCCCTGGGACCAGGCGGCTTGTCCAGGGACCGTGCCGGATTTGAGGTTCGTGACGTGCATTATTCGCATTATGGGAGAATGTGCCCCATTGAGACGCCTGAGGGACCTAACATTGGTTTGATTAATTCCCTTGCTACTTATGCAAGGATTAATGAATATGGCTTTGTGGAAGCGCCTTATCGTAAAATAGACAAATCAGACCCTAAAAATCCCAGGGTCACAGATGAAGTTGTCTATATGACGGCAGATGAAGAGGATAATTATCATGTAGCGCAAGCGAACGAGGCGTTGGACGCAGAAGGGCATTTTGTACGAAATTCCGTATCCGGCCGGTATCGTGAGGAGACCCAGGAATATGAGAAAGCGATGTTCGATTACATGGACGTGTCTCCGAAGATGGTGTTTTCCGTAGCTACGGCGCTGATTCCGTTTTTGGAGAATGACGACGCCAATCGTGCATTGATGGGTTCTAACATGCAGCGTCAGGCAGTGCCTCTTTTGACCACGGAGCCGCCGGCAGTGGGCACGGGAATGGAGACCAAAGCTGCGGTGGACTCTGGCGTATGCGTGGTAGCGAAACATGCCGGAGTTGTCGAGCGTTCCGTGTCAAATGAGATCACGGTTAAGACAGAAGACGGCAAGCGTGACGTATATAAGCTGACCAAATTCTCGCGAAGCAACCAGTCCAACTGCTATAATCAGAGACCTATTGTGTATAAAGGCGACAAGATAGAAAAAGGACAGGTGATTGCAGACGGACCGTCTACTTCTAACGGAGAACTTGCATTGGGTAAGAATCCGCTGATCGGCTTTATGACTTGGGAAGGCTACAATTATGAGGACGCCGTCCTTTTGAGTGAACGGCTGGTACAGGAGGACGTATATACTTCTGTTCATATTGAAGAGTACGAGGCGGAAGCGAGGGATACCAAGCTGGGGCCAGAGGAAATTACGAGGGATGTTCCCGGAGTGGGCGATGATGCCTTGAAAGATTTAGATGAGAGAGGCATTATCCGCATCGGTGCGGAAGTTCGCGCGGGCGACATCTTGGTTGGCAAGGTGACGCCGAAAGGAGAGACAGAGCTGACTGCGGAAGAACGGCTACTGCGGGCTATTTTTGGAGAGAAGGCAAGAGAAGTCAGGGATACTTCCTTGAAAGTACCCCATGGTGAATATGGCATCGTAGTGGACGCCAAGGTATTTACCCGGGATAACGGAGATGAGCTTTCTCCAGGCGTCAATCAGGCGGTGCGTATCTATATTGCCCAGAAACGTAAAATTTCTGTAGGTGACAAGATGGCGGGACGTCATGGCAACAAGGGCGTGGTTTCCAGGGTGCTTCCCGTGGAAGATATGCCGTTCTTGCCGAATGGGCGACCTTTGGATATCGTATTGAACCCTCTGGGCGTGCCGTCCCGTATGAATATCGGCCAGGTATTGGAAATTCATTTAAGCCTGGCGGCAAAAGCACTTGGATTTAACATAGCGACGCCTGTTTTTGACGGCGCTAATGAGATTGACATTATGGATACGCTGGATTTGGCGAATGATTACGTGAACCTTTCCTGGGAAGAATTTGAAACAAAGTATCAGCAAGAGCTGCTTCCAGAAGTGATCGAGTATCTTTCAGAGAATCGTGATCACAGGGAAGTTTGGAAAGGCGTGCCTTTGTCCAGAGATGGAAAAGTAAGACTTAGAGATGGAAGGACTGGAGAGTATTTCGACAGTCCGGTTACCATTGGGCATATGCATTACCTGAAGCTCCATCATTTGGTAGATGACAAGATTCATGCGCGTTCTACGGGACCATATTCCTTAGTAACGCAGCAGCCTTTGGGCGGCAAGGCGCAGTTCGGCGGGCAGCGTTTTGGCGAGATGGAGGTATGGGCGTTGGAAGCATACGGGGCGTCTTATACCTTGCAGGAGATCCTGACTGTGAAGTCTGACGACGTGATTGGTCGTGTGAAGACGTATGAGGCGATTATTAAGGGTGATAATATTCCCAAGCCAGGCATTCCAGAATCTTTCAAAGTATTGCTGAAAGAGCTTCAGTCTCTGGGACTGGATGTGAAAGTTCTCGACGAGAACAGAGAAGAGATAGAGCTTATGGAAACCAGTGAATACGGCAATACGGATTTGAACTCCATTATTGCAGGAGATCGGAACTTTGCTTTTGAAGAGGAAGAATCTTTTGGAGCGATGGGCTTTAGCAAACAGGAATTTAATGAGAGCGAAGAGCTGGTTGACATTGAAGAAGATGATGAGGAAGAAGCATTAGAACTAGAGGACGATTTCGCTGACTTTGACGATGTTCTTCAATAGGAAATGATTTTGCATTTTCTATGGCAGAATGCTCTGTGAGAGAGGTAGAAGAAGGGAGAATCATAATGCCAGAAGCAATGAATAAAGAGAAATACCAGCCAATCACCTTTGATGCCATTAAGATTGGCCTGGCGTCGCCAGAGAAGATCCGTGAATGGTCCAGGGGCGAAGTGAAGAAGCCGGAGACGATTAATTATAGAACCTTGAAACCAGAGAAAGACGGCTTGTTCTGCGAGAAGATATTTGGCCCCAGCAAGGATTGGGAATGCCATTGCGGGAAATACAAAAAGATTCGTTATAAAGGCGTTGTCTGTGACCGTTGCGGTGTTGAGATAACGAAAGCCAGCGTCCGCAGAGAACGCATGGGACATATAGAGCTTGCCGCGCCAGTATCTCATATCTGGTATTTTAAGGGGATCCCAAGCCGCATGGGATTGATCTTGGATTTGTCTCCAAGAACCCTGGAGAAAGTATTGTATTTCGCATCTTATATCGTATTGGATAAAGGCGGCAGCGATCTGCAGTATAAGCAGGTTTTATCTGAGACGGAATATCAGGAAGCAAGAGAGAAATTTGGCAATGATTTCTCCGTGGGGATGGGAGCGGAATCCATCAAGGAACTGTTAGAGGCTATTGACCTGGAAAAGGATTCGGAAGAATTAAAGACTGCGCTGAAAGATGCTACAGGACAGAAGCGTGCCCGGATTATCAAGCGTCTGGAAGTGGTAGAAGCATTCCGGGGGTCTGGAAACAAGCCAGAATGGATGATTATGGACGTGATTCCGGTGATTCCCCCAGATCTTCGTCCTATGGTACAGTTGGACGGCGGACGTTTTGCAACTTCTGACTTGAATGACTTGTACCGCCGGATCATTAACCGCAATAACCGTCTGCGCAGGCTATTGGAACTGGGAGCGCCGGATATTATTGTAAGAAATGAGAAGCGGATGTTGCAAGAGGCAGTGGATGCCTTGATTGATAATGGGCGCAGAGGACGCCCGGTGACTGGACCCGGAAACCGCGCCCTGAAGTCACTGTCTGACATGCTGAAAGGAAAATCAGGACGATTCCGTCAGAATCTTCTGGGCAAGCGCGTGGATTATTCTGGACGTTCCGTTATCGTGGTGGGGCCAGAACTGAAGATTTACCAATGCGGACTGCCAAAAGAAATGGCAATTGAATTGTTCAAGCCTTTTGTGATGAAAGAACTGGTATGCAACGGCACGGCTCACAACATTAAGAGCGCCAAGAAGATGGTGGAACGTCTTCAGTCAGAGGTTTGGGATGTTCTAGAGGAAGTTATCAAGGAGCACCCAGTGATGCTTAACCGCGCGCCTACGCTGCATAGGCTGGGAATCCAGGCGTTTGAGCCAATACTGGTAGAAGGAAAGGCCATTAAGCTACATCCTTTGGTATGTACGGCGTTTAATGCAGATTTTGACGGCGACCAAATGGCAGTGCATCTTCCGCTGTCAGTGGAAGCGCAGTCCGAGTGCCGCTTCTTATTGTTGTCTCCCAATAACCTTCTAAAGCCCTCCGATGGAGGTCCGGTGGCAGTTCCTTCTCAGGACATGGTTCTTGGCATATATTATTTGACCCAGGAGCGCGCAGGGGCTCTGGGAGAGGGTAAATTCTTTAAGAACGTAAATGAGGCGATTCTCGCATATGAGAACGATGCTTTGACACTGCACTCCAGAATTACGGCGCGTATGAGCCGTACGCTGCCAGACGGCCAGGTGGTAACTGGAAATGTGGAATCCACCCTGGGACGCTTTATCTTTAACGAGATACTGCCGCAGGACTTGGGATTCGTGGACCGAAGCAAACCGGAAGATCAGCTAAAACTGGAAGTTGATTTCCATGTGGGTAAAAAAGGCCTGAAGCAGATTTTGGAGAAAGTAATCAATATTCATGGCGCTACGAAGACGGCAGAAGTGCTGGATGATATTAAGTCCATGGGTTATAAGTATTCTACCCGTGCAGCCATGACGGTATCTATCTCTGATATGACAGTGCCTGCAAAGAAGCCAGAGCTGATCAAGCATGCCCAAGACACTGTGGATAAAATTACTAGAAACTACAAGCGCGGCTTGATTACAGAGGAAGAGCGTTATAAGGAAGTAGTCGAAACATGGAAAGAAACGGACGACGTGCTGACGCACGAGCTCTTGAGCGGTCTTGATAAATATAACAATATTTACATGATGGCGGATTCTGGAGCCCGTGGTTCCGATAAGCAGATTAAGCAGCTTGCGGGTATGCGTGGTTTGATGGCGGATACGACAGGGCGTACGATTGAGTTGCCGATCAAGTCTAATTTCCGTGAAGGTCTTGACGTATTGGAATATTTCATGTCGGCGCATGGAGCCCGAAAAGGACTTTCCGATACTGCTTTGCGCACGGCGGACTCCGGGTACCTTACCAGACGTTTGGTGGATGTTTCCCAGGAGCTGATTATTCGGGATATTGACTGCTGTGAAGGAAAGCCTGCTCCGGGCATGTATGTCAAAGCATTTATGGATGGCAAGGAAGAGATAGAAAGTCTTCAGGAAAGAATTACTGGACGTTTTTCTTGCGATACGATTTACGACGCAGAGGGCAATGTGCTGGTAAAGGCAAACCATATGATTACGCCAAGGAGGGCGGCGCTTGTGATGAGCAAGGGCGTCAATGATAAGGGAGAACCGCTTGCCAAAGTCAAGATCCGTACGGTATTGACTTGCCGTTCCCATAATGGCATTTGTGCGAAATGCTACGGCGCCAACATGGCTACTGGCCAGGCAGTGCAGGTGGGAGAATCCGTAGGAATCATTGCGGCGCAATCCATTGGTGAGCCTGGCACGCAGCTTACCATGCGTACTTTCCATACTGGAGGCGTTGCAGGAAATGACATTACGCAAGGTCTTCCCCGTGTGGAGGAGCTGTTTGAAGCCCGTAAGCCGAAAGGGCTTGCAATTATTACGGAGTTTGCTGGCATTGCCACGATCAAAGACACCAAGAAGAAACGTGAGATTATTGTTACGAACGAAGAAACCGGAGAAACAAAGGCATACCTGATCCCATATGGTTCCCGTATCAAGATTTTGGACGGCGCCGTACTAGAGGCAGGAGATGAATTGACAGAAGGAAGCGTCAATCCCCATGACATTTTAAAGATCAAAGGCGTGCGCGCCGTCCAGGATTATATGATTCAAGAGGTACAGCGCGTATACCGTCTTCAAGGCGTGGAAATCAATGATAAGCACATTGAGGTCATCGTGCGACAGATGCTGAAAAAGATTCGCATTGAGAATAATGGGGATTCTGAGTTCCTTCCAGGAACATTGGTGGATATTTTGGACTATGAAGACGCAAATGAAAAACTGGAGGAAGAAGGACTGGAGCTAGCAGAGGGCAAACAAGTGATGCTGGGAATTACCAAAGCTTCTCTTGCCACCAATTCTTTCCTCTCAGCAGCGTCGTTCCAGGAGACCACTAAGGTTTTAACTGAGGCTGCAATCAAGGGCAAGGTGGATCCGCTGATTGGACTGAAAGAAAATGTCCTGATTGGCAAGCTGATTCCCGCAGGTACAGGCATGAAGCGCTATAACAGCATCAAACTGTCTACAGATGTCGAAGAGACGGATGGTATTAGTTTTGAGGAGGAAATGCTGGATTTCAGCTACAAGCCAGAAGAAGAAAATCTGGACGAGATAGAGGAGCTTCAGCCTGAATCAGAGATGGAAACGGAGGAAGCAGTGGCGGCAGAGTAGGGGATTTTCGGCGGTGCGAGCGGACAATTCGATGACCGCTGCTTGACAATAAAGTTTCTGAAGCAGGAATAGTAATAGAATCATGGCACAGTATTTAGGGAGGGCAGGCAGTATTGCTTGTCCTCCGGTTTTCTGCGGCCATAATGGGATGCGATGCCTTAGAGGGTATAAATTATGATGGGAGCATGATAGTGCTGCAGCACTGGAATATGCTGATGCTCAGAAAGGGATGTCTGATGAAAACGATAAAAAACCTATGGGATGGCTCTTTTTTTGACCGTTATTTTTTTGGGATTTTACTTGCAATTGAACTTTTAATGTCGTTCACTTTTTTGGGGTATATTCATATACCTCCGATTTCTGTAACGATTGCCTATGTTCCAATTTTGGTGGCAGGATGCCTATATGGTCCTGAGCAGTCTGTAGTGCTTGGGATTGTCTTTGGAACCGCCAGCATGTATAAAGCATCTGCTTCTTATGTTCTCCCAGCAGATGCCGCATTCTCTCCGGTTTTAAGCGGTTCCCCAATCAGCAGCCTTTTACTGGGCGTGGGGACAAGAGCGCTGTTTGGCTTTATCGTTGGAATGGCATTTCATTTTGTACGGGAAAGGAAGCACTATCGTCTGTGGATCGGGATGATTTCAGGGATTGCGCCTAAAATACATTCACTCCTTGTCTATACGGCGATGGGGATTTTATTTCCAGAACTTGGGTATCGGTATGATTCAGCATTTCATTGGGATTTCAATAATACAGTTTATATGATTATCTGTATCGTGGTTGTTGAACTGTTTTGGACAATATACCACAGCGATACCTTGCAAGATGTTAAGCTTTGCATCGACCAGTCAGTAAATAATCCTTATGCGCCAAAGAAAATGAATTTGTTTTTTGCTGCGTTTGAATTTTTTGTACTTTGCATGTCAGTGTTTGCTGCGATCTATTTTTCTCAGAGGGAATCGTATACGCTGGAACAGCATGGCGTGATGGTATCTGACCAGATTTCCAGTGATCTATTGCTTTTGCAAATACAATTTTTAATCGCCTCGTTATCGTTAAATGCAATCTCTGTGATTTTGCTGGTTTCAACTTATAAATATATGTCATACAAGGAATACCAGGGAGAGATAGATGAGGTGACGGGGGTCATGGGCAGGAAGATATTTCTTTATCATTGTGAAAAAGCACAGAAAGCCAACGGCTCGAAATCAGAAAGAACGGGCTGGTTTTTGTTTGTGGATGCGGATTATTTTAAGGAAATTAATGATACTTTCGGACATTCTGCCGGCGATAAGGTATTAAGGGAAATTGCATCGAACTTACAAGACATTTTTGACAATGACGGCAAGGTAGGGAGAATCGGCGGAGATGAATTTGCCGTCATGATTGAGAAACCAATGACTGGGCAAGAGCTGAAGCGGCGGCTGGAACGATTTCTTGAGTCTATTTCTGGCGCGCTGCCTGATAAAAAAGTAACCTGTAGCATCGGCGCATATCAATTTGTTTTTCCACAGAGCGTGAAACATTTATTATTGGAGACGGATACTATGTTATATGAAGCAAAGGAGAACGGCAGGGCTTGTTATAGGGTGAAAGAGTTAAACAATTAGAGAATTCTTTTCCTGGCATTCTGTTTGTGCAAAAAGGTGCGTGTTTTTCAGTGAAGTTTTGGGTGTTTATTTGAAAAAGTTTGAGTTTCCACATTTTGTAATTTTATAGCATGAAAAGGAGGGTGTCGCACGAATGTACTTACCTG
>OFGX01001161.1_pt1 | contig 16605 bp, 12 predicted proteins | sample 1521831 | NCBI WGS metagenome assembly OFGX01 (sample SAMEA3504080, study PRJEB24116) | mouse gut metagenome | biome: mouse gut; feature: mouse-associated habitat; material: faeces | place: Denmark | collected 2011 | reverse complement strand
TGCTGCTAAAAGGAAGTTACACTGCCACTAAGCTCGAAAAGACCTCGCTAAGTGGACAGGTAACTATAACTCGCACGTAAGCACCTGAAAGACAGGTGCTAAGTGCTGCTAAAAGGAAGTTACACTGCCACTAAGCTCGAAAAGACCTCGCTAAGTGGGCAGGTAACTATAACTCGCACGTATGCACCTAAAAGACAGGTGCTAAGTGCTCATAATAGGAGGGAAGAAGAATGGCATTGAAAGTAGGGATACAATTATATTCGGTCAGGGATTTGATGGACAAGAATCCGCTGGGGACGATCGGGCAAGTGGCGGATGCGGGATACCGATATCTGGAAACTGCCAACCACAGGGCTTTGGAAGATGACGGAGTGGGATTTGGAGTCAGTCCGGAGGAATTGAACGAGGTGCTGGCAAGATCCAGAAGTAAGATCATCAGCGCGCACATTTTCCCGTTTTGTGAGGAAAATTATAAGAAGGTGGTAGAGTATAACCAAAAGATCGGAAACCATACGGTCGTTTTCCCGATGGAAGTTTTCCGGGATTATGATGATACGATGCGGAAGATCGAAACCTATGAAAAGATGGGGAAGATGGCGGCGGAGGAAGGGATGCGGTTTTTGTATCATAACCATTACCAGGAGCTGCAGGAATTTCATGGGCATAAGGTGCTGGACCTGATCGTGGAAAATACGGACCCTGCCCATGTGAACCTGGAGCTGGATACTTTCTGGGTGCTTCGGGGCGGTGTGGATCCGGTGGAGCTGATGAAGCGTTATGGTACACGGATCAAGATGCTGCATCAGAAGGATTTTGCGAAGGATACGAAGACACCGGTGAATATGTTCGATGTTGTGGGAAAGGAGACCTATATTACGAGAGAGGTATTTAACCAGTACAAATGTAATGATGATTTTGTGGAGATCGGATATGGGCAGATGGATATCCAGAAGATCATTGATACAGCGCTGGAGATCGGCAGTATTGAGTATATCGTGCTGGAGCAGGATGCCACGAAACTGGACCAGCTGGAAAGTGTAAAACGCAGTATGGAGGGATTCCGGAAGTTTGAAGGGATCGTATGGGAGTGACGGCGAGGCAGAACAGCTTATGGAATCCAGCCTATCTTTTGCTGGCAATTTCCAATTTTTTTAGCTGGCTGAGCTATAATATGGTGGCTCCGGTCATTACCGGGTATCTGCAGAACTTGGGGGCAAGTGTCTTTGTGTGTGGGATCGCCGGCGGATTGTTCGCGTTTACCTCCTGCCTGTCCCGTCCCTTCAGCGGCATGATGTCAGACCGGATGAACCGGAAAATGCTGATGAGCGGGTTTACGATGCTGATGGCGGTATCACTGCTTTTGTACTCTTTGGTCCCGAATATTTTTGTGATCTTGTTTTTTCGGGGGATTCATGGGATCGCGTTTGGGATTTCCAGTACGGCAAGCCTTGTGCTGGTCAGTGAAAGTGTGCCGGAGGCCCGGCTGGGCGAGGCGGTCAGCTACTACGGCGTGATGTCGGTGGCATCCATGGCTGTGGGACCGGGGATCGGGATCTGGCTGAGTGAAACACTGGGATATCTGTATTGCCTGCTGATCAGTGCGGCGGTTCTGTTTCTGGCAGGGATCGCGACGGTGCTGTTTCCTTATGAATATACACAAGGGGGATCCTGTAATCTACATCCCGGGAGTACAGGCGGAACGCATCCGGCAATGGCCCCAAGGGTATCCCGTGCAGAAACACCGGACAGAGGGAAGCGGGAAAAGCGGAGGCTGTCTTTCGGGCAGTTCGTGGAGCCGAAGCTGCTCGGGCTGGCAGGAGTGAATGCGGCATTTACTATGATGAACGGGGTAGTCAGCGCATTCCTTGTTGTATTTGCAATGCAGCAGGGGATTGAGGGAGTAAGCTGGCATTTTACGCTGAATGCGGCGGTACTGATTTTTTCACGGATTATCCTGGCACGGAATATGAACAGGTGGACGTTAAAACAGAATCTGTATCCGGCGTTTGTATGCGGGATTTTTGCGCTGGTTTTGATCGGCGGGGCAGATACATTGCAGATGCTGTTGGCGGCTGCCGTAGTCAAAGCATTTGCCCAGGGCATGTCCCAGCCCGCGATCCAGACGGAAGGGCTGCGGATGGTGAGGCCGGAGCGCAGGGGAGTGGCGTCCAGTACCATTTATATCGGTGGAGACCTGGGACAGGCTGTGGGGCCGATGCTGGGCGGGGCGGTGGCACAGAGCGTCGGGTATGGGATCATGTACTGGATCTGCGCGGTTCCGATAGCGGCGGCATGGGCGTATTTTTTCATGAGGGAAAAAAGGAGCCGGGAATAGCGGGGACAGGATGGATTGAGCTCAAATTGGGAAAACGCAGACTTATGCTTCTGATAATAAATAAAATATTCTATATTTCCGATAAAAACCGGATATACAAAACGTACCTACACGTTGCTGTAACTATAAAAGGGGCTGCCTGCTTTGGCAACCCCTTTTTGCGCATGGCATTACCGCGTGAAAGAATTATTTCTGTGAATTACCTTATTAACCCAATTAGATAAAAAAATGAATCATTTTTATAAAATTTTACAGTTTTTTCTCTGCTGTAAAGGTATATAATTCAGAAAAAGCCTTGGAGGAAAAGTGTATGAACAGCCTGTTTCATTATGATGGATACCTTAACCGGATATTGACAAAGCTTATGTATATTGTTGCGCTTAATTTGCTCTTTCTTATATGCAGTATTCCTGTCATTACGGTCGGTGCTTCCTGTACTGCCATGTATACGGTGCTTTTTCGGTTCGTAAGAAATGACGAACCGGATATTTTGAAAACATTTTTTAAAGCGTTTCGGGAGAATCTAAAAAATGCCTCTTGTATCTGGGCGGCAATGTTGGCTGCCGCAGGTACATTGGCAGTCAATTATTATGCTCTGTACCATATGGACGGGGGATGGACAGAAGCATTGCGTGTGTTTTTCAATTTGATTTTTATAATATGGGTTATGCTGTGGGTTTATATATTTCCGGCAGCTGCCTATTACAAAAATAGTGTTTTGGGGTATTTTCAATTTTCTGTTCGGGTGGCGATTGCAAATCTGCCGGTTACTGCGGCAATCATATTAATACAGGCGGCAATTCTTTTGGCAATCCTATTTTTTTCACAGTATATGCAGATGGCAGTAATACTGTTGATTTGCTGCGTTTTTTCACTTCCGGCATATTTTTCGACAGGATTTCTTGTGAAAATATTTGAACGATTTGAAGATGATGATTTGAATTGATATATTGATATGCTTTGTTGGGGGCTTTCACAGATTTGGGAGGTTTTGAAAAATGAAGGAAAACCAAATAAAATGGATATGGCTGCCGGAATGGACAGCAGAGGATAAAGAAAAACCGATTCTTGCTTTGTTTTTAAAAAAGGCAGATTTAAAGACAGAACCAGAAAAAGCATTTATAAAAATTTCAGCGGATACACGATATAAGTTGTATATTAATGGACAATTGGTGGAAATAGGACCCAGCCGTGGAGACTGTCAGATCTGGTATTATGATGAAATCAATATAACGCCTTTTTTAAAAAAAGGAATCAATGTTTTTGCCGTACAGGTTTTGCGCTATCCCATGGAAGCAAGGAAGGGAAATTACGGCATGTTTCGAACGGAATATCCTGGGTTATATGTAGAGGGTTCTATCTTGGATGTAGAAGGAAATTGTGTTATACTGGATGCAGATGAAAGCTGGATGTGCCGTAAGCACCCGGGGTTTCAGATTGTATCAGAATCTGAAAGTTTTGCCCCGCTGCAGATTTTTGAAGCATGCAATGGAAAATCGGAATTGAAAGGCTGGATGCTGCCAGAGTATGATTCTATGTTATGGATGCATGCCCGGCCATACTCAGCTATGAGCCCGGCTGTTAGTCCTGGAAACCTCCGGCCAAGAACGATTCCCTTTTTATATCGAAAAAGAAGCAGGTTTCCAGGTGTGACAGTAGTGCGTGAATCTGTCAATAGTAAAGCGGCATGGGAAGCGCTGCTGCAAGATGATCAGAAACTTACGATCCCCGGACATACAAAGGAAATCCTGGAAATCAATGCCGGGGAGGAAATGACGGCTTATGTTAACCTTGCCATAGAGAGAGGGACAGGGGCGAAGATTAGATTGCTGTATTCCGAAGGATATGTACAGGATGGATATCATAAGGAGTTTCCTATAAAAAAGAATCGGAATGATTGGATAAACGGGCATCTGGATGGATTTGAGGATCATTACCTGCCTGCGGGATATGGTAACGAGGATATCCCCGAAGAGTATGAGCCTTTCTGGTTTCGGACATTCCGATTCATCCGGTTGGAAATTGAAACAAAAGAAGAACCTTTGATCATATCTCGATTGGACTATACGGAAACGGGGTATCCATTGGAGGTAAGAACATGGGCATCGGCTTCTGATCCGACCCTGAAAGCGGTTTGGGATATCAGCGAACGGACCCTGCGCCGTTGTATGCACGAGACATACGAGGACTGCCCGTTTTACGAGCAGCTGCAATACGCAATGGATGCACGGACAGAAATACTGTATACCTATGTACTTTCAGCGGATGACCGGCTGGCCAGAAAGTGTATAGATGATTTCAGGCGTTCACAGCGATATGACGGCCTGCTGAATTGTTCCTATCCATGTGTTATGCCAAATGTAATTCCTGGTTTTTCCATTTATTATATCTTTATGCTGTATGATCATATGATGTATTTTGATGACAGAGAATTATTGGAGGAACATATGCCGACGATGATGGGGATTTTAAATTATTTCCACAGAAATCGGGCGGAGGAGGGATACGTAAAAAAACTAGGTGGGTTAAATGGAAGAGGGACAAACTGGTCTTTTATTGACTGGACACCGGAATGGGACGATACCACAGGAGTACCCTCTGCCGTATTGGAAGGTGCGATCACAATGGAAAGTCTTTTGTATGTGGCGGGCCTTCAGCATGGAGCCGCAATTCTGAAACATTTGGGGCATAAGGAACAGGCTGATTTCTATTTGGAACGTGCGCAGGCGGTTCAGGCGTCTATCCGAAAGTATTGTACAGGCGAGGACGGGATGCTGCAGGATGGACCGGGGATTGAACAGTACAGCCAGCATGTCCAGGTATTTTCAATCCTTACGGAAACGATAGATCAGGAACAGGGGAGAAAAAATCTGGAAAAGACATTGCTCTATCCGCAGGATTATGCCCAGTGTTCTGTGGCAATGGCATTTTACCTGTTCCGGGCATTACAGAAAGTAGATTTATATAAATGGACGGAAGAATACTCAAAACTATGGCTAAGGATGCTGGAAAAAGGGCTGACCACCTGTGCAGAGGATGAGGTTGGCGAACGCAGCGACTGTCATGCATGGGGGGCTCTGCTCCTATATGAACTACCGGCTGTTGTATTGGGCGTACAGCCGGCCGGACCGGGATATCAGGCAGTCATCATCCGGCCGGAGCCGGGGAACCTGGAGCATGCAGAGGGCAATGTCTGGACTCCAAAAGGAATGATTCGGGTAAGTTGGAGTGTAAAAGGCGAAGGCGCATTTTCATATGAAGGTCCGGAGAATATGGAAATCATTGCTGATACCAGTCTTTTGGAAAAGGCATGGTGTCAGTAGATTACAGAACAAAAAGGAACCAGGGGATGTGCGAATGGAACATCGGAAAAAGTGTTTGGGAAACCTGAAACAAATGGGCGTCGCGCCCAGAATGGCGACTGCGTTCATCATTTTGATTATTGTGCCTTATCTCTTCCTTGCGTCGGTCATATTCTGGTTTTATGAAAAAAATGCTGTTTCCAATCTGACAGAAGCGACAATGGATACGATTACCGTAGCGGCAGCAGGCATTCATTCCGCGATGCTGGAGCGTGAAGATGATTCTATGGCTGTTTATTACAACGGCTGTGTAGAAATGCTGGGAGCGGAGCGGACGTTGACAGAGCAGGAAGAAAAACAGATCACGGAACATCTGTCTGCCTGTAGTTATGCCAATACAGGAGTACGGGCCGCATATCTGACAGCAGGGCGGGACGTATTCCATAGCGGCGGTAATTATGCAGAAGTGCTGGATGTTATGGAACCTTATGAGGAAGAGATCGTGGAAGCAGGCGGCAGGTGCCTGTGGTACACAACTGACCAGCTCCATGGAAGCTCCTATGAAAATAATTATATACTGGCCCGTTCTCTGAACAGTGAGACGAAAAAAAATGTAGGAATCTTATATCTTGTCTTAAGCGATAAGATGATTACCGACGCGCTTGGAATGGTGTCTACAGAATATGCGGAATGGTATTTAACGAATGCTCAGGGGATTGTGCTGTATGCTTCGGATGTATCAAAGATGGGAGAACATGTGGATGTGTCTGCGCTCAGTTTGAAAAAAAAGCGTACCTGTCATACGGTTTACAATGAGCAGGGGCATGACGAAGTAATGGTGGCCTACAGTTTGATGGATGTAGGGTGGTATTGTATTAGTAAAATACAGCTGCGGGCAGTCCGTAAGGATGCGGTTTCTCTTGTGATACCGATTATGGTGATTGCCCTTGTATGCATTTTGTTTATGCTGCTTATGCTTTACATGCTGAGGATATATGTGTTCACTCCGCTCCGGCTTTTGAAAAATTCTATGGATGAATATGCACAGAAGGAAATAGGAGAAACCAGGATAAGGATTGTAGGGATCGGCGAGTTTAAGAGCCTGTCAGAGCATTTTAACAATATGACACAGCGTATCAGCCGGTTAATGAAAGCCTATAAAGAAGAAGTGGATGAAAAGAACAGGCAGCGTATGAAAGCATTGTCTGCGCAGCTGACGCCGCACTTTATTTATAATGCGCTGAATACGATCAAATGGGTGGCAGTTCTGAATCATCAGGAAAAGATCCAGCATCTGGTGGAATCTTTGGTAAATATTTTTATGAATTCTGCCCGTGCGGATGACGAAACCTACACATTGGGGGATGAACTGGAGCTGATAAAGAATTATGCAGTGATTCAGAAAGCAAGATTTATGAATTTTGAGTTGGAGATTGAAGCGGAAGATGGATGCCAGGACTGCAGGATTCGAAAGCTGCTGATCCAGCCTATTGTGGAGAATGCTATCGTACATGGCCTGAACCGGGGCAAGGTAAAGGATGGGAGGATATGGATAAAAGCCTGGATGGACGAAGAACTGCATATATCCGTTGAGGATAAGGGGATCGGATTTGATGTGGAAAAGTGGAGGAACTGTCCCAAAAAAAATGAAGAGCATACCAATATTGGCGTGATCAATGTAGAAGAGATCATCTGTCTGGAATATGGGCAGGATTACGGTCTCAATATTGAAAGCGCTCTGGGAAGAGGGACAAAGGTTATCTATACATTACCAAGGAAGATGAGAAATGATACGCACGATTATTGTAGATGATGAGGTTCTGGCCGGCGTGGGGATACAGTCCCTGATTGATGGACAAGAGGATATCAGTGTTTCCGGTGTATTCAGCCTGCCGGAAGAAGCGATTGAGTTTCTGAAAGAAAATGTGGTAGATATCGTTATTACAGATATAGAGATGGCAGACATGAATGGACTGGAACTGATACAGGTAGTTCGCAGTGAGAACCTGGCCAGTGGTATTATCATTTTAAGCTGTCATGACGATTTTTCCTATGCGCAGGAAGCTATTTCAAAAGGAACAGACAGCTATTTGCTGAAGCACAATGTTTCCAGGGAAATGCTGGTAAATGAAATAAAAAAGGTGTATCAGAAAACAAGTGATTTTGGAATGAACAAGGTACGGCGGGCATCTCAAGGAACGGAGCAAAAACTTCTTGCAGAGCGTGAAATTTATGTGGTGGGGATTTTACGGTTTGACACACCGGAGTATCTGATGGCAGATGTGGACAGGATGATGCTGATGCATCTTTTGGAAAAAATTGTGTCACACTATGAGATGGGTACACTGTTCGCTCCTTATAACCGTGAGATGTTCATTGTGTATCAGTTCCGCAGGGATATGCCAAAAGGTGATAGACAGGAGCTGTTATATGAGAATCTGTCAGTCATTAACAAAAATATCCGTCAGTATATCAATGGAAAAATTGTAAATGGAATTAGTACGGAATCCGATGATCTAAAAGAAATGCGGGAGAAATATGATGAAGCGGTTTCGGCAGCGGATCTGTGTTTCTATGATTCTTCAAAAACAGTCTTTGTTTGGCGTAATGGAAATAAAAAGCCTGTATTAAATGAGTTTTCCAGAGAAAAACTTCTGGAAAATAACGGTCTGGAGATTCTGAGAGACGAGCTAAGGGATTTTGTGCGACAGGCGTATTTCAGCCAAATGGAGGTGTGGAGTCTGAAAGGGCAGCTTGTTCCAGCAGTCAGCCGGATGGTGTATGCCGTTCTTCAGGAGCATCGGTTCAGCGAAACGTTACAGGCGAAATGGAGTGCGGAGCATCTTCGAATATCAGCTGCCGCACAGGCGAAAAATGCGGATATTTTACAGGAACAGTTATTGGAAGTAGTCTCTCAGTTTCGTCAGGAGTGTCTGGCAGATAGGAACCAGGATGAATTTGCAGAGGTGCTGGCCTATATTGATGAGAACTTGTCAGATAAACTGTCCCTAAAGGAGCTTGCGGAGAAAGGATGCATGAGTATCCCTTCTTTCAGCCGAAAGTTTAAGGAACGTATGGGAAAAACGCTGATCCAATATCTCAATGAATGTCGTATTGAAAAGGCAAAAACTCTTTTGAAAAATAAAAATCTGTCCCTGGAGCAGGTGGCGGAGGAAGCTGGATTTTCTAATGCAAACTATTTGATACGTGTATTTAAAAAAATAACCGGGCAGACGATAGGGGAATATCGGAAATGAACTGCCGGGAAGCTGGTTTGGTCATAGCAGGATTCTGTATGAATGGCACAACTGGTTCCTGGCAGTTTTTGTTTTTATTCCAGCGAAACAGCAAGTCAGGCAGCCATGCCTGCATGGATATTTGGCGGCTGTGATAAGATTTTGAATGAGAATATCATTTTTTGAAGAAGTGGCCGGATCACTTTATCAAATTGTGAAGAAGGATGATTTATGTGTTACTTGTTGAAAAGCAGGGGATTTTTTATAATGTAATCAATCAAAAGCGGCAGCAGCCGGATTCAAATTCAAAGAGAAAAGGAGAACTTATTATGAAAAAGAAGTTATGTTTGGCAATGACAATGGCTATGGTAGTGTCACTTGCAGGATGCGGCGGAGGCGGGGCGTCATCTGACAGCGGAGCTTCTGATAACGGCGGAGATTCAGGAGAGGGCGGTGTGTCTGGTTCCATTACCATATGGGAGCATGATTACAGCTTTGAGGACAGTTTGGAACAGACTATAGCAGGATTTCAGGAAGAGTATCCAAACGTAGAGGTAGATTACGAGATCAAAGCGGATGGTGATTATTACAGCCTGCTTCAGACAGCGATTCAGTCCGGTTCCGGTCCGGATCTGTTCTGGACAAATGGAACGGCAACCGCAAATATGCCGGATCTGGTGAGCAATGATGCCTGTGCTGATCTGACAGATCTGGTGGATTATTCTTTCATTTCTGACGCGGCTATGGATCTGGCAACGATGGATGATGGTATCTATTCTGTGCCATGGATGACATTAGATACCCGTACCGTATTCTATAACAAAGATATGTTTGAGGAAAATAAATGGGAGGTTCCAACAACATTCAGTGAATTTGAAGATCTTCTGGCTGATATAAAAAAGGCTGGCATCACTCCTATTTCACTGGCTCATGATTCATGGTCCGCATTATTTGCCTATGAGCCTGTTCTGGCAGCCTATGATCCAGAGTATTGCGAAGGACTCCGTGACTACACAAGCAAGGCCGATGACGATGCGGCACGAGAAGCGCTGCAGAAAATGGTAGATTGGGCAGAGGAAGGCTATTTTGGCAGCAACTGGACTGGGGTCATTGATAATTCAGCACAGATCCTGGCATTTACGACGGGAGCAGCGGCTATGAACATCGCAGGTTCCTGGGACGCGACTACGATTTCAGAGAACAATCCGGATTTGAACTTTGGCGCGTTTACCATTCCGTCCGAGGATGGCACGACAGGCCTGGTAGGAACCTCCGCGAATGGGTTTTCTGTAAACGCGGCTTCTGAGAACATGGATGCGGCTGCAGCTTTTGCAAATTACTGTGCAAGTAAAGAAGCGCAGACGATATGGGTACAGTCCCAGGGCGCGGTTTCCGGAAGCGAAGAAATTGAAGCAAGCACTGAGATCGCAAAGGAAATTTCGGAAAGCGGCGGAGGGAATACATACCGGAGCTGGCAGAACGTATTGAGCAGCCATTCTTCTACTGGAAATGCGTCTACAATATGGGATTCTGATTTTATGAAGGTATTTGATGGACAAATGACCGTGGATGAATTAATGGATGAACTTGGAGCAGAGATGGAGTAACCTGTAAAAACGAATAGATGGAAGCTGTGGCGTGTCAGAAAGACCACAGCCTCCAATATAGAAAAATTTGGAGGTAATCTCTATGAAGAAAAACAGGAATTATCTGTTATTTATTACACCGGCATTTATCCTGTATTCAATTTTTATCGTCCTTCCTATTATTATTGTCATGTTCCTTGGTTTTACGGACTGGTCAGGAATGGGAGATATTCACTTTGTCGGTATCAAAAACTTTATAACAATCTTTACAGATTCACGCTTTGCGCCGGAATTTTTCAATGCATTGAAAAACAACCTGAAGTATTTATTATGTGTCTGGCTGATTATCACGCCATTCCAGTATCTGGTGGCATACTTGCTGTTTATCAAAATCCCGGCACATAAATACATTAAATTTATGGTATTTCTGCCGTATGTAATCAGTACCACGATCGTCAGCTTTTTCGCGACACTGATCTTCAACCCGAATATTGGATTTTTGAATACATTTCTGACCAGTATAGGAATGGAGCCGGGGGCATGGTTCGGAGATCCGAAGTGGGCTTTCAAGCTATTGATCATTCTGATTCTCTGGCAGGGATCAGGATCAGGAATTATGATTTTCTATTCCAACTTTATGGATATTTCCCAGGATGTCATGGAGGCTTCCAGGATTGACGGATGTACGGAGTGGCAGCGTTTCCTTCATATTCTTCTGCCATTGTCTCTTCCGTCCTGCGCATCGAATATCACAATGAGTACGATCTGGGCGCTGGCAATCTTTGATCTGCCGTTCATACTGGGCGGATCTAACGGCGGTATCAATGGAACGTTGGATTTTGCGAATACGGTATTTTACCGGTATACTTTTGGAAGCGGCCTCAATGGAAAATCTGACTTAGGCTTCGGGGCATCTATCGTAGTAATCATGTTTATCGTCATGATGGTGGTAACCTTGATCCAGAATAAGGTGCTTACAAAATTCGAATACGACAATTAAGGAGGGGACATTTATGGCAAAACAAAAACAGGCGGATTTTTCCCAGGGCAGCGGTGAGGTGCTCTCAACCAGTGGAAAAGTAATCCGGGGGATCTGTTCTTTGATTATGATATTATATTCCTGCATTACGATTTTTGTCCTGGTTGTTACGGTAATGGACTCTCTGAAAGCAAAAGGAGATCTGGTCACAAATTTTGTGGGGCTGCCGAAGGCGGTTTCCCTTTCCAGCTATGCATCGGTTTTGATAGACGGGGACTTCCTCCTCTATTTTAAAAACAGTCTGGTATTGACAGTATGTGGAACTGTCGGCTGTATTCTGCTGTCATCCATGGCCGCATATGGCATTGCCCGTTATCAGTTTAAAGGAAAAAGCCTGCTGACCGGTTATTTTATGGTAGGTATGATGGTGCCGGTGCAGGTTAGTATCCTGCCGCTGTTCATCATCTTAAGGAACTTAGGACTCCTGAATAAGCTGTCAGGACTGATTCTGGTATACATATCCGGAATCTCTATGTCTTGTCTGATTTTTCAGAAATTTTTCCGGACAATCCCGGCGGCATTGGAAGAATCTGCCAGGCTGGACGGATGCAGTGACTTACGGTTGTTCTTTAAGATTATTCTGCCGATCACAAAGCCGGTTATATTTACTATGGCATTGATCACTGCAATTGGGCAGTGGAATGACTTTTACATGCCGATGGTGCTTTTAGGAAATAAAAATGTAACGACGCTCACACTGGCTATTTATCGCTATGTAGGACAGTTTACCAAATACATGAGTGAATCCATGGCAGCCGTTGTTATTACCCTGATACCAATCATTATTATTTATTTTGTATTCTCATCCCAGATTGTAGAAGGGCTGACTGGTGGGGCAGTGAAAGGCTAGAAGGTGATTTTCGGTTTTTTGATTTATGTTGTTTACTATAGATGATTCGTCTGTCAAAATTTTGAGCCGCTATTTCAGCATTGAAAATGGATTTTTGGTAATCAAAGTATTCATTGCGGGTGTGATGCGGCTCACGTTTACAATTCCTGCATAAAATGGGAATATAACCATGGATCTACTATTGCAATCCCCCTTGTTCTATATTACACTGAATATTGAGTAGTCTTTTTACCCACCGTACCGTTTTGGAAAGGAGTAAGTATGGATCAAAAAGAAATGAATGAACAGGTAGGGAAGTTGCTTTCAGACAATCCGGCGAAGTATATCAAGATCAGAGGTATCCTCGATGAAATGTTTGAAGGCCGTACCCTTGAAGGCTCCAAGGATATCAGCGATCGTGAGTTCGAAAGACTTCGTTACAGATTCCGGGACATTGACGTACCGCTCAGCTTCTGCGTAGACAAGGAAGCTGCCTATCAGCTGCAGAAGGCGGTCAAATATCACCGCGGCCAGTCCAGAAGCAGATATGACGACCGTCCGGCAGCCAAAAAGTCTGCTAAGGCCAAGAAAAAGGGTCTGTTCGGTATATTCGGATAAAATGATATTGACTTTTGAGAATGGGGATTCGCCTGGTGTGACGCGGCACCGGGCGAATCCCCTGTTTTCGTTTTACGCATGTCTGAAAAATATAGAATTCAGCCAAGCTTCTTCCGGAAGGCATCCGGAGTCATCCCGGTCTCCTGTTTGAATTTTTTTCCAAAATAGCTGGGGCTTTCAAAACCGCACAGCTTCGCGATCTCCTGCACCTTTTTCTCAGGAAACCGGATCAAAAGTGTACGGGCCTGGCTGATGCGGATGGTCAGGAGATATTGTATAACCGTCTGCTTCATGGTCTTTTTGAACAGGGTACATAGGCAGGTTTTACGCGGGGAAGTTTATTTACAGGCATATTTGTGATATACTCATGAAAAACATTGGATGAACACAACCGGGAGGCGCGGCATTATGATTTACGAAAATAGCATGAAGAATGCGGAGTATCCACTTAAATGTGCGGTGATGCGGGGGAATCTTCCGTTCATGAACCACTGCCATCAGGAACTGGAGATCCTGATGCTGCGGAAGGGGAGACTGCAGGTATTTTATGGGAATGAAGCGTATGAGCTGCGGCAAGGGGATGTCTGGATCGTTCCGCCTTTTGGCAGCCATGAGATCGGGAATGGAAAGCCGGACTGTGAGAGACTCTCGGTTTTGCTGGATCTGCGGCTGCTGGGAAGCAGGACGAAGGAGAACCAGGAGGAACTGTGGATCCGCAAAGAGCTGGAAAAGAGGGATATGTTCAGCAGACACTGGGAAGAAGCAGTCCAGGAGAAGGTGTCGAAGATCGTGGGAAAGCTGTACCAGGAATATAGTGAAAAGGGCTATGCGTGGAAACTGTCGGTGAAGGCTCTGATCAGTGAACTGATATTAGCGGCTCTGCGGGAGATGCCGGAGAGGGAAATCGGGGCGCGGGAAAAGGATGTGGTTCAGATCAGGCACATCCTGGAATATATCGCTCTGCATTATTACAAGGATATTACGCTGCAGTCCTGCGCGGATGAGGTGGGATTTAACAGTACCTATTTATCCAGATACTTCAGCAGCGCAATGGGTATCACATTTCAGGAATATATCAAACGACTGCGGATCGACAGGGCAAAGTGGCTGCTGATAACGACGGAAAAGCTTCCGGTGACGGAGGTATGTGTACAGTCTGGATTCCGGGATATCAAAACATTTAATAAGCTGTTCAAGAAGGAGTGCGGGATGAGCCCTACGGAATTTCGTAAAAGTATGTTGACGGAATAAAACAGACCGTCCGCGGCCTGCTGCCCGGAATCGCTACGGATTTTTAATAAAAGAGGTCGTTATAGTGTTAAGGGTCTCCGGGAATTTCAGATATAATGGTATTAAGGAACTGTGAGGGATCTGTCCTCCAAAGGACAGATCTGCCCGACCGATATGAATATGAAATTTTCAGGAGGCGTATGATGATTCAAAGGATTTATAAAAAAGAGTACAGCGAGGTTTCCCATCCGTTTCCAACGGCGGTTAGAAAGCCAGGCTTTATGGAAGCGGGATATGTGGAAGAGGAATATTTTTTTGAGGGAACGGCAAATGTATATGAAGAGACAGGGGAAAAAACCAGAAGAGTGATACATGAGAACCTGCCCTACTGCAACCGGTTTCTTGTGAGAAAGCCGGCGCGGGGAGAGCGGTTCAGTGGGAATATCGTAGTGGAGATCCTCAATGCCACGGCGGGGTTTGATATAGAACGGATGTGGGTAGTCGGAGCGAAAGAACTGATGCGCGGCGGGGATATTTATGTAGGGATCACCAGTAAGCCAGATGTGCTTGATAGTCTGAAAAAGGCAGATCCTGCCAGATATGCTCCGATCAGCTGGAAGATTGCTTATGAAAGACCGGAAAATCAATACAGCGGGGCGGACAAGGCGGCGCTTCCGCGTAAAGCGGATTGCGAGACCGGCTTATTCTGGGATATGCTTACGGAACTGGCGGAGATCCTGCGGACGGATACGGAGTTCATTCCGGAGGGAAAGAAACGGTATCTCTATCTTGCGGGATGGTCACAATCGGCGGCGTATATGTATACATATCTGAATTATTTTGCGTTTCCGGCGGCAGGGGTATCGGTATTTGACGGGTATCTGGCAGCAGGAGGGGTGCATTCCTTTGTGGTTCCTTTGAATCAGAATGATTATGGGAAGGAGCAGGATGTCAGAAAGAATATGATCACTTATATGCCGGTGCCGTTTATTTCCGTGCAGACGGAGAGTGAGAACGCATATTTTGGCGGGATAAAGACAAGGCAGGAGGACAGTGACAGGGAAGATTTAAAATATCGGGTATATGAGATCGCTGGGGCAACGCATGATACAAAGTTTTCTATGATCGATTATTATACAGGGGACCCGGATATGGAAAAGATTGGGATCGTGCCGGATTTTCCTTCGGTGGATGATCATCCCAATGATTATCCTTATGAATATTGTTTTTATGCAGTGTACCGGATGCTGTTCTCATGGGTAAGAGAAGGGAAATGTCCGCCGCATGGAGAGCGGATCGAAGTGGACGGGGACGGGCGGAATAAGACGGACGCGCTGGGAAACGCGGTCGGCGGAATGCGTACCCCGTTCCTGGATGTTCCGGCCGCAGTGTATTATCCGTACTGTGCGGTGAAGAGAGCAAACGGAGAGATCGTAAAGCATGGCTTGTTCGGGCATATGGAGCCATTTTCAAAAAGGAAACTGGAAAAGCTGTATGGGAATCTGGAAAATTACAGGAAGCTTGTGGAAGGATCGGCACAAAAGCAGGTGGAAGCCGGTTTTCTTCTTCCGGAGGATGTGACAGACTGTGTGGAGGAAGCCATTCAAAGAGTAGAAAAGTTAATATAACTCGCACTTAGCACCTAAAAGACAGGTGCTAAGTGCTGATAACAAGGAAGTTACACCGCCACTAAGCTCGAAAGGACCTCGCTAAGTGGCCGGGTAACTATAACTCGCACGTAAGCACCTAAAAAACAGGTGCTAAGTGCTCATAATAGGGGGAATGAGAGTGAGATCGTGGAATTATGAATTTGAAGTGCCGGATGCGAAAAAGATCCGGATGATCGTGCATACGGATTGCAAAAACGAAGCGGATGACCAGTTTGCCCTTGCGCATCATGTGATGACACCGGGATTCCTTATGAAAGGAATCGTGGCCGGGCATTTTGACAGGGTGCCGCAGAGCTATCCGCAGGGGGAGACCGCCCAGGCAAGTCTGGAGGAAGTGCAAAAGGTCTTAAAGCTGATGGATATAGAGGGGATCTGTCCGGTGGAAAAAGGGGCAGAGCATCCACTTTCGGATGAAGATACACCGAATCCGTCAAAAGGGGCGGAGCTGATCATCCGGGAAGCAATGCGTGAGGATCCGCATCCATTGTATATTGCCTGCCAGGGGACGCTTACGGATCTGGCGGCGGCGATTTTGATGAAACCAGAAATATGCGGCAGGATGACTGCCGTCTGGATCGGCGGGGGAGCATATCCGAATGGCGGGAAAGAGTTTAATCTTTATCAGGACGCGGCAGCGGCAAATGTAGTGCTCAAGTCGGATATGCCTTTATGGCAGATTCCGGTTGATGTATATAAACAACTGGGAGTTTCGCTGGCAGAGGTACAGCGTTATGTAAAACCTTGCGGAGAAATCGGGGAA
>OFGX01001159.1_pt1 | contig 16621 bp, 16 predicted proteins | sample 1521831 | NCBI WGS metagenome assembly OFGX01 (sample SAMEA3504080, study PRJEB24116) | mouse gut metagenome | biome: mouse gut; feature: mouse-associated habitat; material: faeces | place: Denmark | collected 2011 | reverse complement strand
ATTGACAGAAATACGCACCCTTTGTCCCGGAATTCCATTTTTCACGATCACGTACCTGTTCTCCTCCGGCAGAAACACCTTCGCTTTATTCGGAAAATCAACTGCCTCGATCACTCCTTCATAAACTTCTCCCTTTTTCATATCGTCTGTTCCCCTTTCCTTGTCTCCCTGTATTTTCTGCAAACTCTCCTGAAGATTACTGTTATTTCTGATACTTCGCTTTCAGTATCGTCCCGTCTTGCTCGATCTCTATATGTTCGATGCTCTTCACATACTGATTAAACTGTGAATATCCATAGTCGCTGATCTTAAAATCCTCATATTTCTCGTAGACTTTATTTCCAAGTGTGCTGAGTTCCACGCCATTCTTACCAGCCCTTTTCACCAGCCAGAGTACATACCGATCAATATCCTCTTTCATTCCCCAATCTTCTTTCAGCGCAACAGCCACAAGATTCCCGTTCTTCACCAACTGGATTCTTGAGAACTCTTCCAGGAACTTTGATAACATGTTATAGCCATAGCTTCGAACGTCAAAGTCAGGATACAGGCTGACCAGGCGGCTTCCCACTTCTCCAAGGCCTGTAGGCCGGTTATTGTCCTGATTCTCGATGACCATCTTAATGATCGCGTCTTCGATCTGCTCTTTGCTCAGCTTGTCGTGGGACTCTTCTGCCTTCGCATTCCCCGGTTCCTGCTCATTCAGAAGATTTTCCAGGATAGTAAACTTATCACAAGCCTTACGGAATGGTTCCGGCGTCTTATTCTCTCCCATCCCGATAACCATCTTCGCACTTTCCCTGATCCGGGTCACCAGCCGTGTGAAATCACTGTCGCTGGATACGATACAGAAGCCATCCACATCATTCGTATACAAGATATCCATCGCATCAATGATCATCGCCGAATCCGTAGCATTCTTCCCCTGTGTATAGCTGAATTGCTGTACCGGCATAATGGAATTCGTCAAAAGCTCATCCTTCCAACTGGAATTGTGCGTACTTGTCCAATCTCCATATATCCTCTTATATGTGATAACCCCATACTTTGACAGCTCAGTGAGTATGGGCTTAATATACTTCGCAGACACATTATCTGCGTCGATCAGTAATGCATAGCATTGTTCCTCCATCATATTCCTCCTACTACAATATATTTATGGTTAATATCCCTTACAGCCAGTAAGGAATTACCCATCTTGTTGCTTAAGCTGTTAGAATGTAGAGAGCAATCGGTATATCGGATTCCTCCTTGGACTTCGCGTCCGTAAATAAGTCTGATAACCAGCTCCTCATTCGCAGCATTCGTTTTATGCAGGTTGAACCACCTTTAAGGTGCGTCCGCGTCACACCACAGTAGATTGAATAGGCAATGAGTAAAACTGGTGCCTACCATTGCATACCAAAGATAGGAGTGACACAATTATGAATATGAACGCAGTCGGTATTGATATTTCCAAACGAAAAAGCATGGTGTCCATCCTCCGCCCTGGCGGGGAAGTCGTGGCTAAACCTTTTGAAATCTCTCATCTGTCCGGTGATGTCCAGTCACTGATTGATCGGATTCACGCTCTTGATGGAGAATCCCGTATCGTTATGGAATGTACCGGTCGATACCATGAACCCATTGCCCGTGAGCTTGTGGCAGCCGGGCTCTTTGTAAGCGCCATTAATCCCCAGCTGATACACGACTACCAGGATGAAGACAGCTCCCTCCGTAAAGTGAAGTCGGACAAAGCTGATTCCCTCAAAATTGCGCGATACACTCTTGACAGATGGGAAAAACTAAAACAATATGGTCTTATGGATGAAATACGCAATCAATTAAAGACCATGAACCGACAGTTTGATTTCTACATGAAGCATAAGACTGCCATGAAAAACAACCTGATCGCTCTCCTTGACCAGTCATATCCAGGAGCGAACACCTACTTTGACAGCCCCGCCCGTGAAGATGGCAGCCAGAAATGGGTCGACTTCACTGCTACATACTGGCATGTGGACTGTGTCCGTAAGATGTCCCTGAATGCCTTTGTTGAGCATTATCAGAAATGGTGCCGCCGCAAGAAGTACAACTTCAGCAGAGCAAAAGCTGAAGAAATCCATGGAACAGCCAAGGAACTGGTTCCTGTACTTCCAAAAGATGACTTTACCAAACAAATCCTCAAGCGGGCAACCGAACAATTATATGCTGTTTCCAAGACCGTCGAACAGCTCCGCACCCTCATGAACGAAACAGCCGCCACACTGCCAGAATATTCCGTCGTCATGGCCATGAAAGGCGTTGGACCGTCTCTCGGTCCTCAATTGATGGCTGAAATTGGAGATGTTGCACGTTTTACCCATAGGAATGCGATTACAGCATTTGCCGGTGTCGATCCTGGCGTCAATGAATCAGGCGATTACTCCCAGAAAAGCGTCCATGCATCGAAACATGGTTCTCCCGTGCTTCGTAAGACCTTGTTCCAGATCATGGATGTCCTGATTAAGACAAAGCCTCAGGACGACCCCGTGTACTTATTCATGGATAAGAAACGAGCGCAAGGGAAACCTTACTATGTCTACATGACTGCCGGGGCCAATAAGTTTCTCCGCATTTACTACGGTAGAGTTAAAGAATATTTGGCTTCACTTCCGCAATAACAGAGTTACATAATCATACCATTCACAAAACCAGCGTTCTACGGTGGTCTGGTTGTTGTACGCATCTTTCCTACATAAAACTTTTTCAAAAAATATTCAATTTTCTATTGACTTTTTATTTGCAGGCTTAAAATTAAAATTGTATCTATATAATATTTTCTCTTTTTTTACACGTCAACCCATTGTCCGTAAAAATGCATTTTTGACTGTCAAAACCTAAAACAAAAGCTTAACTTGAAAAACCTGATCCTTACTTTGGTACATGATCATTCCCTCATATTTATTTACAATTCGTTCCACACTTTTCAGCCCATACCCGTGCCTCATTTTATTCTGTTTCACAGACACAGGTCTCCCATCCTTCATAACCGGCGCTTCACAAACAGAATTTTCTATTTTTATAAATAGTAGCTGTTTTTGATTCTCTATTTTTATGGATATCCACCTATCCGCACTCATCTCCATTCTTTTACACGCTTCAATGGCATTATCCAACACATTGCCTAACAGGGAACACGTTTCACAATCATTAAATAACCATTTTACAATAGGTACTGTCTGGATCGTAAACGCTATTTCCTCCTGTTCTGCCAGAATCCTCTTCTGCTCCAGCAGCATGTCCGCAATCTGGTTTCCTGTCCAGACCTTTCTCTCTACATTAAAAAACTCCTGTTCTATTTCTTCTATATAATCATCTATCCCTTCATAATTTCCTTCTATCTTATAATTCTTTAAGACTAACATATGATGCTTCAGATCATGGGATAACTGCCGGTTCTTTTCCATAACTGTTTCTAATTCTTCATATCTTTGCGTCACCATGGCATCACGCATAGTCAGCAGTTCCTTCTCCTTTTCAAGCGTCTTATTCTTCAAGTACACCATTCCTGAAAAAAGAATGACAAATACAACTACCAAAAGAGAAAGCCCCGCTATCCCGCCTTCCTGCTCCTTTCCTTCACGCATCATTCTTACAATTACAAATTGATAGAACCTTAATATCAGGCACAGCATTATCATAATGACCAGCAATATACTCTGAAATTCACGTATATATGCTTTATCAAATTTCTGTCTGACGATCTGATATACACAGCACGCAACGATAAGCCTAACACATAAAAAGAGTATACATTCCATTGTTGAATTCGCAAATAAATAGACCGCATTTTTAAAATCATGTCTTATTACTATCATACTCATAAAAGCTGCGAAAAAATCCGCCAGCGCTACAATGGTATGATACAAAATAGTTATGATAATTCTTAAAAATCTATACTGCCCATTTATCAATATCACACATATACATGTGGTAACAACACCTACAAGAAATGCAGTACTCGAAAAAAAGATCAGACTGCGATTTCCTCCTATATTTATACCATTTCCGACAATACTTACATATAGAATTACCCAATCTTTTTTTCGAAAATATTCTTTCTCTAATACTGTTCCACACAACAGCCAATACAACATTCCGCTTTCAAAAACAGCAATCCCTATAAGAAGAGCCTTAATACCCATTACAGATTCCCCCTGTACAGGCTGATCTGCTCTTTTATTTTTTTGAAGCTGATTCTATTGACGAAGATCCTTGCCCCATTATCCATCTGGACCATACCATCCTTCATACTGGCAATGTGCGAAACATTTATAATATGTCCTCGTTCAATTAAAATAAATTCTTCGCTTACGAGTTCTTCGCTCAGTTTTTTTAAGGAAATCCTTTCTTTATAAGCGCCGTGTGCGGTTATATAGCAAATATATTTTGCTCCCTTTTCCTTTTCTATATATATGATATCCTTATAATATACCCGTACCTTGCTTGTAGGCGTACCGATCATCCTGAACTGCTTCTTCTCCTTCTTCACCCGGTCAATCAACTGTCTCAGAATAGACGGCAGTCTCTTTTCCATATCATCCTTGAGAATATATTGATATGCTTCTATGATATAACTCTCTGCCGCATACTCAAGATATGCCGTCAGGAATACCAGATATGGGCCGCCGCCCTCTTCGTGTATTCGTCTCCCTAATTCCAGACCGCCCATGTCCGGCATATCAATATCCGAAACCAAGATATCAAACTCATATCCCTGTTCCATTTCCTGAAGAAAATCCTCCGCCCGTGTATAAGCAGAGAGGTTCACTTCATCCTGCGGCACGATCTCATTCTCAACACACTTTCTGACATTTTCTAAAATTGCAGCCTCATCATCTATAAGTGCAATATTCATCACCTGTCTTCTCCCCTGTCAGATCCTATTTTGCCTCACATACTTCATATGATACCACAAATTAAATTAATTTCATCCATTTGTCCTCAAAACACCGCTTTTGACCATGAAAATTATCCGAATCCGCATTTTCATTCCCCAAGAATATAATATTTTCCTTTGTTTACATTGTGAAACACAACTTCCTCTTCCCGGACATATAGCTTACAGGTATTCTCCCATAAAGTATTTTCCCCGTCCTGCTTTATCACTTTTCCGCAGTGATATGTATATTCTCCAATCTGTTTGTTCAATGCTTTTTCCATGATATCCTCCACTGCGTCAGATATCTTCATCGACTGTAAGCCTCGGTTCCATTTTCCCAACAACTGATTGATCCGCATCTTCTTCAAAGGTATCTTCTTACTTCCCCAGCTTCGTTTGGGGAACACATCTTCCTCTTTCTCCCCAAGTGCCTCTAATACAGCTTGGAATTTTGCCCTCACGCTCTCGTAAGGATAGCCCATCTCCAGGTAAGCATAGATATGCCATACTGCTTTGTCCAGATACCTTGCATCACCTGTTGTCTCATACTTCTCTCTGAGCCAGATAACACTCTGTTCTAATACTTCTTTGCTTGACAACCCAAGGGCTTCTATATTAAAAAGCCCCAATTTGATAACCTCTACCTCCATACTATTGTATCTCTTCATTCCATACTCCTTTATATTTATATAAAACCATGTATTACATTGCATACCATAGATTATAACAGACAGCATATCGTACCGCATCATATTGTCCGCGAAAACTATGTTTTTGACTTCTAAAGTCAAATATCTATGTAAGTTCCGGCATCCTTCAGCATAGCAGACGCATGCTGAACTAGAAGTTCATCTATTTCCTCTGACTTATCACATCCTTTTTTATTTTAACCTTTCTGATCCTCCATTTCACACTATTATTATATACAGACCACGATAAAACGCTTGCAAATTCCGAAATAAACAAGCATAATCAAATATAAACAAGTTAAAACACGTGAAGTTGCTATAGAAACTGTTAATTTGAAGGAGTTATGAGAAATGTATTGTATATTAGTGACAGGTATTCCGGCAACAGGAAAAAGCACTATGGCAAAAGCCATGTCAGAAAGGATGAAACTTCCTGTTATTTCAAAGGATACTATAAAAGAATTGCTGTTTGACAATGTTGGTTTTCAGTCGAGAGCAGAAAAAGTAAAACTTGGAATTGCCAGTATGGAAATCATGTATTATGTCGCAGGTCAGCTTATGGAAACAGAACAACCTTTTATCTTGGAGAATAATTTTGAATATTCATCAGAACATGGAATCAAAAACCTTTTAGAAAAATATCAATATTCCTCATTGACCATTACCTTAACAGGTGATTACAAAGTTATTTACCAGCGTTTTCTGAAACGGGAAAACAGCCCTGACAGGCACAGAGGGCATATAGTGAATGACTGTTATCCAGAAAAGAAAGAGAATAGTCCGAATACTCTAATAACAAAAACTATTTCTTATGAAAACTTTGTTTGCGGAATAGAAAAGAGGGGATTTGATGCCTTTTGCGTTGGCGGCAGGCAAATCAAAGTTGACACAACAGATTTTTCAAAAATTAATATGGAAGAGTTAATTTCACAGATTGAGACATGGAAGAGGGAAATCCTGGATAATTGACGCGCATGTTTATTGGGAAAAAGGCAATGAGAAAAGAGAATCCCGTGGAGCTAAGACTTAAAAACCTAAATTCCACGGAATTCTTTTTCTGTCTCTGAGATCGTTTCCCGTTTCTCTCCTTCTGACCAGGAATGACTCTTCTCTGCCTAATATGATGATTTACACTTCACATCATTCGCAGTGACCGTGTATAGATTGACGCCGTTAATGCTTTCAATTGCCATTCTTTATCTCTGTCCTTCGATCTGTTCTTCTCAAATATATCCATATAAAAATCAAGCATTTTCTGACACCGTGATGCATCATCATAAAAATGATTGATCAGATGCTTTGAAATCAACTGCTTATATCCATCAACGAAATCCATCCGATCTGTAGGACCCAAATAGCTTCCCTGCGAAAAGTGGCAAATCTCTTCATCCGGCTTATAATGGACCTGTAATGCCAACATTTCTAAATAGGTAGCATTATGCGGATCAATATCGTTCAAAGAAAACGTCTGTTCCATTTCTCTGCCATTCGCGTCTATCGTTCTTGCAAATATCACTGGATTTTCTTCTGTAGAACCATCTGCGTACCACATAGCATAATCCATTACGGCATTGCCGCCTAAAGCAATAGAGCCTTCTTTATTCTTTAATAAAGACGCTGCATCAAACGTACGCATAACACTTACAGTTGAACCAGATGGTGCTATTATCTCGCTAAAAACACTACTTTTATTCTGAACAGCAAAGGTACGCGGTATCGGTGAATATCTCTGCATGTTTCCTATCGTTATACTCATTGTAACATAGCCTCCGTAACAGTAAGTGTTGCATAGCATGAACGCTGTTGTCCTCCGTTATGTGATGTATACGTTGCTTCAAATTTATATGTCCCTGCATCATAAATTCTAGGTGTTCTAAAATGATAAATCCAGCCAGCCACTTGTGATGATCCCCATTCATACCACGCCTTAGAATCAACACTTACAATCCTCTGCTTATTAAAAGTCGCATTCTCAAAACCAAATCCGCGTACTTTAACGTAAATATCATAACAATGATCCTTTTCAGACCACGTTTTATCATCTATCGTAACACTCGTTACAGGCGCGGCAGGTCCCGCAAATGCTGTCATGCTTAATCCCATTAGCATCGCACACATAACTAAAACACTAATCATCTTTTTTAATCCGCTTTTCATAATTGTACCTCACTTTTTAATTTAATTTTATAAGATATCTTATATGTTTTATTATATATACCTTTTTTTATATTTCTACCCTTTGGCACTAAGGCGCATTTTTTGGCACTAATCAGCATTAATCAAACAAAGTAACACCCCGCCATATCCATTAAGAAGCCCCGGATTCACTTTCTCCTGCGGCAACAATCGCACCTCTTCCCTTTGAAAATACCGACGATACATGATATCACCTTCTCCCAGCACCTCGGAAGCTTTCTCCATTATCCAGAGATTCCCGCATATCCCGTGGCACAGGCACCAACTGTCTCGTCTCCAACATTCCTTAAGCTTCCGATATGCCCTTTGCATATCGGTCTCTATACGCATCTTCCATTTGGGATTATCCGTATACTTATAACACTCCATTCTTGAATATAAGATTCCCGGTGCTCCATGGCACCACGCCGCCGGTCCGATCTCATCCGCTCGCTGTTCTCCTTCACGTACATCGATCCAGTTATTGATCTCACGACAGTACAGAGATTCCTCATATTCCCATGCTTTCTCTGCCAGTTGTTCATATTTATCATTGGAAGTCAACGCCCACAGATGAATCATCGGCATCAGTATCCCGCTGTTCCCGTGCGCTGCTCCTGCCATAGGCGCTGATCCTTTCTCCGTGACCCATCCGATTCCCTTCTGCTGCTTTTTTGCTGCTCTTTCCAGTACACTCATTGCTCTTTCTGCCATATCCAGATATTCCTCATCCGGTACAATCTCATACAACATTAGTAATACATGCGCCGCCCCGGCATTTCCCGTCAGAAGATCATATCGTGTGTCTTCTTCAATCAACTGCGACACTATACACGCATGTTTCTTCGCATACTCCAGATAGATTTCTTCTTTCCCCGCCTGATATAACAGCAGATATGCATACAAGATCGAACCTTCGCCTTCATACGCTCCTGTATTTCTGGACTGTAGCTTGTCCGGCGAAGATAAGCCCGCATCCGTATACCGGAACAGCCTCCGCCTTAAAGTATCATACATATCGGCAATCTCCTGTCTGTTAGAATATTTTACCAGGCAATACATCAATAACAACATACTTTCCCTTATTATGTACATCTGAAAAACCGCCTTTTATTCCCTGGATATGATCTACCGATCTCCCATTGCACAATCTCTGTTGTATCGCCTGCTTATCCGTCCGAAACCAATTCATAATGTCCGTATAGAATTCCGCCGTATTCTGAACGACTTCCTCTATACAACGGCACAAGACAGGATAGTGTTCAAATATTCGCCGTACGAAGTCCCCTTTCGCAACGATCTCTTTACAGAAATGCTCATATTTTTCTCTTGCGTTCTCTCCCTCCAGATGCCCGGCGCTGTCATGATCATGCATCTCAACGATCAAAGTTCGGATAGAAATGTCTTGCAGGCGCATCACCAATTGCTCCTCAAAATCTATAAATACACTTTGAGAAATCTTATCTTCTTGAATTTTTGATCGCAGCAAATGATATCCATAACCAATTATACCTTTGTAAAACCCGGTGAAAAACAAATTATTTTTCACGTCGTCTTGAGCAGAATATGCCTCGTCCTCCCGGTAATTCTCTATAAATTTGATAAAATCATCTGTTCTTGTTGTACTGCTTTTATGGGGTTCATCCTTTAAATAACAATTAAAATTTCTATAATTGTGCAAAAGTAATTCAACTATATTTTGTCCCAGCAGTTTTTTCCAGTAAGTATATTTTTGAACATTAACAGTTTCCTTTATTTCTAAATAATTTCGTTCAGATAAGTATATACTTTTCTCTTTCATGAAATAATATCTCTTTTAAGAAAAACTAATTAATTAACAACATTTTATAGTTAAAATCGCATCACATCTTAAAGTATATGTATACTGATTTTCTACTGTTTCATCACTAGAAATCAACTGTTCGATTACTTCAAGCTCTTGAGTTAAATCACCTGCGTAAATGAAATTAGAATTCTGCTCCAAATCATATAACTCCTTCCCATTAATCTAATACTTCTCTTAGAAAGAAATATCAACCTCAAAGATATTTTGTTCAATCCGGAAAGTAATAACACCATTATATTTATTTACAATTCGTTCCACACTTTTCAATCCATATCCATGTCTCTTCTTATTCTGTTTCGTAGACACCGGAATTCCCTTTTTCATAACCGGCATCTCATCAATAGAATTACTGATCTTTATAAACAAAAAATTTTTCTGTATCTCAATCTGTAATAATATCCACTTATCATTCTGCTCTATCCTTTTGCACGCATCAATCGCATTGTCCAAAAGATTGCCTAACAGCGAGCAAGTATCATTATCCGTAAACAACCATTCTTCAATCGGGACAATTTCTATATCAAATGCAATCCTTTCCTTTTCTGCCTGGACTCTCTTTTGTTCAATCAGCATATCTGCAACCGAATTGCCGATCCAGGAACAGACTTTCACTGAGAAATATTCCTTTTCCACCCCATCTATATAGTTACAGATACCTTCACAGTTCCCCTCTTTTCCATACCCTTTCAAAATGATAAAATGATTCTTTAAGTCATGCGACAATTGTCGGTTCTGCTCCATTACACTTTCTAGCTCATGAAAGCGCTGCGTCACCATCTCATCACGCATAATCAGAAATTCTTTTTCCTTTTTAAGGATCTTATCTTTCAGATACAATCCACTTATAAACGAAATGAGTAATAAGATACACACAAGGGATATTCCTATAACTCCTGCTTCGTCCTCCCTATTTTCATATATCATCCCTACGATTGATATTTGATATCGCCGCAATATCACACACATAACAATAGTAATGACTGATAGGATATTATGGAACTCATAAATATCTAATTCATCATATTTTCTTTTTGCAATCATATGTATAAAAATTACCATGAAAAATCTTGAACAACAAAAAATTACACATTCTGTCCATGAATTAGCATGAGTATAAACCTCTCTATCAAATTCCTGCCTTAAAACCATCATACTCGCAAAAGCAAATAAAAAATCCACTAAAGCTGTTACAGTATAATATAAGATAATGATAATAACTACCATTTTTTTATGTTGCTTTTTTATAAAAAATATACAGATACAGGTAGAGACGACACTTATAACAAATATACCTTGTGAAAAAAATAATATACCACGATTAATCCCCAAGAGCACTCCCATCACGGTAATATTTCCCCATATAATACCCCATTCTCTTTTCAGAAGATATTCTTTATCCAAAACAGTCCCAAACAACAACTGATACAAAAGCCAAATCTCAAAAGTCGATATTAGTATCAGCATAATTCCTACACCCACTATAATTTCCCCTTATATAGATGGATACGCTCTCTCACCTCTTTGAAATAATTTCTGCTGACAGTAATCTCCTTGTCATTGTCCATCAGGATCGTTTTCTGCATACTGACAATATGATTGATATTGATAATACAGCTGCGTTCTACCATGATAAATGCCTCGCTGTCAAGTTCTTTAAGTAATCGTGCCAGCGTGATCCGTTCTCTATAGATACCATCTACAGTTATATACTGTATGTATTTGTGTCTGTTTTCTTTCTCGATGTATATGATATCCTTGTAATAGACCGCCACCTTGCTCGTCGGCGTACCAATCAGCCTGAATTGAAGTTTCTCTTTCTTTACAAGATTAATCAGTCTCCTTAAGATACGCGGAAGCCTTCTCTCCATCTCGTCCTTAAGTATGTATTGATATGCTTCTACCCGATAACTGTCAATAGCGTATTCCGTATAAGATGTCAGGTAGATCAAATATGTTCGGATTCCCTGTGCTCTCAGCCTCCTTCCCATATCAAGCCCATTCATCTCAGGCATTAAGATATCTGATATCAGAATATCAAATTCATGTCCCGATTCCGTCTCCTTAAGAAATTCATTCGCACTCGTATAGGTGAAGAGATTCACCTTATCTGTCGTTGACACTTCCTTCTCGACACATATTCTGATATCTTTTAAAATTGCTTCTTCATCATCTAGAATTGCAATATCTATCATAGACCTTCTCCTCATTAGACCCCAACTATCCCAAGCCAAATACTGATTCTGAATGGGTATACATAATTAAGTATACCACAAAATCCATATTTATCATCTCTTTGGCCCTAAGATGCATATTTTGGCTGCAAACGGTAAAAATAGAGCCTACCACTACATATCCAATGGTGTCTCCGTTCAACACTTATCTTTATTTCTTTTTACTTTTTGTATCCATTTCAGTTCAAATTTTTTCTCTCTAAATCCTCTATTATACGAAATGGGTGCTTTCCAGAATTATCATATATATGACGCTACAAAAAATATGCGGCTTTTGCCACGAAAATGGATTAAAACCGCATATTTATGTATAGAGGATGTTATATAATTGTTACAAAATAGGCAGAGTGGATGTTGCATCATCGTCACAATAATATGTATTCTAACCAACTTTTATATTTCACTCAAATTGACCAGGAACAATAAATCCTATTCCTTCTGCTTTCATAGCCGCTCGTAAAGCTTTGTCCGAAGTAACTAGATATATTGGATTTTCTTCGGTAGAATAAATAATAGCTGTTGATGCGATCAATGCATCCTGAGAACCAAATTTATGTCTTGCTGCATGCATCATAAATCCTTCTGCTCTATTAATTATCTCCTCATTTATTTCCAATACATTTATTTTTTAAATAGAGCTTCTCCCATCTATCGTTTCCTTAACTAATTTTTTCATTGCAGCACACAACTTTTTATTCCATGGTCTGGTTCCTTCAAAAAAATATCTTTTTCCGCACTTCTCGCCCTCTTCTGAAATTTGTCGTCTACAAGTCTGCCACTGTGAAGGTACTCCTCTACCATATTTTCCAATTACAGACAATATCTCCAATTCGGTAATCTTAGAAATATAACATTCTCCTTGTCGTATGTCTGCAAAATCATATCCGTCCTTCCTTACAGTTTTTCCAGACAAATAGCTAAGTAATTCGAAGAAAGCATTCGTATCTAATAAGTATTTCTTCATTTGCGCTGCTTACTCCTCTTCATTTAATTTTGCATCATCCATTATTGCCTTCATATCATCCATAGAAAAAGGTTCTAATTTTTCTTTAATCTTATCTATAAGTTCCTGTAAATCAGAATCTGGGCCTTTGTTCACATATCCATCTATTCCAATATTTGCTAATGCCTTTATATCTGCAAATTCACTAAAATTAGTATAAATTATCACAAACACATATGGTCTAATTTTTCTTATTTCTTTCAATACATCTTCTCCACTAAGCTTCGGCATTTTTAAGTCTAGCAAAATCAAATCGTAATCCCTCTTTTTAACTAACTCTAAACCTTTCACACCATCCTCTGCAATATCAGCATTTATTCCATTTAACTTTAAGGCCCCCTTTACAGGTTCAGCAGTCATTATTTCATCTTCTATTATTAATACTCTATTCATTTTTTTCCCTCTTTTCTTGTTTTTTTGATATAGCAATTATAAATTTAGCACCATTTTTAAACTCTCTATCCACTTTGATATTTCCATTAAATATTCTGACAATATTCCATATTATATACAAGCCAAGCCCTTCTCCACCTCCATTTTCATCATTAATACATTCTTTTGTTGTGAAAAAAGGTTCAAAAATTTTCCCTAAATACTCTTTCTTAATTCCAGTTCCATTATCTTGAAAAGTTATCACATATTCATTTTCCGTTTCAGAAATTGTAACCAAAATAATTCCTTTTTCTCCATTTTCCTTTATAGCATAAATGGAGTTTCCTATTAAATTATAAAATATTTGATCGAATTTTATATTATCTCCAAATATTACAAAATTAGCATTCGCCTCCAATTTCCACTCTATATTTTCTTTACTTAATCTTGAAGCAAAATCTTCAAAAATACTATTTATTTCTTCAACCACATTAAAATTAGTTTCCTCATTTTTCTCAGAAGTAATTGGTGAAAATCTATCTAGCATTTTTTTTATTCTGTACGTTTGTGATAATATATTTTCTAGTAATACATTTAATTCTGCATTTGTATTTACTCCCTTATCCATTTTCATCTGAAATAACTGTACACCATAACGTATATTTGTAATGGGTTGTCCTAATTCATGGGAAAAACCTTTTAATAATTCACTCATTGATATCAATTTTCTACTATGCTCAAGTTCAGCAAATAATTCTTGAATGGTCACCAACAATGCTTCTGCTGCATCATCTTCCTGCTGATTTCTATCTTTATAAGTCTTCTTTCTTAGTTTCTGCTTTTCTGTAATAAAAGACTTAATTTTCATTGCTTTATCAAGCATACCAAATTGTAAGTAAAAATTATATAACGTTCTCATTATCGGTATGCTATTTTTTCCACATATTTCTATTTTTTTTAACGCATTATTTCTATCTTCAATGCTCCCTATTTTAGAATAATAAAACACTAATTCGTATAATATATTAAATTCACCTTGAGTTTTAATATCTGGATGTTCTTCTGTATATTTTTCTGCTTCCGAATAATCATCCAGTTTTCTACATATTCTAAATAATGTCCTCACTGTCACTTTATCCTGATCATATGCAAGTATAGCTACAATAAGTCCTAATGCTTCTCTATATCTTCCTTTCTTCTCCATCGACGATACAATAGACTTATCTATTCTTCTATTCGATATGTTATGCTTAATCCCTAATACTTTATAAAACAAAATATAAATTTCAAACGTATTTTCAATTTTACGAAGATATGATCTTGCTTGTTGAAATTTTTTATCATTTTCAAACAGAGAAAGTTGCGGTAAATCTATATAATGCGATATGATTTCACATATAGTTGCTATTACATCTTGATTCAGGATTTTTGTATCTAATATTTCCCTAACTTTTAATAAATATCCACTTATATCTCGTCCCGTCTCATAATAACGCTTCAAGAATTGTGCAAAATGTTTTGCATATTCCACATTATTCTGGATTTTCATTAAAAAATCAATATATGCCATTCCTGCAGCTTCATAATTATTTTCTTGAAAATATAAGTCGCCTAAAAATTTTTCAAAAATATTTTCCTCTGGATATCTTTCTTTTGCCTCCAAAGCTATCGTTATGGCTTCTTCAACATTACCATGATTTCTACTTTTAGAAATTTTTCTTGAGTAACTATATTTTGATATATTTTCCATTACTCACTCTCCAAAATGATTTTCTTATAATTATTATACCAATTACATTTTAACATGTACATTAAAATTTCCACTTTACCTCCACTTTTCCATCATCATACACATATATCCCATTCACATACTTATCCAACATCTCCTTTGACGCTTTTCACAATCACTGCTCTCAGCTTTATATGCTTCAAACAGGTGCTGTAAGTCATATTTTTACTTACTTTCTTCCATGTAACCTTATTCCTTTGTAATAATTCTGCTGACCGCAAATAGTAAAAACGGATCCCACCACAAAGTGAAATCCGTCTCATCACGCTAATCTTTTCTTCATATAATACCGTTCATGCCCCCGCGGGCAATCGTCAAGCACCCCAAATACTTCATAGCCCAGCCCTTCATAGAATTCCTTCGCCTGGAAATCAAACGTATCCAGATGGATTAGATACGCCCCCTTCTCCCTGGCGGTCTCTTCCGTCTCCCGAAGCAATCTCTTTCCGATCCCATTGCCCCTGCAGCAATCGGCAACCCACAGCACATCCACATCCGCACAGTTCCAGCAATACATCCTGGCAATGATCCCTGCAATCACCTCTCCTGATTCTGCAACTGCCTTCCTGCTAAGATCAACAAACAACTCTTCCTGCCTTGCAGGAACCTGTGTCAGGTTGTAAGCGACCAACCGGTCAACAATATATCTCTTATCCTCTTCTTCGCAGGCTTGTATCTGATACACCTAGACGCTCCTTAACTTCTCCGCAAATTCATTACTCAGAGTGATCTTCGCCACGTAAAACACATCTCCGGTCATGTAGACAGTCCAGTCGTCCTCAATCTCCACCTGAAGTTCTCCTCCCGGCATATGGACGATCACCTTATTATTCGTCATCCCAAGCTTATAGGCAACTCCGGCTGCCGCACACGCGCCTGTTCCAGACGCCAGCGTATAGCCTGCGCCTCTCTCATAGATCTCGATCGCCACATGTTCCTTGTCAATCACTTTCATGATCTGTGTATTTACACGATTGGGGAAATATCTTGCCATCTCGGCATAGTCGCCGATCTTGCACACCAGCGGCTTGGAGATCTCACGCATCGGAATCACGCAGTGCGGATTCCCTATGGACACACAGGTAACCGGATACAGGGTTCTTCCGAATACCATATCCTCATTGATCACCTCACGGCTCTCACCTGTTACCGGAATATCATCGCTGTTGAAGGATAACCGTCCCATGGACACCCGCAGACGGCTTCCGTCTTCGTTCAGGAAGGTTACCTCCGCCGGTCCGTTGCCCGTATATAATTTGAAATTCTTTTTCTGTACATAGCTTGCGTCCTTCAGATATTTTGCGAAGATACGCACACCGTTTCCGCTGGTCTCAGACTCACTGCCGTCAGGATTCCACACCTTCACATGCATACCGTCTTCCCCAAGGATCGGTCCTTCTAAGACACCGTCCGAGCCAAGCCCTGCATTACGGTCACAGATCATCTTCACATTCTCCGGATTCAATTCCAACTCATTCTTATTCGGATCAAACACAACGTAATCATTACCAAGCCCATGGTAACGCTCTAATACTACCTTCATATCATACCTCCATATCCCGTCCGGGCTCCTTCTTTACTTCCGCATCCGCCGAATCAGATATCCATGCAGG
>OFGX01001155.1_pt1 | contig 16643 bp, 14 predicted proteins | sample 1521831 | NCBI WGS metagenome assembly OFGX01 (sample SAMEA3504080, study PRJEB24116) | mouse gut metagenome | biome: mouse gut; feature: mouse-associated habitat; material: faeces | place: Denmark | collected 2011 | reverse complement strand
GCATCCAAACGTGAGGAAGCCTGCCGTTCTGCAAAGCAGCTTCTCTGGGTCAATTCCCTTATCACGATAGGGATCTCCTTTCTGGTCATTTTGGGGCACCGGCTGATTTTGAATTTGTTCTTCGGAAAAATAGAAGCGGACGTGATGCAAAATGCCGTCATCTATCTGATCATATCTGCGATATCCTTTCCGTTTCTGGCCGTTTACAATGCCTGTGCGGCGCTGTTCCGTTCCATGGGGAATTCGCAGATTACGCTGAAGGTATCCGTTATCATGAACCTTATCAATGTGGGCGGCAATGCAGTCTGCCTGTTCGGCCTGAAAATGGGGGTGGCGGGGGTGGCGGGGCCGTCTCTGATTTCCAGGGCGGTGGCGGCATTTTTTCTCTACATGCTGCTGCGGAATCCCGACAATCTGATCTATCTGAACAGAGAGCGCTTTCGGTTTGAATGGAAGGTTGCCAGAAAGATTCTGTACATCGGGATACCCAGCGGCATTGAGAACGGTATTTTCCAGCTTGGGCGGGTGGTTGTGGTGAGCATCATTGCGGGTTTCGGCACGGCGCAGATTGCCGCAAACGGTGTAGCTAACAGCCTGGACAGCATGGGATGCATTGTGGGCCAGGGCATGAGCCTTGCCATGATTACCGTAATCGGGCAGTGCGTGGGTGCGGGAGATCTGTCCCAGGTGCGGTATTATACGAAAAAACTCCTGCTGATTACCTATGCTGCCACGGCGGTGATAAACTGCTTTATTTTGCTGTTTCTGCATCCGATTCTGGGTCTTTACGGCCTGGGGGACGAGGCTACAGGGCTGGCATATACTTTGGTGATGATTCATAACGGCACGGCAATGCTGCTCTGGCCAGCGTCCTTTGTGCTGCCCAATATGCTCCGCGCCTGCAATGATGTAAAATATACCATGGTGACAGCTATTTTTTCCATGGTCACATTCCGTATCGGTTTCAGCCTTGTATTCGGCGTTTTTATGGGAATGGGGGCTGTAGGAGTATGGGTGGCTATGGTGGTTGACTGGTTTTTCAGGGTCTGCTGTTTTGTGGGGCGGTATTTCCGGGGGACGTGGAGGCGGCACTGTAATCTTGCCGGTACCTGACAATATACAGCCGCCGCCTGGGCGGGGACAGAAGGATTGCGTCTGCCTATACATGTCCCCCGCGCAGGGTAAATACTTCGTCATAGGATTCCGCTTTTTTCAAATGATGGGTAATGGTAAGCAAGGTAAGCCCCTCCATTCCCAAAAGCTCTCCCTCAATTTCCAGAGCCGTAGTTTCGTCCAGGGCGGAGGTGCCCTCGTCCAATATGAGAAAGCCCGTGTTCCGTATCAAGGCCCTGGCAATGGCAATCCGCTGTTTCTGGCCGCCGGAGAGCCTGGTGGAATCCGCATTTGCAAATTCCGCCATGCCCACCTGCTTCAGGTGTTTCATGGCCTTTTCCTGGGCTGTTTTTTTATCCCGGCCCAGGACCTTCACCTGCCCGATCGTGCAGTTGTCCAGCACATTCATGTTGTTGAACAGATTGAAGCTCTGGAACACCATGGAGACCTTTGCCCGGTACTTGCTTACTTTGTTTCCCAGACTCCGGATGTCCTGTCCCTCGAACACGATTTCCCCACCATCCGGGATTTCCAGCAGGTTGATGCACCGAAGCAGCGTGCTTTTACCGGACCCGGAAGACCCGATCACCGTCACCACTTCGCCTTTGTCCACGTTGAAATCCACATCATTCAGGACCTGCAGGTCACCAAAGTGCTTCTGCAGGTGCTTGATGTCTATGATTTTTTCTGCCATATGACCTCCTTACGCGAATTCCTTGTAGGACTTCACACCGGAGAACCTCTTCTCGATCCAGTCCAGCAGCAGCGTGGCCAGCGTTGTCAGCGTCAGGTAGATCAGCGCCGTCACAAAATACACCTCGATATACCGCATTGTGCTCCCGGCAATGGATGTCGCCTGGAAATACAGTTCCGTCACGCCAATCGCATTCAGCATACAGGAATCCTTGATGTTGACAATCAGCTGGTTGCCAATGGACGGCAGCGTGTTTTTCAGCGCCTGGGGGAAGATCACGTGAATCATCGTCTGGAAGTTCGTCATGCCAATGGACTTCGCCGCCTCAATCTGACCGCGGTCCACCGACTGGATCCCCGAGCGGATGATCTCCGACATATAGGCGCCGGTGTTCACTGAAATGATGATCCGCCGTCAGCGGTGTCCAGTGCAGGAGTGAACGCAGCAGGTAGTAGAAGAACACAGCCTGCACCATCATGGGTGTGCCGCGGAAAATCCAGATATAGAACCAGGAAATGGCCTGTCCGGCTTTCTTCAGCCCCCGCCTGAATGGAGTATCCAGCGGATCTTCGGGAATCCCCCGGATGGCACCGACCACCAGTCCAATCAGCAGACCGAAGACCGTGCCCACAATGGCCAGCAGCACCGTGATCTTGATGCCGTACCAGTACATCGGCCAGGAATCCGTCAGGGTCTTCCACGCATATGAGAAATCAAGACTCATCGATTATTCCCCGGCAGGTGCGTTTTCCACCGCGTTTTTCATGTATTCATTCCGGGTGTCTGTGGTGATCTTGTCCAGTGCCGCCTGGATGTCCTTGAACTCCTGGGTATCCCGGGTGTTGTTTTTCAGGCCAATGGAAACCGTCGTATCCACATCGAATCCCTTGCCGTCTTCGAACTTCACGATTGCCAGATCCGGGTTGGCGGCCACAATGCCTTCGGCCACCGGCATTTCCGCCGTGATGCCCACGGCATCGCCGTTCTGCAGCGCCACAACCAGTTCCGGGTAGGTCCCTTTCGGAGTCACGTGTTCCACACCCTCGATCTGGTCAATGACCGTGTCGTAGTTGGTGTTTTTCTGCCCAATGACCGGCTGTCCCGAGAACTGCTGGATGTCCGTGTAGGAAGCCTGGTCGGAATCCTTCTTCACGATCATGACCATGCCCTCGGACTCGTAGTACGGTGTGGTGAAGTCGATGCCTTCCTCGCGCTCTTCATTGGCGGTCATGCCGGCAATGATCGCATCGATCTCACCGGATTCCAGAGCAGGCTGCAGGCCGTCCCAGGAAATCTTCTTGATGACCACATCCTTGCCCAGGTTGTCCGCAATGGCCTTGGACATCATGACGTCATAGCCGTCGCAATATCCGGCACCAGCCTGGTCCAGAGCCACGGAGGTCTCCGTTTCGGAGCTGGTCTGCCAGTTGAAGGGTGCATAGCCGCATTCCATGCCCACGGTGAATGTTTCCTTGCCGGAATCCGCTGTACCGGACTCTGCAGAGCTGCCGCAACCGGCCAGAAGCAGGGCTGTGACACCCGCTGCGATGAGTGCTTTTTTCATATTCAATCTCCTTTAGAAACCGGAGTAAAGAAAACGGTCATGCGCAATCCGCATGACCGTCATTGGTCCTCTGTGATAACGCCTCTTCATACCTGAAGGAGTCTGGCAGGTTTTCCCTGACATCCCACGATCCACGCCCGCCGGCGCGCCCGTTCGGCGATGATTGCCTTTCCTTTCATTCCCTGCCTGCCGGCTCCCGAAAGTACTCATCTGCACCGCTGCCTTTATCTTCATCCGATTTACTTAATGCCTTTATTGTAGATGCTCAGTGACAGAAGTCAACGAAATGGCCGCAAATTCCCAAAAAGGAACAATTGTAACCTTTTCAGTCTCTGTCTTTTTTCTTCAGGACCACATGATCCTTATCCTTGAAAACCGAATCCGCCGGAATCACCCCGCGTACACAGGACACCGGATAGACATTGGAGTTCGGACCGATCACCGTGCCGGGATTCAGCACCGAGTTGCAGCCCACTTCCACATGGTCCCCCAGCATGGCGCCCATTTTCCGCAGCCCCGTCTCGATTTTTTCCTTGCCGGATTTCACCACCACATCCGACTTGTCGGATTTCACATTCGATGTGATGGATCCCGCGCCCATGTGGGACTTGTAGCCCAGGATCGAATCCCCGACGTAGTTGTAATGCGGGGTCTGTACATTGTCGAACAGGATCACATTCTTCAGCTCCACGCTGTTGCCCACCACACAGTCGGCCCCCACCAGCGCACTGCCGCGGATGAACGCACAGTGACGGACCTCTGTGCCCGGGCCTATGATGCACGGGGCGCCCAGGAACGCCGTCGGGGCAATCACAGCGGTTTCATGCACCCATACCTGCGGGCTGACTTCCCGGTAGCCCTTGAGCTTGGGTCCCAGTGTCTGGATATAGGATTTGATTCCCGCCAGCGCCTGCCAGGGGTATTCGAATTCACGCAGGTATTCACCCGCCAGAGAGTGTTCCAGAGAAAACAGGTCTTTGGTTTTGTACATCATTGAAATCTCCAATTCATCAACAGTGAAGCCAGGCCGCCTTCCGGTTCCATGGGCGGATCCGGAAACACGGTGATCATCCGCCACACATAACAGATCAGCATCAGGACAGCCCAGGAAAGAAGAATGCCTTTCACAGCCCCGGGCTTCTTCCGGAAGACCAGCGCCAGCAAGGCGGCGCCCATCGTCGGCAGGAGCATGGGGTGGTACCACAGACTGCGGCTGAGCTGCCCTCGAAGGAGCCAGTACAGGGCTGTGGTCATGTTGCATCCGGGGCACGGCAGGCCGGTCAGTGCCTGGAAAGGACAGAGCCAGCCGAAGAAAAACAGAAGCAGGACTGCGGCGATGCACAGTCCTGCGGTTTGCGCCAGGCGCCTATTCACCGTAGCGGACGATGTCGTTGATGTCGCTCTGCAGGATCACACTGGAAATCAGCGGTGTGAAGAGTGCCAGGATCGTCAGAACTGTCGTATCGTTGGACGGCTTGTAGTTGGGATAATCCAGTGAGGCCAGGACACGGCCTTCTCTCCAGAAGAAGTAAATCGTGTACAGGCCGCAGGAAATGATGCTCATGAGCAGCGCCACCATGGGATCGCAGCCCCGGGGCTTGTCCTGCGCGGCAGCGAGATCGTTGATGTCCTTGGCCATGGCATAGATCCAGTACCACTGGTAGATGCTGCAGGTCACGAAGGACAGCAGGACGCAGGTGAGCAGCCCCCGTTCCTTGACCGAACGCGGAACCAGCGTGCTGCTGTAATTGTTGTAGGTGTTGTACGTATTGTAGGTGTTGCCGCCGGTCTGATTCTGGCCGCCATACTGCGCCTGCTGATCATAGGCCGACTGCCGCTGCAGGTAGACCGCCAGTTCGGTGTCTTCCAGGTGCTTCCAGTCGGGCATTCCGTTTTTCCAGACATAGGTGGAACGGTCAATGACATTCCCGGCGAGGAATCCCCGCATGTCAGCCTCGGTATAAGGGCCCAGGCTCTGTCCGTCACTTACGTAATACCACGAAGAATCCGGTGTTTCCGCTGTGGTTTCTTCATACAGGGCCTCCTCCAGAGGGGACCCGCAGTCGGCGCACACGGTGGCACCGGCTTCATTTTCTTTTCCGCATACTTTGCATTTCATATCAAACAATTCCTTTTTCCTGCCAGAGCAGGTATCAGACAGATTATAGTCTCACTCCGGCTTCTTTCGCAAATCGTGGTTGGCCGACATCTGTTCCCGTACCAGGTTCTGGATCGTTTCCCGGAGCCGGGATTCCGCCCGTTTTTCTTCACTCACCAGCCGGGAATAGCCGCCGGAGAGCTGCTCCAGCTGGCGATAGAGTTCTTCCCGCCTGTCATCCAGTTCATCCCGCTGACGCTCCAGTTCCCGCAACTGGTTCTGGATCGAGCGCTTCCTTGCATCCAGCCGTTCCTTTTCTGCGGTATTGCGGCTTACCTGGTACTCCAGTTTCGCGACTTCCTGCTCTGCCCCGGGTTTTCTTTCCTGCAAAGCATCCCGCCACCGCAGCCGTTTCACTAGCTCCGGCAGCAGGTCAGGATCATACACACCGGCACAGGTGAATGCCGCCGGTGTTTCTTCCCCGGGCTTTGCGAGGTGGTAGATGAACTGCCGAATCTGCAGATCTGTGAGACTCTGCCCATCAGGCACTGCCATGATCACCGCCTTGGCCACCGTCACCGCAGCCGAGGGAATATTGTGGATGACTTCCCTGTCTCTGCCATCCACCGCCCGGTCGATCAGACCGTCTTCATACACCACGATACACTGCCCTGATGGACTTGCCAGCATGAACAGTTCATCCTGCTGCCGGTAAATCGCCGCTGCATTTTCGCACGCGGGTTCGATTGCAAATACATTCTGTTCCAGGCAGTCCTTCAGCAGGGAAGCGATGGTTTCCCGGTTCTCCGGTGTGCTTCCCGCCGAGACCAGCTGTCCGTTTTGCCAGGGTTCAACCGCAGCCAGACCAGCTGCAGATCCTGTTGTATATTCAAACGCATGGGTTGCTGTCATGGTTTCACACTCCTGTAATCATGGTATTCAGTATAGCATGGTGTTTCTGAAAATTCTTTCACGAAGAGAGACAGTGTGGAAAAAGAAAAAGGCCCTTTTCAAACTCAGGCCTTCATTGCCGGAAAAATCCGCTCCTTGGCTTTGGCTGCATAGGTCCGGCTGACCGGGATCAGGGAACCGTCTTTCAGCTTCAGGAAATCGCGGTGGAGTTCCCGAATGGCTTTTTCTTGTACCACATAACTGTTGTGGATCCGAAGATATGAATCATCCAGATCCTTCAGCACTTCATCCATGGTCGAATACACGGAAACCTGTTCTCCGTCATCCATATGGAAAATGATTTTGCGGTAATCCCGCTCCACATACAGAATCCTGCATTTAGGCAGCAGCTGCCGGCGGTTGCGGCGTTTTACTCTGACGAAATGGCTGAATCTGGCTGCATACCGTTCGGAGAAAGTCTGCAGCATGGCAGGCAGACGGTCTTTTGTGTCATTCAGCCACAGAAAGCTGTCAAATTCTGACCCCAAGATAAAATCCACATCTTCCTGGTTTTCAGAGAAAAAGACCAGCAGTGCAGCCGGATTTTCCTTCTTCATTCGTTTTGCGACTTCCAGAGACGAAGCCCGAGACATCCGGGTGTGAATCAGAATCAAATCGGCATCCCTTGTCTGCAGGGAGGCATCTTTGCCTGTCTGCAGTCTGATGTGTGTCTGGTTACCCAATATGGCCTTCACGCGTGCAGCCAGCTGATTTCGGATAGCCGGTTCGTCAGAAATGATGATCACTCTCTTCATAAAAACTCTCTCAAAAATTAATCTCTCTAAGAGAAATTATAACATCTGTTGGTACAACCGGTAGAAACAGTGAACCGTTCCTTGACACAAATGAGTACAGATTTTCTGCATTTGGGTTCACAGCCCGAGGAAAAGGTTTGCTGCCCAGGCTTAGAACTTTTTCTGCCAGAGGACTGGCTCGGGCTGGCAATAGAAAACCGGATCGGTCAGATCCGGTCAATAGTCATAGTTTCACTCAGCGTAATATTCATCGTACGAGATTCCATCATCCAGATATCCCTCATCTGAAGGGGTTTCCGTATAGGATCCATCATCATAGATTTCCTGATCTGTATATCCATCAACATACTGACCCGGATCTTCAGGAATCTCTTCGAAGGCTGCTGAATCATTTGCTGTCTGATCTGTCTGTGCAGCCTCCGGAGTTGTTTGCGTTGAGGAACCGGTAGCGGACGGATCTGACTGATCCTTATATTTAAGCTCATCCTGATAGGTGCTGATGGTGTTTTCCGAATCCTTTGGCTTGTATTCGAGATATCCCACACCATCTTTGTATTTGATGGTGACCAGTCCGTTAAATTTGTTCACTGGAATTTCATGGAGGACAAAACTGGTGTAGTTTGCCAGCTTGACCTCCACATTCATGGAAGCATCATCTGATTTTGCGTACCATTTCGCCGTGGATTTGTTTTTGATTCTGGAATCCCCCAGCAGATTGTCACCAAAGTCACCGCTGTCCGATCCGCGGACTTTAAAGGAAACAATGGCCTGACCGCACTGGTTGTCCAGATTGATCTCGGTCCCGCCAGCCTTGTCACCAAACGTCACAATGGCCGAATCCTTGTTTTGTGTGGTCTCCACAGTTTTCCCTGCTTCGGCATTCCCCTTGCCGGAGCAGCCCCTGAACAGCATGGAAAACAGGAATATGACAAGAAGCAGGACCAGCAGCATTATTCCGGCTAGGATGGCCAGATTTCTATAATTCACTCTGCGTTTTTTCACGTTCGTTACCCCTCTTTCAACAGTGTAACATACGCCTCCTCAAGAGGAGTTTTCTATTATGTTTCCTTATATGACAGATTAAAAAGGGGCTCCTGAGTCATTCTGTTGTTGTATTTTATTGAGATGAGATTGAGCCTGACTGGTCTGAGGCAGCAGGGGGTGTCTCGGGAACAGTTGTTCCTGTGTTGTCTCCCGATGCAGGCGGAACTTCTGATTCAGACCCGGAACCGGTGCCGCCGGATGGATTCTTATCAGGATCCTGTCCCCCTCCGTTATTGCCGCCATCAGGTGTTTCATCCGGAGTGCCACCCGTATCAGGAGGTGTGGTGGGCTGCGGTGTCTCCCCGGTATTCTGATCAGGATTCTCCGGAACAGGATCGGGCGAAGGCTGAACCGGAAGTACAGGAGCCGGATCCGGATACGAAGGATATGTGACAGGAGGCGACCAGACATATTCCGGATCTGCAAAATCATCCCGATTCTGCTGGTATTCCTGTGGCGTAACGGTTGTCACAGCCTGTGGTTCCGGATCGGAGCCTTCAGCAGATTCGCTGTCCTCTGGTTTCTCAGGGAGTTTTGACTGGTCTCCATTCAGAATGACAGACTCATAGAACTCCGACTTGGCATTCATTTCCCGGCTCAAATCCTCGTACCCCATTCTTTCAACCAGTGTGGGCTGATTGCTGTAAAGACTTGTTCCCAGACCAAGACGGCCACCATCAATCTGTGCCCCCAGCGATTCAATAATTGTCGGATAAATATCAATTGTGGCAAATTCGCGGGTGGCTTCAATGGAATATTCCGGGCCATTGATGACCGTGAAAAACGTTTTTCTCCGATAGTCCTCATCAATCCAGTCGGGAACATCTGCATCCATGCTGAGGTGATCCCCGGCAATGACAATGGTCGTGTCTTTATAAAAATCCTGCTGCTGAATCCATTTTACAAATCTGGCAATCTGATGATCGGAGCATCGGATGACATTTTCATACTGGCTCTTAAATTCGCTTGGACATTCATCACAAGGATACCCGGACGGAAAGTGCGTATCCACTGTCAGCATCATGAAGTTGAACGGTTCATCCTGTTTCGCAATCTCTGTCAGCTCTTTCTGGGCGTACTTGAACAGATACAGGTCTTCGTACCCCCACCAGACGTAATGATCCGGGTCAATGATTTTGTCTTCAATAGCGGTATGGTAATCAAAGACCCGATACTCTCCATGCTGGTTAAATAAATTGGCGCGGCCTGCAAAAGCCGCATCTGAGCCACACATAAAGTAGTTATGGTATCCATTGGACTTCAATATATCTCCCAGGGCTGTGACATAAGGCAGGAATTGAGAAGTCTTGTCAAAATTACGGTTCCAGACCTGTGTCGCATTCTCCAGATTCAGAGGAATTCCCATGGTTTGTGCGGAAATTCCGGCAATTGTCCATGTGGTATTGCCTGGTGTATAGGCCCCATTCAGCACTTCTTTATCCATAGAGAAATCATTGTTTTCCTTGGCCAGCTTCGTCAGTTCAGGAATCAGGCTTTTCTTCATCCCGCCACCAGTTTCCTTTCCTGCATAGGTCTGTTCCATTGATTCACAAAGAATATAAATCAGGTTTTTCTTCTTTCCTGGAAACCTGATATCAGCAGAGCCTGGATCGGCATAATACTGATCAAACAGATCCGAGGTGTCAGTCAGGCTTTTCTGATATTCATCTATGCCAAGAACTTTATAAAAATGCTGCCCTTCAAGACCTGCAACGAACAGAACGGAAACAGCCAGCAAGGATGCAGCCGATTTTACCCACTTCATCTGAATGACCGGCAGAGTGAACTTGCCGATTTTTATATCATTACTTCCTTTTTTCAGCTGTCTGTAGTACCAGATCATGAACACGAACACCGTTGTTCCTGCAATCAGCAGCGGCCACTGTCGAAGAAAGAAGTCTCCAATTACCTCTTTCCAGGTTCCTTCAGATCCGCTCATGGAATTCTGGAGAGTATACAGAATCTGTGAGAACCCGCCGACAGCCAGTTTCGACGAAAAATAGTAAGAAGCGTATTGAATCACATTCAGCAGCAGGAATATCAGCCATGCTGCTGTCATCAGAAATATCCACATAATCAATCATTCCTTCCAGATATCAATGCAGTAATAATACAGTCCGGTTTTCACGGATTCAATACGCCGGCTGCTGCAGGCATGTACTGTCACATATGCTCTTTTTATGCCCAGATGATTCTTTCCTGCTTTGCATTTGTTCAGAGATCCTTGTTCTAATTGCAGACAGACTCTGGTGCATTGAGCCCTTCTTCACTTTAAAGCACTCTTTGTTTTTCCAAGAAAATGCATGAGGAAACCGACATAGACAATGCAGAGAATCCCGGAAGCTGCGGCATAAACCAGCCCTGCTCCAGTCAGTCCGGAGGCTGCAACGATGGAATCACTGAATGCAGCACAAAACAGAAAACTGAGGACATATCCCAGAAAGATCACATTCTGCCTGTCCAGTATGGTCAGCACAACTGTCAGAAACACAGCCAGTGTGTTGAGACCGCCTCCAAACAGCAGAAGCAGAAACGGAACCATATAAGAGCTGAGATTTATTCCGTACAGCCAGGACAGCAGTCTGAGCCCTATCAGCCAGCCAAACAGGGAAATGCCAGCGGTCAGCAGAACAATGACCACAAGCTGCTGAAAGCACCCTTTCAGAAATCTGTCTCTGTTTCCGGATTTCCAGTCTTCTGCCAGCCCGGAAATATAAGGACGATACATAACACTGGCCAGCAGGTTGATGGTGAATACAGGAAGGACCAGAGTTCCATAGTACGCCTGCATTTCCGGAGAGAGGACTTTGTCAATGGAATATTTTGAAGCATTCAGAATGTAGATGTTCAGCCAGGTGGCCAGACAAAGAGGCAGGGTGGCAATCAGCAGATCTTTCAATCTGTCCATTCTGAGTTTGCTTTTGCGGTTCGTAAACTCTTTTATAAGGTGGCGGTTCTGGAAATAAAAAATCCCAAGAGAAACCACAGAAGCTGCCAGAAAACATACGGAAAGATCATGGACACAGAACAGCAAAAGAATAAGGACTGCAAGTGAAATCCCATACCGGATGGTCTGGAGATAGGCGCCCAGATCCAGACGTCCCTTTCGCTGATATTCTCCCTGATATACGTCTTCCAGGGCATCAATGCTTTTGAACAGGCTGAAGGAAAATATGACTGCGGCTTTCTCCGGCGAATACCCTTGAAAAAAAGCATAGTAAACAACCACTCCATACATCAGTGCAGATGTCAAAATCCGAAGGACGTAATACTCCTTGAATGAATACCTGAACCTTACATCTGCAGCCTGATAATTGCGCACACCAAACAGTCCAATGGTCAGCGCCTGATAAGCCAGCGCAGAGGCGATGGAGAAAAGGCCGGCATCTTCCACTCCATTGAGCCGCATCACAAAAAAAAGGATGAATGCCGTCATCAGTGAATTCAGACTGCTGGCACACAAATTCCAGAAAGTCCCGTTTCTGATGATCCGGTCCTGATCACAATCATATAGATCTGGTTTTAATTTGTTCATTTTTCCTCTCTTACAGCCATCATCCGAATACCGCTGACGGTCTGTCCTTATGCTTGTCACCTGTCAAAACAGCCTGCCGGGCATTGTTTCCGGAACCGGCGCAAAAAAGCTGTATTCCCGATGACAAGAATACAGCCATTATGAATCACTTGCTTCGTGAACACAATGTTATCCGGATACAGCCTGCAAAAGCTGACGCACGAAGACTGAAGCCGGAGGATATCCTCTGCTTTTACTCAAACGGTGCAGAATTGTGACCCGGTTCTGTTCACGCATTGATTGCACGATAGACCATGGAGGAAATTTCCCGAATCATCATCTGGGCCCGGTAGGTGCTTGTCAGCGAAGTCGACATCACGCTGAGCACGTACGGAGCCCCCTGGGAATAAACGATTGCTGTATCATTCTCTGTATCTCCAAGTTCCCCGGTTTTATTACCAGATATCACACCTGCGGGCAGTCCGGCCGGGATTTTCCATGTTCGGGTCTGCTTTTTCATCAAATCCAGCATGTTTTGTGAATATCGGAGTGTCCCCCGGTACATATCACTGACGATACTCGCAGTGTCCTTGACCGATGTGTAGTTCTGACCATAGCCACCTGTGCTGTAGGTATCCATGTATCCTTTTGAGCGGCACCAGGATGAAAGCACATTGCATCCGCTGCCATAGCCGCCGTTTCCGCCCAGACACTCAACGAGATACTTCCAGGCATTGTTATCACTGTAGACAATCATATTAAAAAGATTGCTGTTGATGACTCCTGATCCATATCGCCCACAGAGGGATTCATAACTCTCGTAGACAGCGCCCATGACAAACAGCTTGATGGAGCTGGCAGACTGCTGAGATGTATTGTGTATCAGAAAAGAGCCTGTTCCATCCAGCACGTTCAGAGCTGCAGACCAGATTTCGCCTGCTGCCTTATGACTGTTTATATAGGCCTCCACTTCCCGCTGCAGTTTTCCTATATCACGAAGAAGCGCTCCCGAGGCCGCATCAAATTTATAATGAATGCCATTGATCACGGCTTCGCCCTTGACCATATTGCCATTGGCATCGTAGTAACAGGTCTTCGGACCACTGCCATTATATGCTGCCGGGATGTCTATGAAGCTGTTCACTGCCATCAGTGCATTCTCAGGACGGAACCACTTCCAGCTGGTCCCGATCTGTTTCTGTCCTTTCACCAGTTTCCCGCTTCCTGTCACATAGATCTGTCCCTGAGCTGTCTTGTACAGTCCTTCCCTTTTTTCCACCTTCAGTCCATTGTCCGGATTCGCATAATAGAAGTCATTTCCGACTTTCTGGATCCCGCCTGACTGCCTTCCGCTTTCGTCATAGGCGTAGTTGCCATACAGGTAGTGACTTCCCTTTGCTGTCGAGAAGTCCTTCGATGCATACCAGGCGATCCCTTCCTGTCTCCAGCCCATCTTCGTTAAGGCATCATATTCCAGTTTCGATGTCGTGAACAGATGATATCCCGATTTCAGGTGCGGATTGTACAGCCGGTATACGGCTGTGCTCTTCGCTGCATCCGTCAGCCAGCCCACGCCTTCGTAGTTCCATCCTGCCCTGCGCAGCGAGTCTCTCTCCAGCGGACTGGTCGTATAGTGATGTTCACTGTTGGCCGGATTATACAGCCGGAATACGTTGTTTCCTCCTGTCAGCGGATTTCTCCATGCGATCCCTTCATAGTTCCATGCGCCGCTTTTCTTCAGAACATCACGTTCCAGCGGACTTGCCGTATACAGATGCTCACTGGAAAACACGTTGTACAGCCGGTACATGTCCACACTGTATTCCTGCTTCTTGTCCGGTTTTGCCTTCGCATTCCATTCTGCGGCGTTCCCTTTGAATGTGCTGCCTGAAACGCTGCCCGTGAACATTCCGCTGTTCACTGTTCCCTGATCCGACCATACTTCATAAGCCGGTTTCACCAGGGTCCAGTCGTAACTCTGCGGTGAATGCCCTGTCTCATAACAGATCGCTTTGACGCCGGAGAACTGATGAAAGAAATCCAGGAAGTCTCTCACCCAGGCTGTGCCTCCCTTTGCCAGAGACCCGTTGGCATTCAGAATGAACACGGCTTTCCCGATGTAGTCTTTCGTGGAAAGGTAGAAGTTTTCCGCTTCCTTTGATGCTGTTCCTCCGGTTCCGTTGTGATAGATCCCCAGCAGCTTTTTTCCATTGAGCACGGTCTGGGCATTGTTCTTCAGGTATCTGTCCTGTCCCGATTCTCCTGTCGTGGCATGGACCAGGACATAATCGGATGCAAGCTGGTTCTGCGTGACCGCTGCATTTTCCACGGCACTTCCCTGCATCTGTGCTGCCTGTGGCGCCGCGGCTTTGGCTGCCGGTGCCTGGAACACTTCAGTTGCTGCCGGAGCTGTATATGTCAGGGTTTCAGACTCTTCCGGCTGTTCTTCAGATGTCTTCACCTCTGAATCGGTTTGGCCTTCAGCTTTCCCGGTCAAAGGTCCGCTTTCTGTACTCTGATCTGTCACAGTACCTGGAATTGCCGAACCGGTACCCTTGCCAGTTTCCTGACTGTCCTCTTCGGCGGTCTCAGTACCGGTAGTCGCATTGGCTGCACTTGTGGCTTTCTCTATATCTGCAGCGGTTGCATCTGACGGAGATTCGTAAATCGCGGTATCCTGTGACACTTCCTCTGTCACACCCGCCGGTGCCGGAGTGACAAGAGCATCTGCATCTGCAGCCTGGATCTCTGCCTGTGTGACTGCTCCTGTCAGCCCTGCGGCTGCCAGTACACCAAATGCGATGATTCCTTTATTCATGTGCTCTCTCCCTTTCATTTGGTTTCATTTCTTTACATTTTACCCTTATCTGTCACTGGATATCCATCAATCGTTCCATTAACCGTTCCTCTTCATACGACTGCAGAAGATTATGAAACATTTGCATCTTTAATTGGACAGTCTGCAAACCATAGGCATTTGTTTTTCATCAGCTCATTTTGGAACCTGCTCAAACAGCCTGCAGAAGCACCGACCAGTCTGATAGGACTTTCGAGTCAGACCCGATTGCATCCGAAACCGGGAGGGTCTGCGTTAACGGGATGCGAAGCATAAGCTGTCTGAAATATCCTGAACTGTTATTCTGACTTGAAACGGAGGCATCGGTCACCTGCTGCCTGGATGTCCGGCGTTTCCCTGCTGTTTTTGTCTGCAATTCCGGACACCCAAACCAGGCAATGCCTTCCTGTTTCCAGCCATGATTTGTCAGAGCCTGGTATTCATAGAGAGAGGTCGTAAAATGGTGACTTCCAACCCAGAATGCCGGGTTATACAGGCGATATACCGGAACAGCTTCCTGGGATGAATACCATGCGATGCCTTCATAGTTCCAGTCTCCTTTTCTGAGGCTGTCACGCTCCAGAACAGATGTCGTATAGTGATGATCTCCGGTGATTCTGTTATACATTCGGTACACGGACTGACCGGAATAATACGGTGCCCGCCAGGCGATTCCTTCATAATTCCAGTCTCCACGCTTCAGAGCATCCCGTTCATAAGCACTGAGCGTATACAGGTGCTCCCCGGTTACTCTGTTATACAAACGGTAAAGGAGGACATCTCCTTTCGTACTTTGACACAGATCAATCCAGTCCTGTCTGGCGCCATAGAATTTGTTCATGTCCAGACGACCGCTGTATCCGGACAGTTTGCCCCCGGAGCTGTACTGATGCATCTGCACAGTATCAAATGACCCCGTCCCTTTGCCATCTGACCAGGGGTCATCAGCATACCCATCCTGGACATGATTTCCGTCGTAAGCATATTGTGCCAGCCAAAGCCTGTAGCCGGCTTCTGACACTTCCTGCCAGTTCCAGCTGCGGGTCGCCGAAGCAGACATATAAATCAGACATTTAACACCAGTCAGAGCATAATAACGGTCCAGAAATGATTTGGCCCAGGAAGGTCCGTTGTTCATGGCCGACCCCTCCCAGTCGAGCACCGGTATTCCCTTTCCGATGTAATCCCTGGTAACAGAATAAAAATGTTCAGCTTCTTCCAGCGCATTCCCGGCATAGCCTCTGTCCTGAGCAAAATGATAGAATCCCAGCAGCCGTCCACTGTTGAGAATTGTATCTGCAAATCTTCTGAAATCCGGATCTGTATATCCTTTTCCACCGCTGGCCTTGCAGAGAATAAAATCTGCCTCCACTTTGTTCAGATCAATATCATGCTGCCAATGAGACACATCAATACCATCCAGTTCCTTTTTTTCCTGAGAGAAACTTGTCCGCTGCTGATCCGAATTATGAACAGCAGCTGCAGTCACCATATTCTGCCTCTGAATTGTCAGGGCTTCTTCCTGACGGGAGTTTTCTGAATTACTGGCTGTATCATGACTGGATTCTTCAGTCTGCAGGTCTTCTGTTTCCTTCGCTTCATCATCCGGCTGATTCTGTACTCCAGTCCCTTCCAGACTGGAATCTGGTCGTATTTCATCTGATTTCCCATCTTCTTTGTCTGTGGTTGAATCTGTTTCCGTGTCCGAAAACCCGGAACCAGCAGGCATACTGCCTTCACCTGGATTACCGGAAACTCCATCATCATCTTGCAAAGTCATTTCAGGGGATATTTCTCCAGCAGAATCCAATGGTGTCACTGCGGCATCCTGACCTGGCTGTTCCAGTTCTTCCGCAGCAACAGTCACGGTGTTTGCTGCAAGTATTCCGATTGTGACTGCTGCAGCTGTTCCCAGTATTCGTTTCATATGTATCTCTCCTATTGTGACAAATATGCCTCAAGTATAACATTTCCTGAATCTAGAAAAAGGGGCTGTAACACCTTTATAGTTCCTTAAATCTAAAAAAGGCCGAATCCCCACGAATGGGATCGGCCTTTTCTGTATAATTTGTTT
>OFGX01001153.1_pt1 | contig 16646 bp, 14 predicted proteins | sample 1521831 | NCBI WGS metagenome assembly OFGX01 (sample SAMEA3504080, study PRJEB24116) | mouse gut metagenome | biome: mouse gut; feature: mouse-associated habitat; material: faeces | place: Denmark | collected 2011 | reverse complement strand
CCCCCTGCCTGCCCTGACGCTTCCTCTCCAGGGCCCGGAGCAGCAGCCCCTTGGAGGCCTCCCCGTCCACGATGCCCTTGATCTCATCCAGGGAAAATCCCAGGGCCTTTAACTCCAACAGCGCGTTCAACTGCCGGACCTGCTCCGGGGCGTAATACCGGTAGCCGTTCCGGTCGTCCGTCTTCGCGGGTTTTATGATCCCCTTTTTCTCATACAGCCGCAGAGCTTTCCTGGACACACCGAAAAAAGCCGCAAGCTCCCCGATCAGCATCAGACCATCCTTCATAAGCCAAGCCCTCCTCACTCGTCCAGAACCTCATTCACTCTCTTCACGCAGACCCCATTGGCCCTCAGATTGCCCAGAGAGGCGATCAGCATGAACAGCCCCGCCAGCATGGAGCCCCTTACCTGAAAGCAATAGACCACATCCGAAAAGGACATGCAGCCCTTTTCCATAAGGAGCTCCCCGGACAGCAGCATGGAGAAATACCCGCCGATTCCGAATATCCTCGTGAGCATGCCGCCTAAAGCGCCTCGCCTGTGCATCCCCAGGTTCGCCGCCATCAGGCTGCGGCTGTGCCTGGCGCAGTCCTCCAGCAGCAGCCCGCCAGCGTCATATATCCGGATTGCGTCCGCCTCCTCGATCAGCGGCCCTATGGCAGAAGTGCACTGCGCCATGGCCCGCTGGGATTCTTCCTTCAGCCCGGGAATCGCCCTGAGCACCACCCTTTCGTGAAGGACGAGATGGGGCAGGATCCACAGCCACGCCACCCCGGCCAGAAGCGGGCTGCCGCCCAAGAGCAGCATGGAAGACAATTCTGTATTCAATATGGCCACCACCGCATGGGGAATGTTCAGCGGGCCATTCATCATCTCGAACGCGGCCCGGACGTCGCTGCCCAGCCTGGTCATCCACTCTCCCCGGGCCCTGGCCTCCACCTGGCGGCAGCCCAGCTTCAGGATCCTCTCCAGCAGCCTCCCCCGGAGCGCCGCCTCCGCCCTGGCGGCAAACGCGGCATAGAGGCTCCACACGGTTCCATTATAGCAGAAAAGCAGGGCGCATAGAATACCATAGGACACACAGATTTCCGGCAGCCCCTCTGCCTCCCCCGCCTCCAGGCACCGGAAGACGGACTTCATAAGCGCCGCCAGCATCCATGCCCTGGCTCCGTCAAAGGGCGCCCGGAGCAGAAGCAGGAGCACATATCTGCGCCCCATGCCCATCCTCTTTATCAGCCTTTTGAAATCACCCACGAAGCAATCGCCCTCCTTCCAGCCGATAGATGGCATAACCGTCATCCAAAGCCTCCGGATGGTGGGTCACATGTACCACCGTCCGGCCCGCCGTAAGCCTCCCCAGAGCCGCCAGCACGGACAGGCCTGTGTCCCTGTCCAGAGCGGACACGGGCTCGTCCAGCAATATCACCGGCGCATCCTTGCAGAGGGCTCTGGCTATCTGGATCCGCTGAGCCTGCCCGCCGGACACCTGGCCGCCCCGCTGGCCTACATGGGTGTCCAGCCCCTGGGGCAGGCCCTTGATCCAGTCCGCAAGGCTGGCCCCGCGGCAGGCCTCCCACAGCGTCGCCTCCGGCACCTGGTGGCCGCAGGTGATATTGTCCCGGATGGACAGAGGGAAGAGGGCATTTTGCTGCATCACCAGCGCCACCTGTTTCCGGATGTCCCCGGACGTCCGCTGTCCCATCACCTCCACGCTCCCGCTGTCCGGCTCGTACAGGCCCGCCAGAAGCTTAAGCAGGGTGCTCTTGCCGCAGCCGCTGCCCCCTACGATTCCGATGTGCTCTCCCGGCCTGACCATCAGGGAGAGATTTTGGAGCACCTGTTTTCCCCCATAGGAGAACGCCACGTCCTCCAGGCGCGCTTCATATCGTTCTGTTCTGTCCTGCTCCACTGTGTCCTTCTCCACTAAGCTACATCCCATTTTGTCCTGTCCCATTCCGTCTCGCTCCATTCCGTCCTTCTCCACCGCGCCCCTCCTCAAACACCAGCTTCCTCTCCAGCCTTCCCATGGACGCGCCGAACTGCCGAAACCCCGCATAGACCCCCGGCATGTTCTGTAAAAAGCCCGAAACGTTTCCGGAGAGGTTCACGAACAGGTAGAAAGTGCCTGTGCTGATTTCACCGGCTATGACCATACACCCGCCGAATCCCAGCAGGCACAGCAGCGGCAGGAAGGACAGCAGGCCCGAAAGGGACATGAGCCTGGCCGCAATCCGCTCCTTCCTGACGCTGGCCCGCCCCCATTCCGACAGCCGCTCCTCCACCAGCCCCATCACCAGCCGCTGTGCGTCATATACCTGAATCACCGGAAACATGGAAAGCAGCACATCCGCCAGACCATTTATCTTCTTCTGGTATTCCATACACCTTTCAGCGTATACTTTGATCGTCCTGCCGGAGACGAAGCAGTAGAGCATCAGCGGCACTGCCGGCAAGGTAGACAGCAGCGCCAGCCGGGGGCTCTTCACCGCCAGAAAGACTGCCGTGGCCGCAAACGCCACGAACTGCTTCATAATGGAGAAAAGAGATTCGTTCAGATAGGCGGAGATATCCTTCAGCTCATTCTGCATGGCGGACTGCTCCTCCCCCGCACTGCAGCCCGCCAGCATCCTGCTGTCCCCCCGCAGATAATACCGGGCGTAGCCCATCCGCATTTCATGGGCGAACAGCTCGCAGGTATAGGACGCCGCATAAAAGGACAGGTAGTCCCCCGCGGCCAGGGCCAGGAGAATCGCCGTCCCGCCTGCCAGGATGCCCGGCAGCAATGCGCTCATCCCCGGCCTCCCGGGCGCGCCCAGCATGTCCAGCACATCCGCCAGGAAGCTGTTCCACCACAGGTTCGCTGCCGATGCCGCCACCGTGAGCAGGGCCGCCGCGCAGAACAGGATACGGTGCAGTCCAATCAGTTTCTTCAATACGCCCATCACGATCCTCCTTCCCCCTCGGGATGCCTCTCCCATTCTTTTCCTCCAGTGTATACTATGTCCCTGGGGCAGGGTCAAGGGGATGGGGGAACTTTTTCTCTGTTCAGGGAGCGGGATGTGTGGTATCATATTGATACGTAAAGGCATTGTGCCGACTTTTGATTCCACATGCGCCAGGCCCAGAAAACCATTGTCTTTATTCAGGGCAAGGAACAGCCGAATGGCCATCCCTGCCATGCGGGGCGGTACCGCGTGCTCCAATCATTCCGCACAATGCAGACCAGAAAGGATACCGGGCAAATGACGATCCGCCACACTACCCCCGCCGACTACGGGCGGATTCAGGAAATATACGCTTATGCGAGAGAACAGATGCGCCAGGCCGGAAATCCCAGCCAGTGGGGACACAACAGGCCCTCCGGGGAAACGCTGCTGCAAGATATTCAGAACGGGCAGAGCCATGTCCTGGAAGAGAAGGGACAGATTTGCGGGGTCTTCACCTTCATCATCGGCGAAGACCCCACCTACCGGATCATCGAGCAGGGACAGTGGCTCAACGCCGCCCCCTACGGCACCATCCACCGCATCGCCGCAAATGGCGCCGGGAAGGGGATTTTCCGGGAATGCCTGGCCTACTGCCTGGCCCAGATCCCCAACATCCGCATCGATACCCACAGGGACAATGCAGCCATGCGGCACCTCCTGGAGAAGCACGGCTTCCGGAAATGCGGCGTCATCTATGTGGAGGATGGGAGCCCGCGGATTGCTTACCAGAAGTGCCTGTGTTTTTATAGTCATCTTTTGTAGCGAGTTTCATTATAACCATTTTCTCTACTTGTGAGCATGCCTCCGTTTTCGTATAATGGTATTGCTTATCTGGAGCCCCTTTGCACCATTCCGGAGTATCGCGGCAGAGGCCTGGCGGCCGCCGCATTATCGGAAATATACCGCAGAATGAAGAAGCTGGGAGCCACACACATGGCTGGCGGAGGCAATGAATTCTATCACGAAATCAGCTATAAGCCAACTGTAAAATAGACGTTTTGGAAGAAAGGATACGCCATTCGCGGGAGCCAATCCCCAACAGCAAGGAGAATAAGTCTATGAGCATTATCAAATCACATGATATAACATTATATGGCGGAAATGACGCGTATCAGATTATTTTGCGTCCTCTTTCTGATGAGCATTTGCCTTATCTATATAAATGGAACTCCGATCCTGAGGTGCTGTATTGGACAGAAGGAGACGATGTCGAGAGTTATCCTCCTGAGGTGGTCCAGGAAATTTACGGAGGCATATCGCAGAACAACCTTTGCTTTTTAGTTGAGGTAAACGGCAGGGCCATAGGGGACTGCTGGCTGCAGAAAATGAATCTGCCCAATGTCAGAGAGATGTATGCCGACAGTACCGATGTAAGAAGAATCGACATGATGATTGGCGAAAAAAATTATTGGGGAAAAGGTATCGGAACACTTTTTATTGGGATGTTGGTAAAATACGCCTTTGAATGCGAGCAGGTAGACATCTTACATTGTTTTTGCGAAGATTATAATATCCGTTCAAGGCGTGTCTGGGAAAAGAACGGGTTTACGCTTATTTTTAAGGAAGAGATTCCGCAACCACATAAGGGTAAGCTGCAATATCATTGGAAGCTGACAAAAGATGAATATGACGAACACCGCTTTCGCACATAATGATGCCATGCAGGCCGCTGAGAGCCCTGACGCATCCTACCAATCTGCCATCGGCCCAGGCGGAGAAGACAAATGTGGAATGGAGAAATCCAATATTGAAATAGTCCATCATATCCTGTGTGGTGGTGTCCTCCGCGGCCCAGCCTACCGCCAGGAACAGGCGGTACAGCTGGTCACAGGGCAAGTCTTTCTGTGTTCTGTATTCTATACTGACAATCACTAAAACTTGCCAAGCGACCAGACTCACGAGCGAAAGATTCCGGGGACATCGCGGCAAATTTCATCGCTCGTGAGTATATATACATTTTATGCCCTCTCCTTTTATGTCCCCGTCCCGCGCATGACACTAGTGTCATATCTATGTCGGGCGGAAGTTCCCTTTCTCCATCACATAGAAGCGGCACAGTTCCTCTTTCTCATCATTCAGATCCTTGTACATCCTTTTATCGGTCAGCGTGAAACCTGCCCTCTCCGCCACCTTCCAGGAAGGCACATTTTCATCGCTGACTGTCGCTATCATCCTCTCCGCATGATAATGCCCGAAAAAATATCTCAGATAGGCTTCCGCCGCCTCCAGCGCGTATCCATTGCCCCTGTACTGCGCCCCTATGAAATAGGTGATTCCTGTCTCCCGAAGGTCTTCGTACCAGGAACATCCCACGGAGCCGACAACCCTATCGTCATCCTTCAGGGCCACAGCATAAGCCAGATAGTCCACAGCCGGATTGTCCCCGGATGCCAATCTCTTTGCCTCGGCTACCCACTCCTCCATCCATCCGGAGCAGTCCCTGCCAAAGCCGATGTCATGCAGGCTCCCGTCCGCTACCATTTCGGCAAAAATCCTTCCATCCTCTGTCCTCAGATTCCGAATCACCAATCTCCGGGTTTCAATCCACATGATGAACCTCCTTTGAATCCCTCCCTGTCTGTCCGCTGCGTTTTCCATTCTATATAAACGGCATTTAATTCTTGCCAGCCACATAGCACAGCCGGTCATGCCGTTTATCCGGTTTTGGGCAAGATTTAATCGCTACCTATATATTTTATACGCAATCCCCTGCCATGTCCAGAGTCCATATCCGAATTCTATGGCCAGTCTGCCACAGGGAGCATCCCGGAGGCTCCTATGATCGAAACCTCCGGGATGCATCGCATGGATTCTATTGGTTCTGTCGTATGGCATCAGTTGATGCTCAAGCCGGCGCTTGCGTATCCGGCGACAGTATTCAGCAGAGACAGTCCGCTTGCCGTCGCTGAAAATACCAGCATCAGCCGCGTCCGGGCCGTCACCGGAATGTTCAGCCCTGTAAGCGAGCCGTTCAGCAATGTCCCGACGGATATGATCCCGGACAGGGACGGCGTCAGGCTGATCAGCGTTCCGGCAATGGGAGAGAATACATTGTTCGGTGTCACGGACTGGTAAATCTGTGCATTGACCGTGACAGAGGAACCTACCAGGGAAATGGCCGCTGTCGTACTGAAGAATGCGCTGAACGAGGTAATGATGCCTGCCCTCGGGACCTGGAACGCAAAGTTGGAAAGGGTTCCGCTGGCATTGGTGATATCAATCGTGGCCCCCAACAGCGTAAGCCCCTGCGCACTGCTGCCAAAGCCCACAAAGGCGGGGAGGCCCGCAAGACCACCGGCGATTGTCGTCAGAGAGACCGGAAGCCCTGACGCAAAGGGGATGATGGCTCCCGTGCCTGCTACACCGGTGGCTCCGGTGGGGCCTGTCGGGCCGGTTGCCCCCGTCGGGCCCGTCGCTCCATCCGCCCCTGTGGGGCCTGTCGCCCCATCCGCACCCGTCGCTCCAGTGGCACCCGTCGCTCCAATCGCTCCTGTCGCTCCTGTTGGGCCTGTCGCTCCATCTGCACCCGTCGCTCCCGTCGGCCCTTCATCTCCGGGACAGCCTTTCGGTCCCTGAGGGCCGATCGGTCCAGTCACACCCTGAATCCCCTGCGGACCGGTCACACCCTGCGGGCCCATAGGGCCGGTCGGGCCGGTGGCTCCGGTTGGGCCCTGAATCCCTCTTGGCCCCTGAGGCCCCGCATCTCCCTGGGGCCCCACAGGTCCTTTCGGTCCCTGGGGTCCTGCCGGTCCCTGGGGTCCCGCATCTCCTTTCGGGCCTTCGCATCCCGGATCACCTTTGGGGCCAATATCACCGCGGACACCCTGGATTCCCTGAATACCCTGCGGTCCCGCGTAGCCTCTCGGACCTGCGTAACCTCTCGGTCCCGTATTCCCGGTAGGCCCGACCGGACCTGTATTTCCTCTTGGTCCTCTGGCTCCCGGAGCTCCGGGGATTCCCTGCGCCCCCATAGGACCCGGCTCGCCTCTGTCACCCTTTGGGCCGGGACAACCGGTATCTCCTTTGATTCCCTGCGGCCCCATAGGACCCTGATCTCCCTTAGGCCCGGCAGGTCCCCGTTCGCAGCAGGGAGGATGGCATGGATCCTGGCAGCTGCAGCATGGATTCTTTTGACTCATAAAAACACATCCTTTCTGATAATTTTTAAAAAGACACTGAAAAAGTATCTTTTTCTACAAATACTTTATGTATATCCGAATTTTTTGTTCCTTTTTTCCGAAAAAAATAAGAGCGTGTCTAAAACACGCTCTTGGAAACCTTAAGACTGTCAAAATACTGTTTATTATAAAGATATGCTTTGGAATACGGCTTATATACGCCCGCCCTTTCATTGTATTCCTCTGCTTTTTTCCTGTCTCCCATTTTGTCAAAACATACACATAACTGCAAAAGCGGAACATAATTATAACAGTCCGGAAGGACAAATCCACCCAAAGCTTCATTTCTGGGCCTGCCTAACGCCGTTTCATACCAATAGGCAGCATTAAGGTAATTCCCGCGTTCCAAAAAATATTTCCCGATTTCACAGCACAATTCCGCTCTCGGCAAATCGAAACTCAAGCTGCGCAAAAGGGAATTTAATGCGGACTGCTCCTGCCCAAGCCGCATATAACAATCGGCGCAAACAGAGCATGCTTCAATTTTATTCTCAATCCATCCTTCCTGGGAAAGCAGAAATTGTTCCAATACTAAAACCGCCTCTTTATATTGTTTGTGATAATATAATTCCCGCCCGTAATAGTATTGCTGCCGCGGCTCCAAAATCGTTCCTGCTGCGATCAGTTTCCTGTATATGTTCAGATTCCGATCCGGATTCCCGGCGCTCATTTTTTTGTGGCAAACCGAAATATCGGAATAAAAGATTCTGCCTTCCGGTGGAATTACTTCATGGACCGCGCCAACCCAGCGGTACCGCGGGCTATTCCTAATCCACCTTTCCCTATAATAAGAAAAAGAGGGATTACCTGCTTCATCAAAAGAAGTATTGTACTTCATCATTACAATATCCGTATCTGGCAAAAGATCCTGCTTTAACTGCAGAAATTTACTTTTTTCTGTTTCTTCGAGAATATCATCGGCATCCATCCACATACAATAATCCATGGAAGCTTTTGAAAATGAATAATTTCTTGCATCAGCAAAATTATCGTTCCATGGATAGAAATAGACCTTCGATGTATACTCAGATACAATTTCAACAGTTCGATCGGACGAACCGGTATCTACAACAATAATTTCCTCTACAAGTCCCGCTATACTGTCAAGACAGCGTGCAATATGTATCTCCTCATTTTTGACAATCATGCAAAGGCTAACCGTAGGCATATTGGTTCCTCCCCTTTCTTTGATTTATTGCCTGTAAAGCTTTTCGATACTCAGATTCACGTTGGCGCAAACAACGCCCGCCAAAGATTCCCATTCCAAAAACAATTTGGACACACTGGGAATTTCAATTATAAAATACCTTGACATCACAATCGTTTCTTTGCGTTTAACCGTCTGTGCACACGCTGCATAGACTGTCTGCGCACAATCATTTAAAACTGGCGTCAGCTTAATATAACCGCGTTTTTTCACCTCTGCGGATATGTAATAACATACGGAATAGTATCCGGGAGTAAGCTGTAGACAGCAATCATCACAGAGTGTAATATTTTGGGTAGTATCCGATATATCTGCTTTAAGCGAAAGGACTGCATTTTCCGGCAGGATAAGATCCTGCCCCAAAAAAGAAGCGAACACGCTGCTCTGCGGATACCCGGGAGGGCCGGCCGGACCACGCGCGCCACAATCTCCCCTTGGCCCCTGCGGGCCGGTTGCGCCCGGTGGGCCTTGCATTCCTGTAACTCCCTGCGGGCCCGGCTCCCCGCGTTCACCAGGACACCCCGGCGGGCCTGGTTCTCCTCTTGGCCCCTGCGGCCCTGGCTCCCCACGTTCACCGGGACACCCCGGCGGGCCTGGTTCTCCTCTTGGCCCCTGCGGCCCTGGCTCCCCGCGTTCACCGGGACAGCACGGCGAACATATTTCCCATTCGTATCCATGTGAACATGGCTCTGCACATTGACCCGGACAGCATGGAGGCTCCGGCTTTCCTCCTGACTCATGTAAGCCGGGCTCCCCGCATTCACAGCAACAGCCCGGCTAACATATTTCCCATTCTGACTCATACGAACATGGTTCCGGGCATTTTTCAGGGTAGCACGGCGCCTCCCATCTTTCCCCTGGATCATGCGTACACGGCTCTGCGCACCGTTCCGGACAGCACGGACGCTCCGGCTTTCCTTCCGGCTTATGTACGCACGGCTCTGCGTATCGCTCCGGACAGCACGGACGTTCCGGCTTTTCTCCCGGCTCATGCTTCTCACATTTCCCGGGATTCATTGGACAATCACACTTCCCTGATTCTGGGGCGCTTGTATACGAAGAAGAATCTGGTACAGAAGTATCTGCATTGGATTCACAATCGGATACAGGCTGAACGGTATTTCGATTATAATTTCTGTTGTAATTTCTTCCCATGCCAAATAAATTGGGCGGATTAAACATCCAATTAGCGTTAAAACGATTCAATTAATACAACCTCATTCCTGTTTGGGATTAAACGGCGCACAAACCATACCTATTGCATCCTCTCCAATACGGCATTTTATTGGAAAACCTGCAAGATATAATAAAATATATGCATAAAATAAAAATATGTTTTCAGGAATTGTCGGGTGATATTAAAAATAGTTTACAAGCCGTCTGTTTCTTTTTTCCATATTATGATATAATACCTTCAGAAAAAAGCGCTCATAGTGTAAGGTACATTCAAATCCGCAAACAGACAGATAAAAAAGGAGAATACAAATGCGACACCGTATGGACGGTTACGAATACGAGATCCAATGCGCCAAAATGCTGAAACGGAAAGGTTTTTCCAAAGTACAGGTTACCCCCTTTAGCGGCGATCAGGGAATTGATATTACAGCATACAAAGAAGGCCAAAAATACGGCATCCAGTGTAAATACTATTCACATCCGGTTGGCAACAAAGCCGTACAGGAGGCTTTTGCCGGAGCAAAATTTTACGGCTGCGACAGGGCTGCCGTCTTAACCAACAGTACGTTTACCGCTTCGGCGCAAAGCCTTGCCCAAAAAACAGACGTAATCTTATGGGAAGGCAGCGATATACCGCGTTCAGCCGGGTTTCGCGTTACAAAATGGGTTGGCGCATTTATGTGCATTGCGGGACTTTTGGGATTTTTTACGTTACGCGGCATAGCGCAGCCAAAAGAACCCGGCCTGTATCAAATCTATTTCGGTATGATGGCAGCCGGCGGCTTGTTTAACTTTTTAGAGGGCGGGTTTATTTTTCCGGAACTGCTTGCATGTTTCTGTTATGCAGGAGCGGCCGTCTTATGCTGTGTAATAAAAACGGCCGCAGACAGCAATCTTTCCAATACGCTTGGCGTTATCCTGGCGGCTTTATTCTTAAGTTTTTTCAGGATGCAAAAACTGCGCCGTTTCAAACATACCATGTGATTTTAAACGCGTTTTGGCTTACAAACCGTTTCATATAAAGCCGATCCGCCAAGTTCTTCTTCAATCCGAAGAAGCTGGTTATATTTCGCCACCCGATCGGTTCTGCAGGGCGCCCCGGTTTTTATTTGCCCGCAGTTTAACGCCACCGCCAAATCTGCAATTGTGGTATCCTCGGTTTCGCCGGAACGGTGCGAAACAACTGCCGTATACCCCGCCCGGTGAGCCGTATCGATCGCTTCCATTGTTTCCGAAATTGTCCCAATCTGGTTTAACTTAATCAAAATGGAATTGCCGCAGCCTTTTTTTATTCCTTTTTTAAGCCGCTTTGTATTCGTGACAAACAAATCGTCGCCGACCAGCTGCACTTTTTTGCCCAGGCGTCCGGTCAGTTTTTCAAAGCCTTCCCAATCTTCCTCGTTCAGCCCGTCTTCAATAGAAAATATAGGATATTTGCCGCAAAGTTCTTCATAGAGTTCAATCATTTCATCCGCTGTACGCGTCACAGGCACGCCGCAGATTTCGCCCTCGCCTTCAAAACAATAACAGCCCTGTTCTTCGTCATACAATTCCGAAGCCGCCGCGTCCATTGCAAACACAACGTCATTGCCGCAATCGTATCCGGCTTCCGTTACGGCTTTTACCAGATAATCAAAGACTTCGAACGCATCCTTTAAATCCGGCGCAAACCCGCCTTCATCCCCGACTGCCGTTGATTTTTGATCTTTTGCCAGAATCTTTTTTAAGGAATGGTAAACTTCCGCCCCCATACGCAGCGCTTCTTTAAACGATTTTGCCCCGACCGGCATAATCATAAATTCCTGAAAATCCACCGTATTTTTCGCATGCTTTCCGCCGTTTAAAATATTCATCATCGGCACTGGCAGCCTGTGTGCAAAACTGCCTCCCAGATAGCGGTACAAAGGCATACAAAGCGCGTTTGCCGCCGCTTTCGCAACCGCCATGGATACTCCAAGCGTAGCGTTCGCCCCCAGGCGTTTTTTGTTTTCCGTCCCGTCCAGTTCGATTAAAAGAGCGTCCACGTTCTTTTGATCCAAAGCGTTTTTTCCAACTAGTTTTTTCGCTATTTTTTCATTAATATGCGAAACCGCTTTTTCTACGCCCGCCCCGCCGTAACGTTTATCGCCGTCCCGCAGTTCCACTGCTTCAAACTGTCCGGTAGACGCGCCGGAAGGAACGGCCGCCCTTCCGGCGGAAACCCGTTTTGTCTGGTGATTTTTTACATACACCTCGGCTTCCACCGTCGGGTTTCCCCTTGAATCCATAATTTCCCTTCCATGTACTTCCAGAATTTCCAAATACGCTTTCATATTTCGACCCTTTTCCTTTCCATAATAAAAACATGTCCTAAAACCGCAGCGCAGGCAGCTTTTGTTATCCGCTGCAAACCGTGCGTCCAGACATGTTTTTATTATGTTGCGAAATCAGAAAAACTATACAATATGAAACGCCAAATAACAAATTGAATCTAAAAGCGAATTTTTATGCCTGCAAATCTCCCGCGCATTCCAGAAACTTCTTCCGGTTCCCGTTCAGATACTCCTCATACCCCCGCATCTTTTCCTTCTGCGCCGGCGTTAAACTTTCAAGCCCCAGCAGATATTCATACGCCTGCCGCTTATTTTTATACTGCGCCACAAACATCTTTTTGTCATACTCTTCCTCTACCTCCCGCCTGCGCGCCATATCCGCGCCGCCCCTGCACACGCAGGCAAAAATCTCCGCCAAACACCTTGCGTCGTCAAGCGGCTGAAATTTGTGTACAAACGGAATCCCGCAGATATAGGCATACCGTTCCAGGCTGATATCGTATTTTAGGGAAAGCCTGCCCGGCAGAAACCGCACGGCGTCGTAAAACTCCCAGCCTTCGGGTTCTCTTGTAATAAACCGTTTCAAAAGCTCCTCGTCCTGCCTGCCCAGCGAAATATAATATTCGGGCCTGTATTTTTCATGCGCCGCAAACAAATCCCCGGTCACCTCTTCCATCGGCCTGCCGAATTTCCGCAGCGTCTGCTCTTCATACCCGATGCGCAAAAGGTGCTCGTCCCAGAGCTCATACTCATCCCCGCACCAGATCAGGGTATCATAGCTTTCGAGTTCCCTGCCGCCCCTGCGATAGCTTACCCCGGCTGCCACCGGGACATTGTGGTGGGTCGTCCGCTCGTTGCAGAACTCCAGATCAAAATAAGCTACCGTTTTCTCTTTTTTTAACGCATCCATAATACTGTTGTGATCCGCCATGATACCACCCCTTCTTCTTTTGCCAAAGCCTATTCCAGAGACACAACCGTACAGATCCCGCTTTCCGCCATCTCATATTCAAACGAAATCATATCCCCGGCCTTGTATTTTACAATCTCCACAAGCGTCGTATCCGCCACGTTTACATCGAATATCTCCTCCGACTGTTCCAGGCAGATATAATAATGCGTATTGCCCTCTACCACAACCGGGGCAACAGACGCAATCCTGCCCTTCGCCTTTTCATAAACTCCGGACGTTTCGCTCTTGGTAATACCGTTTGTCGTAAGCAGCTTCAAATACGCTTTTTCACATTCCTGTACGGTATCGCCGATGGCTACCCACTGGTATTTCTGGACGTTTACCATCGCATATTTTTTCACCAGACCGGCACCGTCCTTTAACGCCATAAAATACGTCGGCTCGTCGGTAATATTTAACAACAGCGGAAACGTCGCCCGGTAGCCCAGATTCTGTACCTGGCCTTCGGCGCTCGACATGGCGGAATCTTCAATCGCGCCCTCAATCCGGTAAAATTTCGTTTCCATGGTCCGCTGGTTCATCAGCACAAAACCCACGTTGGACTGATCGCCGCTGACGCTCGTAACGCCCGTATACACCCAGACGTCGTCGTTTAGCGCAATGTAATTATAGCCGTTTGTCGTCTGCAGGCAATCCTTCTGCCCTAAAATACTGTTAAAATAACCGTGCTTTAAAATACCGTGATAATTATATAATCCCGTCAGCAATTCCGCGGAATACACCTTATCCACCCAGGTCGGCACGTCCTCCACGTCGTACTCCTCGCACACCCCGGTAATCGCGTTGCAGAGTACGGCTTTTCCGATGGTCTGCCCGCCGAATAAGCCGATGTTAAACTTTTTGACCGGGCAGACCCAGTACGGGGTGCCTTCGTCGTCAATCTCAAAGAAAATCTGCTCGCTGAAAATATACGTCGGATAGCGAAACCGCAGATGCCGGTATATGTTGCGGTTAAACAGCTCCGACTCGGAATAGCGGATGCCCGCGCTCAATTTGACGCATTCGGTATTCTGCGTCGCCATATCAATCCGGATATACGCCGGAATGCCCTGCTTCTGGTTCGTAAGCCATTTAATCGAGCTGGCGTACACAAGCGGCGCGACGCGCACCGGGGTATTCTTATAATTAATCTGCGTATACTCGGAACTGACCTCAAACTGGGACACCATATCCACCATGCTCCCCATCTTGCGGTTGCCGAGCAGTTCGGCGGAATTTTTATCCAGCAAAGGGATCGTTTGATAGCCGACCTCTTTGATATCCTTAGAAAAGTCGCTTTCCTGCACGGTCAGAAGCTTCTGGTATTTCGCCGCGTTTACAATCGGAGACGAAAGGATTGCCCCTGCCGCATAGACTGCGCCAATCAGGACAAATACCGCCAGGCCGATTTTTGCAAGCTTAAACTCACGGAACATTTCTTTTGCGCCCATCCGGATTCCCTGGCTGCGGAAGCTGCGCCCCGATTTTACCAAAAGATACATTACGGTAACAAACGCCGTCAAAAACAGCAGGCACTGCCAGAATCCGGCTGAGTGTATATTCACCGCCGGGAGTGTAATATAATAATAAACGCCTAAAAAGAGCGCCAGTAATACAATAATTATGATTTTTTTCGCTGCATGTTTCATTCCGTTCCCTCGCTTTCTTCCTCAATCGCCTTTAACTGCTCTTTGATATCTTCTGTTACCCCGTCCAGCAGGTAGCTGCGGCCGCCCCTCTGCGGCGCCAGATGTTCTTCCTTTAGCTGTTCCTTCATCCGGACGATTTCTTCGGCAAATTCCTTTGCGGACAAAAGAAGACAGCCCGCGCCCCGGATAATGATCTGTTCAAGCCCGTCCGAGGTCGCCACGGTAACATGATACCTTTTGCTGTTTTCGTGGGCAAATTTTTCAATGTAAGCATCGGCTGTTTCCGCTTCTTTTGTGTATACCACATGGATGTTGTGGTAATCGTATACTTCCGTTCTATGGCCCGCTACGCGGTACGCGTCAAATACGGCAATCACCCGGCAGCCTTTCATGCCCTGATAGTTGCAGAGCATATCAAGAAGCATGCCCCGCGCGCCGTCCATATTGGTCTCAGAAAGCGTCCTCAACGGTTCCCACGCATATATTATATTATATCCGTCCACCAAAAGGTATGCTTCTTTTGGCTCCTCTTTTTTTTGCGCCCGGTATCCTGCCCGTGCGCCGTCCTCCGCAGAAATGCGCCTTGCGGCCCGATAACCTTTCTTTGCGGAAGATTTTCCCTTTTTGTTGGCAAAAAGCGTCCGTTCCAGTATCGCGTCCACTTCTTCTGCGGCCAGCCATTCCTCCTCATGAGAAAGGCTCTGCGCCGTTACGGCCGGGGGCGCCTCAAACTCGTTTTTTTTTGCGGCAAGAACACTCTCCACATGCATAAATTCCTTTACCCGGTCCCATTCCACCAGCTGCCCCGCGCCGTGGGAGCAAAATACAGAGCCTGACGGATTCAAAAGATCCGCATCGGGATCGTACCCCGTCTGCCCGATCACTTCCTCCGGATTATGGCATGCGCCGTACCCGCCGTAGCTTAAAAACAGCCTGCCGTTCCCTTTCGTATAAGCCGCCACCTCTTTGGCGTATTCCTGCAGCAAAGCAACTGGGGCCTTCCCGGTTAATACGGCAAGCCCGTCTTTTATGTCCGGCCCTTCCATACTGCCGCGGCGCATTTTCATATCCGTCATAGCCCGCCCGGTAAACGCCTCCGGAACCTCCAGGCGGTATTCGTAATAAGGCTCCAGCAGCACGCACTCTGCCTGCATCAGCCCCTGCCGGACGGCCCGGTAAGTCGCCTGCCTGAAATCCCCGCCTTCCGTATGCTTCTGATGCGCCCGTCCCGCCGCAAGCGTAATCCGGATATCGGTAACGGCCGAACCGGTCAGCACGCCGGCATGTTCCCGTTCCCGCAGATGCTTCAGTATCAGGCGCTGCCAGTTTCTGTCCAGGATATCCTCGCTGCAGGCACTGGCAAACTGCAGCCCGCTGCCCGGCTCTCCGGGTTCCAGCAGCAGGTGCACCTCCGCATAATGGCGCAGCGGCTCAAAATGACCGATACCCTCCACAGCATTTGCAATGGTTTCCTTGTATACAATCTGTCCGTCCGTAAATTCCACTTCCAGGCCAAATCGCTCGGAAATCAGCCGCTTCAGAATCTCAATCTGCACCTCGCCCATAACCTGTACATGGATCTCCGGAACCGTCCCTTTTCCGTCCCGCTGCACCAAAGCACGCCCTGCCCCCGTCTCTTTTTTCCCGGGCATGGTTCTTTCGTCGGATAACACGGTGCTTCCTCCCGCCCCCGGGATGTTCTTTTTCCCGGATATTGACGGCCTTCCGTCGGAACCCGCAGTTTCCGCGGTGCCCGCCCTGCCCGCCTTCTGCCATACCACTTGGAGCTGGGGTTCTTCTTCCTCCAGTTTGCGAAGCTGGCCCAGCACTTTGACGCTGTCACTGCCCTCCGGCAGCAGCAGCCCGTAAGTCAGCACAGGCACCAGCACCGGAAAGGCATTCTGTGTCTCCGCCCCCAGTCCCTGCCCCGCAAACGTCCGTTCAAGCCCCGTCACGGCACAGATGCCGCCCGCCTCCACCTCATCCACCGCACTGTACTGGGCGCCGGCATAGACCCGTAGCTGGTCTGCCTTTTCCTCCCAGGCTTCTCCTTCCGACGCAGCGCTGCCTGCATTGCTCACAGGCATCTTTACCCGCAGCGTGCCCCCTGTCACTTTCAGGTGGGTGAGCCGGTTTCCGGAAGCATCCCTGGATATCTTGAATACCCGGGCGCCGAAAGCATCCG
>OFGX01001151.1_pt1 | contig 16662 bp, 17 predicted proteins | sample 1521831 | NCBI WGS metagenome assembly OFGX01 (sample SAMEA3504080, study PRJEB24116) | mouse gut metagenome | biome: mouse gut; feature: mouse-associated habitat; material: faeces | place: Denmark | collected 2011 | reverse complement strand
CCGCCATCCCTTTGACCAATTTATCGTGTCCAAGACCCCGGCGGGCCGCTGGGGCGACCCTGAGGATCTGATGGGGCCGGCGGTCTTTCTGGCGTCCGACGCATCCGACTATGTAAATGGCTTCACCATCGCAGTGGATGGAGGGTTCCTGGCCAAATCTTAAGTCCATAAGGAGGTTTTTACAGATGGAACAAAAGTATCGCGTGGGGCTGATTGGGGTGGGCTCTATTGCCCATATCGCCCATTTGCCCATTCTAGCGGCCCGTACCGACGTGGAAATGGTGGGGGCCTTCGCCGAGCACATCGAAAGTGTGCAGAGGACCCAGAAGAGCTATGCCATCCAAAAGGCGGTCCGGAATATGGACGAGCTGCTGGAGCTGGACCTGGACTGTGCCTTTGTGCTCTCACCGAAAACGGTTCACGCAGAACAGGTAGTCCGCCTTCTGGAGGCCGGTGTGGACGTGTTTTGTGAAAAGCCTATGGGCATGACCTTGAAGGAGGCTTACGCAATGGCGGACGCCTCAGCCCGGACCGGCAAGAAGCTGATGATCGCTTTCAACCGCAGGTATGCGCCGGTGTACCGCAAGGCCAGGGAGGTCTATGGCGCGCTGTCGCCCGACGTGCTGATTGCCCAGAAAAACCGCCCGGCCAGTGAATACCGGGCCACACTGGAGAACGCCGTCCATATGGTAGATATTCTGCGCTACTTCTGCGGCGAGTGCATAAAGGTGGACGCCTGCTCCAAGTTTACCGACCCGCTCTATGAGACGCTGGCCACCGCGCAGCTTCAGTTTGAGAACGGCTCCGTTGCCATGCTGGTGGCGGACCGGGCCTCCGGCCAGTGGGTGGAGACGCTGGAGATGCACGGCCACAACAAAAGTGTGCTGGTCAACTGCCCGGACACCATTACAATTACCGACAGCGAGCAGTCCCACACCACATCCATGACCCCGCTGGCCTACGGTTGGGCCAAGGTCGTGGATAAGATGGGCTTTACCCAGGAGGTGGATCACTTCTTCGACTGCCTGAAAAACGATCAGGAGCCCCTGACCAGCGGCGCCGACGCCTATAAGACCCAGGAGCTGATGCACCGCATTTTGACTGCTGCCGGTCTGCCCGGGCTGGAGTGAGGTGAGTACCTTGTTTCAGATTGCGGGACATACCATGGGTACGCCGGAGTACACAGTAGAGCAGGCGCTTACCCTTTTCCGGGACATCGGGCTGGACGGCGCAGAGCTTGTGGTGCAGGACGGCTACCGCTGTGCCATTCCTCAGCAGGCGGAACAGCACGAGTTGGAGAAAATTCGCAACACCGCTGACCGGCTGGGCCTGAAAATCATCGCCCTGACCCCCTACTACTCCCGGTTCAACGATTTGGAGTCCGGGGTGCGGGAGGCGGAAATCCGGGGGATCCGCAGGGTCATTGAATACGCCGGAGTTCTGGGGGCAAAGTATATCCGGATTTATGCAGGAAATTACGCCCAGACGGATACCGACCCGGACGGAAAAAAGCGCTCCTGTCTGGTAGACAGTATGCGCCGCCTGGGAGAGGAGGCCCAGCGGGCCGACGTGACGCTGGTGATGGAGAATCACTTCAATACCATGACGGTCTCCGCCGCTGACAGTATCTCGGTGGCGCAGGAGATCAATCATCCGGCAGTGGGGATTCTGTACGATCAGGCCAACCTAACCTTTACCGGCAATGAGCCTTGGGAGAGCGCACTGGAGCTACAGTTTGCAGAGATCCGCTACACCCATGTAAAGGACCTGGTGTTCCGTGGGGAGAATACGGAGTTTACTTCCTCCGATGTGTCCCACCCCAAGGAGGAGGAGCGCAATGTGACCACCAAAATCGTGGGAGAAGGCGTTATCCCCTGGCCCGCGATCCTCCAGGCCCTGAAGGACCGGGGCTACGAGGGCTGGCTCTCCCTGGAATATGAGCGGAGATGGCATCCCCAGGACATTCCGGATGCCCGCATCGGTATGAAGCGCTCCGCAGATTACCTTCGGTCATGCTTTAAGCAATTGACATAAACAAAATTTTTTTAAGGAGGACTTAACACATGAAAAGAATGAAAAAGACCTTGGCCCTGGCTCTGTCGGCTGTCATGCTCCTGGTGGCTATGACCGGCTGTCAAAGCAATGACAAACCTAATAGTGGGAGCTCCTCTGGAAATGGGGCCAATACCTCCGGAACAGCTACCCCCAGCCTGGACTATCCCAAGCAGAACATTAACGTGATCGTGCAGTATTCCGCCGGCGGCGGAACCGACCTGTCCGTCCGCGGCGTTCTGGACGGCGTTACCGATGTTCCTGTCAACTTCTCCGTGTCCAATGTGACCGGCAATGGCGGCCTGATCGGCCTGACTCAGGTGGCCAACTCCGCCTCTGACGGCTACACCCTGGGTGTTGTCAACACCGACTTCATCATCAACATCGTGCTGGGCAACACCGATCTGACCCTGGACTCCTTCTCCCCGCTGGCCTGCGCCCTGCGCGATCCCTTCGTGCTGATCATCGGCAACAACGAGAACTACTCCACTCTGGAGGAGTTTGTGGAGTACGCCAAGGCCCATCCCAGTGAGATCGTCATGGGCGAGACCGGCACCGGCGCCGCCCCCACTGTGGCCATTACCGCCATCGAAAACGCCCTGGGCATCGACGTGACCAACGTTACCTATGAGGGAAGCGCCGACTGTGTTACCGCCATCGTGGGCGGCCACATTGACGCCACCTTCGCCCAGGCGGGCAACGCCACCGCTCAGGTGGAAGCGGGCAACGCCAAGATCATCGGTGTTCTGGCCAACGACCGCCTGCAGGCCTTCCCCGACGTGCCCACCTTTGCCGAGACCTATCCTAACGACATCGACTTTGAGTTCATGGGCTTCTGCGTGATCTCCAGCCAGGCCGACGTGGACCCCGCCATCCAGGACTATCTGTCTGAGAAGCTGCGCGCCGGCATCGACAGCGATACCTTTGCCAACACCCTGAAGACCCTGGGTATGCAGACCAACAACATGACCCAGGCGGAGCTGAAGGAGTTCCTCCTGCAGCAGATGGACCTCTACGGTGAGATCCTGGGCAATCAGTAATTCACAGTAAAAAATCTGAGATTCCCCTCCAGAATCTTCTATAGGGATGACCTCTGAGATTTGGGATGCCGGAGTACAATCAATCCTCGGTATCCCAAATCTTTTTCTGTTAGAAAGGAGCGTTGCTTGTGAGAAAATATAATACAATTATATCTCTCGCCCTAATCGCAATTGGGGCCATGGGAATCTACATGGCGTTGAATTTCGAGGCGCGAGGAGGCAATGTGGGCGATCCCGGCGCCGCGTTCTGGCCCATTCTGCTGTGCTGCGGGCTGATTTTCACCTCTGCGCTGCTGCTGGTGCAGACCATGATCGAGGGCAAAAAGGCCGCCGGGCCCGAGGAGCCCCTCATTGACTACCGCTCCGCCGGGGTGCACTGCGTGTTTATCATCTTCGGCATCATGATCGGCTACGCCATTCTGCTGTACTACTTCGGCTTTATCATTGCCACTCTGGTCTTTGTCGTGTGTACCATGTTGGCCATGGGGGAGCGCCGTCCTCTCTGGCTGGGGCTGACTACCGTCGGGATTACCGGATTCATCTATGTCCTGTTTGCCCTGATTATGAACGTAGTCCTGCCCAAAGGGATACTTTTGCAGTAAGGAGGGGCAAAAATGAGTGCAATTCTTTCCGGTTTATCCCTCGTCGTAACACCTATGGGCCTGGTTGCCATCCTGGGCGGTGTGCTGGGTGGCATTTTTGTCGGTGTTATGCCCGGACTGTCCTCGGTGATGGGCATGTCCATCATGCTGCCGGTGGCCCTGTCTATGGAGGGCAACCTGGGCGTGCTGATGATGTTGGGGATCTTCTGTGGCTCCATCTACGGGGGCTCCATCACCGCGATTATGATCAATACCCCCGGCACCGCAAACTCTGCCGCCACCTGTCTGGACGGCTACCCCATGGCCCATAAATACCATCAGCCCGGCCGGGCCATCTCTATTTCCACCACCGCTTCCACCTTCGGCGGGCTGTTCTCCGCTATCATGCTCATGTGGACCTCCCCCATCCTGGCCAGCTTTGCGCTGAAGTTCAGCGCCCAGGAGAGCTTTGCTCTGGCCCTGTTTGGCATCAGCGTGGTGGCCAGCGTCTCCAGCGGGAATGTGCTGAAGGGTGTGATGGGCGCCTTTCTGGGCCTGCTGCTGGCGACCATCGGCGTGGATGTCACCACCGGCGCCTACCGTTTCACCTTCGGCACCGTCTACCTGACGGGCGGTATCTCCAACATTCCTGTGCTGATTGGCCTGTTCGCCTTCTCCCAGGGCCTAATCAACGTGCAGGAAAGCTTCGGGAAGGAGCGGGGCAAGGTGGCCCCTAAGCTGGAGCGTGTTCTGCCCACCAGAGAGGACCTGAGGACAATATTCCCCACCCTGATCCGCTCCAGTGTAATTGGGACCGTGATCGGCGCCATTCCCGGGACCGGCGGTGATATTGCCGCCTGGGTGGGCTACAACGAGGCCAAGCGCTGGTCCAAGCACCCCGAGAAATTCGGCGACGGTCCCCCTGGCGGTATTGCCGCCCCCGGGGCCGCCAATAACGCCATCTCCGGCGGCGCGCTGATTCCCCTTCTGGCCCTGAGTATCCCCGGTGACGCCTGCACTGCCATTATGCTGGGCGCGTTGATGATGCTGGGTATCACCCCCGGCCCCCTGCTGATGAGCGAGGCACCGGACAAGGTCTATATGATTATCATTGGCCTGTTTTTCGCCAATGTATTTATGGGTCTGTGCGGCTTCAGCGGGATCAAGCTCTTTGCCAAGATATCCTCTGTGCCCAATATTATTTTGACCCCGCTGATTTTTGTGTTCTGCTTTGTGGGCACCTATGCGGTGAACCACACGGTTCAGGATATCTACCTGATGATTATCTGCGGCATTCTGGGCTTCTTTATAATCAAAGCCGGATTCTCCATCCCGCCCATTATTCTGGGCCTGATCCTGGGCGGCATTCTGGAGAAGAACTTCCGCCGTTCCCTGGTGCTATCCGCCGGTGACTGGACCACCTTCTTTACTCGCCCCATCTCCTGCACCTTCATCATCATCGCCTTCCTGTCCCTGTTCTCCCCCCTGATCTTCTCCGCTTTGAAGAAGCGTAAGACCCAAAAGGCAGAGGGGAGCGACACCAATGAGTGAGATCTGCAAATTCTGCGGCGGCCCTGAGCTGCGCCCTGACATGGTGGAGGTAGGCCCTATGCCTGGTGGGACACTCTACCTCCACCGGGATCAAACCCATCCGGGCCGGCTGCTGATGGCCTCGGCGCGCCATATACGGAAGATTACCGACCTGTCCCCGGAGGAGTATGCCTCCCTTATGGACAGTGTCTATCGGGCAGCCCAGGCGGTAACAAGTATTTATCAGCCGGATAAAATCAATTATTTGGTGTTTGGCGATACCAGTACCCACCTGCATATCCACATTGTCCCTAAATACCGCCAGGGAAAGGACTGGGGTAAGGTGTTCCTTACCGACGAGCCCGACCCCGTCTATCTGACGCCGCAGGAATATCAGGACGGGGTGTCGGTGCTGCGCCGTCAGCTGGGGCTAAAAGGAGTGGAGGGCGTCTGATGGGAAATATTCTGGTTACCGCCTCTCATTTCCAAACTCTGTGCCAGGATGCAATCAAGCTGCTGGAGCACAATGGGCACCGGGTCATTCTGAACAACCACGACATGCCCTATTACTCCTTTGATGAGCTGGCCGTCTGGGCACCCGAGATTGACGGGGCCATTATCGGCATGGACCAGTGGAACGAGGCAGTCTTTCAGCTTGCGCCAAATCTGAAAATATTGGCCCGCTTTGGCGTGGGAGTGGATAATATCGACCTGGAGGCGGCAAAGCGCCATGGAGTACAGGTGGTCAACGCGGCGGGTATGAATGCCAACGCTGTGGCGGAGCTGGCTGTGGCCATGATCTTAAACTGCTTGCGCGGCATTCCTCAACTCTATCAGAGATTGACGGCGGGGGAGTGGGCGCGAACTGTAGGCCGCGATATTCAGGGGAAAACTGTAGGTCTGTTGGGCTTTGGCGATATCGGCGGACGGGTCGCCCGGAAGCTGTCCGGCATGGATGTCCGGCTGATGGCCTATGACCCCTACCCCAAACGGGAGAAAGCACAGTCCCTTGGAGTTGTGTTGGCGGATATGGATACCATTCTGTCTCAAAGCGATATTGTCAGTATCCACATGCCCAGTATCCCGGCTACTTATCACGTAATGAACCGGGAGACCTTCCGACGGATGAAACCCGGCTCCTGGCTGATCAACACCGCCCGCGGGGCGCTGGTGGAGACCGAGGCCCTGATTGATGCTGTTACCTGTGGGCATTTGGCCGGGGCCGCACTGGATGTGTTTGAGCAGGAGCCCTTGCCTCTGGATGCGCCTGTCCTCCATACGCCGGGAATCCTGTGCACCCCTCACGCCGGCGCGGAGACGGCGGAGACCTACCAAAGTATTAGTATGATGACCGCTCAAGCGGTGATCGACAGCCTAAGCGGGAAAACGCCCCAAAACTGGCTGAATAAATAAGGAGTGAGCGAACAATGAAGAAGATGAAAGGCGTTATCACTGCGATGACGACCCCCTTTGACGGGCACGATCAGGTGGATGTCAAGGCCCTGGAGGAGCAGGTGGATTTCCTGATCGAGAAGGGCGTAAACTGCCTGTATCCCTGCGGCACCACCGGTGAGATGTTCAACATGACTCCAGAGGAGCGTGAACTGGTGGCCGAAACTGTATTTCGGCGGGCCGCTGGCCGGGTCACTGTATATATCCATGTAGGGGCCATGACACTGAAAGAGACCGTCCGGCTGGCACAGCATGCGGAAAAGCTGGGGGTGGACGGAATCGGCGTGGTGACGCCGGGCTTCTTTGGCATCAAGGACAAGGCCATGATCCGCTACTACCAGCAGGTTTCGGCCAGCGTGTCTCCCGACTTCCCCATCTATCTCTACGCCATCCCCCAGTGTGCCGCCAATGATTTGCAGCCTGAGGTGGTGGCGGAGCTGATCAAGACTTGCCCCAACATCATTGGAATCAAGTACAGCTATGCGGATATGATTCGGTTGAAGAACTATCTGAACCTGAACGACGGCAATTTTTCCGTGCTCTTTGGCCCGGACCGGCTTTTTCTGCCCGCTATGGCTATGGGCTGCGACGGCACAGTATCTGGCTGCTCCGGCCCCATGCCGGAACATTTTGTCAACGTTTATCGGGCATATCTCTCCGGCGACATGGAAACCGCCCGCAAGGAACAGAAAATTGCCAACGAAATCTGTGAGATTCTGCAGAGCGGTGCCGATATGGGGATCTTTAAGGCGGCGCTCCAGCTGCGAGGCCTGACCGGAGGCCATATGCGTGCCCCCCTCATTGACCTTGATGAGGAGGAAAAACAAACGCTGTTCAAGCAGCTCAAGCCTTATTTAAGCGTATGAGAGTGTTATGCTTCGGTTCTGTGAACCTGGACCATATCTATAATGTCCAGGAATTTGTTAAACCGGGTGAGACGTGTAAGGCGATATCTGTGGAGACACACTGCGGCGGTAAAGGGTTTAATCAGGCAGTGGCGGCCGCAAAAGCAGGACTGCCTGTCTCATTGGCCGGCTGTATCGGCAGAGATGGCAGGGAGTTTTTGAAAAACTGCCAGCAAGTCGGTATAGATACCTCCTATCTGCGCCAGGTAGAGGAGCCTACGGGCAGCGCGGTCATCCAGGTCAATCAGCGAGGAGAAAACTGCATCCTCCTGTATGGCGGAGCTAACCAGGCTGTGACTAGAGCGCAGATAAATCAGACGCTGGATGCCTTTGAGCCCGGTGATGTCCTGATACTGCAAAACGAAATCTGTGAGCTGGCCTATTTGGTGGAGGAGGGGGCCCGCCGAGGCCTGCGCATTGCATTGAACCCTTCTCCCATGAACGACCAGATCACCCGGACCATGCTGGAAAAGGTGACATGGCTGTTTGTCAACGAGGTGGAGGCAGAGCAATTGTGCGGGGCCTCCGATCCCAAGAAATGCCTTTTCCGGTTACAGCAGATGTGTCCGGAGGGTGCAATAGTCCTAACACTGGGCAGTGCCGGCTCCTGTTATTGCAGTTCCGAAACTGCCGCCCGTCAACCGGCTTTTCGCGTCCAAGCGGTGGACACCACGGCAGCCGGAGATACCTTTACCGGATACTTTTTAGCCGTCATGCTGAAGACAGGCGACCCCAAGAGGGCCCTCCAGACTGCGTCAAAGGCTGCTGCCATAGCAGTCACCCAAAAGGGAGCTTTTGACTCGATCCCGTGGCTGAAAGCGGTAGAGGCTGCACAAATGTGACCTGAAGTGCAAGAGTTTACAGGCGGCAACGAGCGGAACTTGTCGGTAAACTGCTACCCCTTGAAAATCACTTGCACTCCGGTTCAGAGAATCGCTGAGTTGTGAGTCTATGCTTTTACATTTTGGCCTTACGTCTACCAAATGTCTACCCAAAAAGCCTTCGATTCCCTGCGCATCAGGGAGTTGGAGGCTTTCCATATTTTAGGGCGTCTACCAGATGTCTACCAATTTCACTTTTTTACACCAAAGCAGCTTGCTTTTAAGCTGTTTGCTCCTGTTTTGCAATCTTTTTGCCCCACGTCAGGGGCGTGACACGGACGTAAAAAGCTCTCTGCGGACGCCAAGACCGGCCCCTACGCCAAGGACGAGCTGCTACGCCGGGAGTACACCGCCAAGGTGACCGGCCGTGATCTGTACGATCAGCTGGGCTCCTCCATCGTGAACAACATCGGCGTGTCCAGCAATAACTCCTGGACCCTGAACGCCTTCATTGACGGCGAGCCCACCACTCTGGCCAAGGCCGACATCACCCGCAGCAACACCGACGTCGTGGTGGACAGCAAGACCGTTGACCTGACCAAGGTCGGCGGCGGCACCGACCTGAGCGAGCTGAAGGACATGGAGCAGGGCAAGTGGTACGAGCTCAAGATGGACGCTGACGACAATGTCAAGGACGCCACCGAGCTGACCTACAAGAACGGCACCCTGTATACCTCCGTCGAAGATAAGGAAGGCTTCTCGGTGTCCCCCGAGGTTGAGACCGTGCTGTGCCTGTCCAGCGACAAGGACAAGGCCTTTGACGACTGTGACGACAAGTATACCGGCCGCAAGGGCCTGGAGGACGCCATCCGCAACCTGGACACCAACTTCAAGGGTGAGCTGAACGTGGTCTTCGACAAGGGCGACGCTGTGGTCATCATCCTGGTCGATAAGACTGGCGGGAAGGACGAAGGCGGCCCCTCCGGCGACTCCGAGGTATCCAAGGAGGTCGTTGCCTTCCTGAATGGGGATTAGACCCAGGTGACCTTCGTTTCCGCCGGCGGAAGCGCCAGCCTCAGGGAGAAAATTGCCGCCGCAGACCCCGTTTCGGGGCCGTTTTTAGTGGAAAAAGAACAAGGACAAACCGCCAACCCGTTGCAGCACAAGGGTTTTACGATTTTTCCTTATTATGCCATAAGGGCACAGCCACATTTCCCTGCTGATTGACATGGGCTTTACGGCCCTGGCAATCGCTGACCGGGTGGGGCACGAAAGCATTGACATCACCTACCGCTACGCTCACCTGTTCCCCACCCGGCAGGCGGAGATGGCGGACAAGCTGAACATGGAGCGAAAGGGGGCTTAAATCATGTCTGCGAAAAACCTCGATAACCACAACCGATGGAGAAGCAAGACCATAGCGTTCCGGGTGTCCCCGGAGGAAAACGAACAGATTGAGATTGCCGTCCGCCTGTCCGGGCTGACCAAGCAGGACTACATCACCCGGCGGCTGCTGAACCGGGACATTGTGGTGCAGGGCAATCCCAGGGTCTACAAGGCCCTGCGTGACCAGCTCGCCGCCGTCCTGGGGGAGCTGCGGCGCATGGAGGCCGGGGGCGGGGTGGATGATGAACTTCTCGCCACCATCCGCCTTATCACCGTGACGCTGGACGGCATGAAGGAGGATTGATAGATTGATGGATTCCAGAGAAACGAAAAGGACTGTCCCGGTTCCGTCTGCGCCAACAGACGGGGAACAGCCCAATTCTCAAACACCTGCCCTGAGTATATCAGAAGCGGCTACCGAAAACAACCCCCAGGATGAAAGTATGGAGGATATTCTTCGGGAGCTTCAACGGACAAGCGACCCGGCCTACCTCCACACCGTTTCCATGAATGAGCTTTACCAGAATGTCTATCAGAGCAGACCGCCAATCATTGACGGTCTGCTCTACCCTGGGACGTACCTCTTTGCGGGAGCGCCCAAGGTGGGCAAGTCGTTCCTGATGGCCCAGCTTGCCTATCATGTGAGCATGGGCCTCCCCCTGTGGGGCTACCCCGTCCACAAGGGCACCGTCCTCTATCTGGCGTTGGAGGACGACCACCGCCGCTTGCAGGGGCGGCTGTATCGGATGTTCGGCATGGACGGCACCAACGACCTGCTCTTTGCGATCTACGCCAAACAGCTCGGCCTGGGCCTGGAGGAACAGCTAAAGAAGTTTATCCGTCAACACCCCGACACCAAGCTGATTATCATTGACACCCTCCAGAAAGTCCGGGAGGTCGGCGGGGACAAGTACAGCTATGCCAACGATTACGAGGTGGTGGGCAAGCTGAAACGCCTTGCCGATGATTGCGGTATCTGTCTCCTGCTGGTACACCACACCCGAAAGCAACAGGCAGACGATAAGTTTGACATGATTTCCGGCACCAACGGCCTGTTGGGAGCTGCGGACGGGGCCTTTCTTCTTCAAAAGGAGAAGCGGACGGACGGCAGCGCCATTCTGGACGTGGCCGGGCGTGACCAGCAAGACCAACGGATGTATCTCATCAAGGACAGGGAGCGCCTTGTGTGGGAGCTGGAGCGGCTGGAAACGGAGCCGTGGGTGGAACCGCCCGACCCGGTATTGGAGGCCGTTGCCGCCCTTGTGACGGCGGACAGGCCCGCCTGGGGCGGTACGGCCACGGAGCTGGCGGCGGCGCTCCAGACCGACATGAAGCCCAACGCCCTGGCTATGCGGCTGAATGTCCGGGCCGGGAGGCTGGCGGCGGAGTACCATATCCGCTATGAGAACAGCAGGAGCCACGCCGGGAGAAGTATCACCCTCACCCTGGAACCGCCCCAGGCGTGACGACCGTGACGGCTGTGACGGCTTTTTTGAGAGCGGGGGCGGTGTGTAAAACATCGTCACGGTCGTCACGGCCGTCACGGGGAGCGGGGCCAAAAGTCAAGGGGCCATACCTGGGGGTGGAGATTGCCGCAAGGCAATACAACCCGAACCCCTTGACTTTTGGCCCACGGAGGACACTGGCCGGGTGGGGGGAAAGGCTGTGCCTTTCCCCCCTGCCCAACGGCGAGTGTCAAAGTTTAGGCGGGGTGCAGGGTGCCCTTTTCAAAGGGCGGCCCTGCTGGGGGAGCCGTCCGCAGACGGCGGGGGCAACGCCCCCACTCCACCCCGTAGGGCGCAAATGCGCTTTTGATGGCCGCAAGGCCGTCAAAAGTGCTTTTGCGTTACTTTCGCAGAAAGTAACAAAGGCCGCCGCTGGCGCGGCGAAAGGAGTGTTGATTTGAAAAGGACGATTAGTGCGATGGTGGGGCAAGGTTCGGTGAACCACAACAGCAGGGCGTTCAACGCCAAGAACACCGACCCGGAACGCTCCCACTTGAATATAACCTACTGCCACGAAAATATCAAGGCAGTTTTCCATGAGCTGTTTGACGAGGCCCTCAAGCGGTACAATGACAAGCAGACCAGGGCAGACCGCAAGATTGAGGACTACTATGAGAAGATACGTTCCAGTAAGCAGGAAAAGCCGTTCCATGAAATCATCCTGCAAGTGGGCAACAAGGACGACATGAGCGCCGAGAGCGAGGACGGCCAGCTTGCGGCGGCGGTGCTGGACGAGTATATGAGAGGTTTCCAGGAGCGCAACCCCCAGCTTCGGGTGTTCTCCGCTCACCTCCACATGGACGAGGCCACGCCCCATCTGCACATCGACTTCGTACCGTTCACCACCGGGAGCAAGCGGGGCCTGGACACGAGGGTATCGCTGAAACAGGCGTTAGCGGCCCAGGGCTTCAAGGGCGGCACCAGGGGCGACACGGAGTGGAGCCAGTGGGTACGCTCTGAAAAGGAACAGCTTGCCGCCGTGATGGAGCGCCACGGGATAGAGTGGGAGGACAAGGGCACCCATGACAAGCACCTGTCTGTGCTGGACTTCAAAAAGGAGCAGAGGGCGAAAGAGATTGCCGAGCTGGAGGCGGTCAAGGCCAAGAAGCAGGGACAGGTGGAACAGCAGGAGCAGCGTCTAAAGGAGCTGGCCCCGGCTGTGAGAAACATGGAGCAGTTGGCGGCGCAGTTCTCCGATGACACGGAGCGGATATTGCCGGAGCCTGGGCCGTTGGAAAGCGCCAAGTCCTACCGGGAAAAGAAAGCCAAGTCCCTGCTGGCGCAGATCGTCAAGGTGCTGCGCTCCGTCTACCGGGCTTATTTCGACCTCAAAAGCAAGTTTGAGCGGTTGCAGAGCGCCTATGACCGGGAGGTCAGCAAAAATAGTTCCCTTTCAGCCAGGATTTACGAGGTTTGCGCCGAAAGAGACAGTTTAAAGGGGCAGGTCAAGGACTATGAGCGGGTCAAACGGGCTTTCGGCCCGGAGGAGGTGGAGCGGGTCGTAGAGGACGCAAAGCGCCGGGAGGCGCAAGAGCGGGAGCAGAAGAAAGCAAAGCGGAAGTTCAGCCGAGGGGCGAGGTAACAGACAGCAGGAGGGCACTCCAAGGGGTGCCCTCCTGAGTTACAATTGAATATCAGTATACCAAATTTAAAGCCAGTACTTATCAAAATTTTTGTGATGTAATGAAACATTTTCGATCTCAAAATGATATTATAAGTGAAAAGCTTTTCAAGGAGAAACCCCTACATGTTTACTGAAGAACAGTTTAGCCACCTTGCAAAAAAGTATATGGATACAGTATTCCGATTAGCTTTCAATTACTTGAAAAGCCAATCAGAGGCAGATGATGTTACACAAGAAGTACTCATTAAGCTCTATCGCACTGATAAAGATTTTGAAAACGAGGAGCACATTAAGCATTGGCTCATTCGTGTCACTATCAATGAATGTAAAAAAGCGTTTTTGTCCCCGTGGAAACGAATTGAGCCGATTGAAGATTATGCGTCAACACTTTCTTTTACATCCCCAGAGCATGGTGAGTTATTCTATGCAGTAATGGATTTGCCTAAAAAGTATCGTGTTCCAATTTTCTTGTATTACTATGAGGACTATTCCTGCGAAGAAATCTCCAGTTTTCTTAGTATAGCTAATGCGACTGTTCGTACTCGATTAAGGCGTGGACGAGAGATACTAAAAACTAAAATTCAGGAGGGCGAAAACAATGTTCGATAAAGATACATATAAGAAAACATTTTCCTCGCTTCACGCCTCCGCTGAAACTCTTGAGGAGGTAATGAAAATGGCCCATGAAAACAAAAAAGTATTTAATCATAAAAAACTTCGTGCCCTACCAGTTTGTGCAGTAGTAATAGCATTGTTAACATGTACGGCATTCGCAATCTATTACGCAAATACAGTACTAACCTATTTTAACGGAGATACTACACTGATTGAGCCGGATGTTCAAGTTGTTAATGAAGAACAGAAGCAGGGCGAGTATTTGCTCAATGTGGATAGCACCTTGTCGGATGCTCACAATACGGTAATTGGGCTTACCATTGAGGCATTGACCGATGACGCTGTTACTATGCTTACTAACGAAAAATTCCGCCCGACGGATATTTTGCGCTTTGAACCTGAAAACTCAGATGGTACTGTATCTGTGACTTATACCGCTGTTCCGGCAGAAGAAGGTAGTACGAAGCGTAGCTTCAGCATTCATTTGGCTGGTATCGGATCGCCTAATACACTTCGACTGTATCTGGACGGTAGCCCCGATGAAGAAGCTATCGCTTTAACTCTTGATAAGCAAATCGAAAGCTTGTCGGTAGTAGCCGTACCAACCTCTGAAATCAGTGATTACTTTATCCGTTCCTGTGAATTGAATGCAACAGGCTTAACCCTTGAAGTCAAATTTGAAGCCCCAGTGAAAGCTGATGAAATCGTGGAGTTCTATTTCCGGATGGCTGATGGCAGTCTCAAAACACTTTCTCAGCTTTGCGGCAAAGCAACCAATATGAACTTTAGGAATACCGCCCTGGCTACCGGCGTTCAAGAGAACACCTATCTTTATACCACAACGTTCCGTACGCTGATTGATCCACTGCAAATATCAGGCATTCTTATGAATGGCATGGAATATTCTTTTATCGATCCTGATTATATTGCACCAGCCGAAGTCCCTTCGACTATGCGGCCGTTCCTCACTCCGTTTGTAGAAGTCAATGATGTGTTTTACTTTTTTGCATACGATGTCTGTGAACACGTTGGTGCTTCTATCGAGAAAGACGGAGACGGAGAGCAATACACGATCCGATACCTTGATAAAACATTCTCTTTTACTCCAGAAAACAGGACCGCAACACTGAATGGAGAACTGTATGACCTTGACTATCCCGCCATTTACGAAAATAACAACTTGATTCTCTCAAGAGAAATTTTCACATTGCTTGGACTCAAAAGTTCTATGTACTATCCTGAGAATGGCCCTGTCCAAGCCCCAGAAAATTGGCTTGTAACACCGTAAATTCAAGTGTACATAACGGCCTGATTATCTGGCTTGAATCCGTGTTAGATCAATAAAAAGGATTGTTGAATAGCCGAAGGCCGACACTTCTTTACGGAGTGTCGGTCTTGCATTTCTCCGCCTTTTGTGCTATTATTAAAGTCGTAAACCAGCAGAGAAAAGGCAATATACTCTGCCTCCCGTTATCACCGTTGATAACATTTTGATAACAGCCCATCGTATAGGCTGGATAATATGGATATATCAAATAATCAAAAGAACAGGGTATCATATTTCTAAAGCAAAATCCGTTAGAATAGGATGCCCAGCAACGAGTGGGAATAATTTCCATTTTTCAGCAGCCCTAAATAACAAGCGGGAGCGGGGCCACTCCAAGGGGTGCCCTCCTGATTGATACTTGTCAGCGGGTGCTTTTGCTGTTATAGTGAGAACGGTAAATCGGGATAGGAGGAAATGCAAATGGAAAAGGTAAAAGAATTTTTACTGTCACCGGATGAAAGCAAGGATGACTTTTGGAAGAGTGATGCCCTTATCTGGGTTGATTGGGGTGATTTAGATGACTCTATTATCAAATATTTTAATGATAAGCTTCCTGATGAAGATAAGATTCAGTTTGAGTGCATAGAAACAGAAAAAGAGCGCGGAGTTGATATTTTCTTGCACAAGAATGGGGTCAGCACAGCAATTCCTTATGCAGACGATTGTACAGACAGAGATACAACATTGAAAAGTATTCAGGAGTATGTGTCTCCAAAGTATCAAATCCGTTGGTATATGGGCTCACTGGGGAGTGATACGCTTGCTTTTTGTATTGGACTCAGCTCTCAGTGGGAGCAGTTAGAACAAGAATTTGGTACAGAAAAGGTTGCTTACTATTTTGCGCTGGTACAGGCAAATAGTGCAATGTTTGAAATGGATGTAGATGAAGTTTTTGATGTGTTAGAGCAAAGAGGAGAAGTATAATTCCAGTTTATCGGGGCCGTATTTATGTATGATCTGCAACAGGATTTTCTTTTGCGCTCCCTCTGCCTGTCCATATATTTCACGCAGAGTTTTTAGCTCGTCAGCAGAAAGGGTATTCACATATGGCTTGTAATCATCCCCTATAAAAATCCCACCATCCCCTCCCTGCTTTGTATAAATCGGGTATCCGGGAGATAAAGCCTGAATATCTTTTTGTATCGTGCGGGTAGTGACGCCAAATTCGTCCGCCAGTTCCCTTGCCGTTGTACGCCGCCGGATAATCAGAATGTTAATGATTTCCGTCCTGCGGTCTGCTGTATTCATGCTTCACCTCCCTTCTGCTAATTCTCCAATCACATTGTAAAAAACGAACCCGAACAATCCGTTCCTATTCAAAAAAATAATTTAAAAAGTTTTCCGGTTCTCTCCTGCCCCACTCTTTTGACAGCCTTTATACCTCCGTCTTTTGTTTATCTCCTGCTATCTTTTGTTGACTTTCCTCCTGCCGCTTGTTAAAATCTTTAGTGGATAGAATCACAACTTCATCAACGGACACTCAAACTGCTATGAGCCGGATCAGGGCAACTCTGCCCTGTTTTGGTTGTGGCAGTTTTTTATTTGCCAGGGCAAACCCAAAAGCCAAATATCCACAGGGCTTTTCAAAAGCAGGGGCGGAAACGCCCATATGTGTTGTAAGACGCTCGCCTAAGCTCGCACAACACGCAAATTCCCTACGGGTAATTTGCCACGAATAGCAAGCACTGCCTACGGACGTCCGTAGGCTTCAATTTCCCCAAGTTTCCTTCAAGCGGAAACTTGAGAAAATTGGCTTGCAGAGGGCATATCCCCATAAGCGCGAACTTAACTAAGCAGTCCTGGTAAAACTGCTGAATGAAACTC
>OFGX01001150.1_pt1 | contig 16699 bp, 20 predicted proteins | sample 1521831 | NCBI WGS metagenome assembly OFGX01 (sample SAMEA3504080, study PRJEB24116) | mouse gut metagenome | biome: mouse gut; feature: mouse-associated habitat; material: faeces | place: Denmark | collected 2011 | reverse complement strand
AATGAACCAGTCAGCGTTATGCAGTCCGGTTTCACGGCAAGTGAAATCGTTAAGCAGTATAAGTTAAGGGGTAAATCTTCAGATTTGCCCCTTTAAATTTAATTACTTAAAAAATCTGTTTAGTTAAAAAATTATAGATTTTTTAGATAAAAATTGTCCCATTAAGGCAAAAATGGTGTATAATACAAACATGAGCAGGGTTTAGTTTAGATGCAACAGAGAAAAAAGAACAGAGAAAACATTTCCTTGTGAATGGCTTATTCAAAAGGTTGTTTGGAGAACAAATTTAGTTGAAGAATTAACGGAATCGGCAAGCTTATATTATAAACAGAAATAAACAAGTCCCAAGTCGTGGAGCTGGCAAAATTTGAATAAGTCGAACAGGAAAGCATTTATAGATTAGCGATTCAAGGTGTATGAATATGAGGTATAATTGGATTGATGAGTATTTAAAAAGAATATGATAACTTTATGAATAATAGCTCAAAAAACTTGAATTTATATAAGACAAGGAGAAATGCTTATGGCAAAGATAATAGCAATCTGTGGGAAAATATGTTGCGGAAAAACCTATTACGCCAATCAAATAAAAGAAAAAGAGAACGCGGTTATTTTATCATGCGATGAATTAACAAAGGATTTGTTTGATAATGATTTGGGTGAGAAACACGACGAAATGGCGTTAAGAATTTGGAACTATTTTAAGAGGAAATCGGTGGAATTGGTAAATATAGGTTGTACTGTGATTTTAGATTGGGGTTTTTGGAGCTTAGAAAACAGAAGAAGCTTAACCGAGTTTTGTCGCTCTCAGAATGTTCCTTGTGAATGGCATTACATTGATGTAAATGACCAAACATGGAATAAGAACATTGAAGAACGAAACTGTAGGGTATTAAATGGCGAAAGTGGTTCAGATTATTATCTGGATGAAGGTCTTATGGGAAAATTATTGTCCATGTGGGAAGCTCCTTCTAAAGATGAAATAGATGTTTGGTATACATTAGAAAGAAAATAGAATTGTTATATAGAGAACAACGAATCTCCGATTGTAAGCTACCATTACGGCGGTAAAAATGATTCGGAATTGAGAAGCCTATGCAGAAAAAGTCTGGGGATTGTTGGAATAAGCTCCATTGTCCTTACTGCTGCCGCCATTATTTTCGCCGCTCCGATATCCGATTTTTTCATTGGCTATGACACTGTACTTTCAGAACTGGCGCGTCACGCCTTTGCGCTGTATTCCATATCGTTTGTGTTCTGTGGGTTCAATATATGGTGTTCGGGATTCTTTACGGCTCTGAACAATGGCTTTGTGTCTGCTGCCATAGCTTTCGGCAGAACTTTTCTATTTCAAGGTCTTGCAATCATTATTCTGCCATATCTCTTTGGCCTGAATGGAGTATGGACGGCTATGATTGCTGCGGAAGCGCTGGCTTTTATCGTGACTCTCCTGTTCTTCATACGACAGAAACGGAAATATCAAAGTAGAAAAAACGCAGTTCCATGATAGGATAGACGCAGTGGATAGAGCGAGAATACGGAATGGAAAAAGGAGGGGATTTCATGAAAAAAGACGACAGGGAAAGATGCTCGTGGGCGACCACGGAACTCTATAAGGAGTATCATGATAAGGAATGGGGAAGGCCGGTTCATGACGACAGAAAACTATTTGAGATGCTCATTCTCGAAGGGATGCAGGCGGGCTTGTCATGGCTGACGATACTGAATAAAAGAAGGGCATTCAGAGAAGCCTTTGACGAGTTCGATTATCAAAAAGTCGCTCTCTATGATGAAGCAAAAATGGATGCGTTAATGCAAAATGCCAATATCGTCCGCAATAGGCTGAAAATCAAGTCGGCGATTATAAATGCACGACAATTCATCAAAGTTCAGGAAGAATACGGAAGTTTTGATGCATTTATTTGGTCTTATGTTGAGGGCAGACCGATCCATAATCACTTCAAATCGGAAACCGACATTCCTGCAACCACGCCGCTTTCAGATAAAATCAGCAAAGACTTAAAAAAACGCGGCTTTAAGTTTGTAGGCAGTACGATTGTATATGCGTATATGCAGGCAATCGGGATTGTAAATGACCATGTGGAACGCTGCTATTTGTATGTACCCCAATAGCCTTTTCAAGCCCTGTTGCACAGCATTCCATTCTGTTCTTTGGGAGAGGGCAGGGGGCAGAGCCGCCATAAAACTTACCGCCAGCCGCCGAAGTAGTGCGGACGGTTTTGCCGTTAGAATGGAGGTTGTTTTTCGCAAAAGGATATGGCATCATTTGCTCCAGTACAAACCGATCAATCGATTCGAAAGTGAGTGAAAATATCATGGATTTAAAGAATATCGAAAATTTTATTGACAGACAAAAAGTCAGTTTCATATGCTCTATTGATGATGAAAATTGTCCTAATATAAAAGCGATGCTAAAACCCCGCAAAAGAATAGGGCTAAAAGAATTTTACTTTTCTACGAACACTTCCTCTATGAGAGTAAAACAATATAAAGAGAATGCAAGTGCCAGTATCTACTTCTATCACAAAGGATTCATAAAATATGTTGGCGTTATGTTAAAAGGCAGAATGGAAGTCTTGACAGACCAGGAAACGAAAAACATGATTTGGCAAAAGGGCGATACAATGTTTTACAAAAAAGGGGTAACCGACCCGGATTATTGTGTTTTAAAGTTTACTGCTACAAGCGGCAGATATTATTGTGATCTGAAAACAGAAAATTTTGATATTAAGTAGTTGCTGAATTCCGGTTTGTACCGGCTCCCCTGCGGGCAGATACTGGGTTACCCGAAGCGTGATAGTGTCGCCCTCATTCACTGGCATCTCGGCAGGCAGATACCGGCATTCCCAAGCCATAATCATCCAGACTGTTTGCCGGGGTCAGCGAAGCTTTCTCCCGTCTGGAGGAAGATAGGTGAACGCCATAAATCAGACAAAGAGAGCCCCCGTTGCTTCATGAGACCGGATTTTGGCAAGGACGTCGACAAGGTCGCTGGCTGAACCATATAATCTGCTGGAAAGCTACATGCTGTCCTGTATGGAGGACAGCGCCCACGACAAGGAGCATATCTACCGGGTCCTGTACACCGCCCTGGACATTGCCGGGACAATGCCATGCCCAGGCCGGAGCGGAGAAGGCTTATCGTTTCCTGGCAGAACATGGTTTCCCGGAGGGCTTCGCGGCCCGTGTGAGGGAATGCATTGCGTCCCACCGTTATAGAAAGGGCAACCGGCCCACGACCATAGAGGCGAAGATACTGTTCGACGCGGACAAGGTGGACGTGACCGGTGCCATCGGCATTGCCAGGACGCTGGTCTACAAGGGGCAGGTCTCGGAGCCTTTGTACACAGTGCTGCCGGACGGAAGCGTCTGCGATGGGACAGGGGATGGGGGGTTCTCCTTTTTTCAGGAATACAAATACAAGCTGGAGGGACTGTACGATAAATTCTATACGGCCCGGGGCGCGGAGATCGCGGCAGCAAGGCGCCAGGCCGCCGAAGCCTTTTACAGCAGTATGCTGCAGGAAGTGAGTGAAACGCAGCAGAAAGGCGCGGCAATGCTCCGGGCGTATGTGGAATGACTTCCGGGTGCCCGCCGTGTGCTATGGCTGTAAGGGATGCGGAATATGTAAGGAAATGCCTCCAAATAACCTACGCAAGCCTGTTGCAAAATTTACAGATTTTATCAGGTTTACTCTAAACAAAATGCGTAGATTATTTTCCGGCAGTTCCTAAGGCGAAATTTCAGGTCATGCCCGCTCTTTGACCATGGCTGTGAGGTCTGTGACATATGTGGAGCGATGACCAGGTGAAGCCCGCCTGTTGACCATGGCTGCAAAATCGTCTATGGCGTAGGCTGGGAAATGAATCCGCAAAACGCTTCATAAGGAATTGGAGCCTGCCCGAGACAGGAAATGACAATGGGGAAGGAGCACGGACTATGTACAACGAATATGACAATGAAAAATTCTTTCAGGAATATGCGAAAATGCCCCGCAGCAAAGAAGGCCTGAGCGCAGCCGGGGAGTGGCACCAGCTGAAGCCTCTTTTTCCGCCGCTTCACGGGAAAAGCGTCCTTGACTTAGGCTGCGGCTATGGATGGCACTGCAGATTCTCCGTGGAGAACGGTGCAGAGCATGTACTGGGCATCGATTTGAGCCGGAAAATGATTGAAGAGGCCTGCAGCCGGAACTCGGACAACCGGATAGAATACCGGGTCTGCGGCATAGAGGAATACGAATATCCGGAAAATGCATGGGACTGCGTGGTCTCGAATCTGGCGCTGCATTATATCGAAGATATCGGACAGGTATTCCGAAAGGTGTACAGAACATGTAAGCCTGGCGGAACGTTCCTCTTTAATATAGAGCATCCTGTGTTCACGGCAGGGGTGGGGCAGGACTGGATTTATGCGGAGGACGGAAAGCCGCGGTACTGGCCCGTGGATGGTTATTTCCTGCCCGGGGAACGAAAGACCCGCTTTTTGGGGTGTGATGTGGCCAAGCAGCACCATACCCTTACGCAGATCGTGATGGGGCTGCTGGATGCCGGCTTTGAAATCCAGGCCCTGGAGGAGGCGGTGCCGCCTGAGGATATGATGGGCATCCCGGGGATGGAGGACGAGCTGCGCCGTCCTATGATGTTGCTGATAAAGGCGAGGGTGGAAAAAATAAAGACAGATTAGTTTATGTACTCCCGATGGTATAAAGCGAGAAAAAAATTAAGAACAAATGAGTAACGGAATATAAGAATTGGGGAAGATACTGTGACGGCATTTCTTAAAAACTAAGCTAGTAAGCAATAGGAATCTTTCAAGGAGAAAAAATAATGCTGACAATCCAGAAAGCTGGTATCAATGAGTGAAAAGAAAATAAGTCCCATTAAGATACTTAAGAGAATAGCGCCTCTTGTATTTAAGGCAACACCCTTCTTTTTTGGATTGTTCCTTGTAATTACGATACTCCATGGCCTGTCATGGGCAGTAAAGATTTTGTTTCTGCAGAAGTTTTATGATACCACCAGTGAAGTAATAAATACAGGCGGAAGCATAAAGGCCATATACACTTCTCTTATTGTGTACGGCGTGGTCATTATTCTGGCAGAGCTTGTCAACGCACTTAACAATTTCCTGTATCTGCCGTTTAACCAGAAGGTCATCGGAAAATTGATGCAGAAGGTTCATCTTAAGATATCTAAAATCGGAGCCGTCGAATATGAAAATGCGTCAACTCTGGACAGCATCAACAAGGCCGGGATGGGAATCAATAATATCTTCAACATGGTATTTTCATTTATCATGATGATGGCATTTTTCCTGCCCTATGTGCTGTTTATGGGAATATGGATTTTTAGGATTAAGCCGATTCTGGCAATAGTAATTGTTGTTTCCATGATGCCCTGTCTTCTGACAAAGCTTGTGCAGGTAAGCATGTACGCCAATCTTGAGGATGAGATCGCTCCGCTGAGAAGATCCTATGATTATTATGAGAGCACCATCTGTTCCAGGGAATATTTCAAGGAAACCAGAATCCTGGGCGTAACGGACTATTTTAAGAAGCTTTATTATGACACGATGGTCGTTCTGAATAAGAAAAGCCTTAAGGTGGCAAAGAGAGCCTGTCTGTTCGATCTTGCGGGAAAAGGAATAGGCCTTGCGGGTTATCTGGCTGTCCTTCTGCTTTTTGTCAAAGCATTGCTTACAGGTGATATTACGGCGGGTACATTTGCCGCAATATTCACGGCAATCGTAAAGATACAGGAAATGGTCGGAGAAATGATTCATCTTGTGGGCGATATAGGTAAGAACAGCGGTTCGATCAACAACCTTCTCGATTTCATAGATATGCCCGAAACGGACGGTGAAACAAAGGTAAATGATTTCTGTGAAAAGATTGAGCTTAAGAACGTTTCCTTTGCATATCCGGGAGCAAAAGAGGAATCTCTGACGGATGTCAATCTGACGATTGACAAGGGGGAGACCATTGCGATTGTGGGACATAACGGAGCCGGAAAATCAACTCTCGTGAGACTGATTACAGGGATATATCAGCCCACCGGCGGCAGTGTAACAATAGACGGTATACCCACAAAGGATATTAAGCCATCGACCCTTTACGGACTTATGTCCGGTGTATTCCAGAAATTCCAGAAATATCAGATGACTCTTCGTGAAAATGTTATGATCAGCAATCTTGATACGGAAAGGGAAGACGGGACTCTGCTGGAAACCTTAAAGAAAGCGGATGTGGATATTGAATCACGGTCTTATCCCGACGGTTTGGAAACAATGCTTTCCCGTGAGTTTGACGGTGTAGACCTTTCAGGCGGACAGTGGCAGAGGGTATCTATTGCAAGAGGTATCAACAGAGACAGTAAGGTGATCGTGCTGGACGAGCCTACTGCAGCAATCGATCCCATTGAGGAGACAAAGATATATAAGAAGTTCAAAGAGATATCCGATGAAAGGACAACGGTGCTTGTGACCCACAGACTCGGAAGTGCCCGAATTGCAGACAGAATCGTTGTTATGGAAAATGGCCGTGTTGCGGAAATCGGAACCCATGATGAGCTGATTCATAAAAAAGGCACATATTATGTTTTGTTCATGTCACAGGCACAGTGGTATGAAAATCAGAATGAAACAGGGATAATGCCCAAATAGATGCACTTTAAACGGCATATATATTTTTGGCCACTCCCATATCCAATGGAGCTATCGGGCAGACGATGGCAAAAAGATCTTCACTGCCTTTGGACTGTATAGACGGGTGCGTTCCTTACACGATTCTCGATATTTCGGATAAGGAGGATATCCTTGTGGAGGAGAGGCGTGTTCCGTTTCCTGTGGACGAATACATTGAGATTTTGCTGCAGAGCGACCAATATGCTCGGGCAAATGTCTGGACTAAAGTAATCGTGAAAGAATGGAAGACAAGGTCAGATGGCCTTCCGATAAATATGGCCCAGAAAGGAATATGCAATACCATGTGCAGACGCCTCTCAATCTATTTGAAGGAAATGTACCCAATCCTGCCCAGATTTGCTCTTGGGCTGATCGTCTTCGGGGAAATCCATTTTATCATCCTGCTGAATGCGGGCATCAGGGATTTCAGGCTGGGCCTGCAGGAGCTGATTGGCGGCTTTACCGTGTTCAGCTTCCTTCTGTGGCTACGGATCGCGGACGATTTCAAGGACTATGAGCTGGACTGTCGCCTGTTCGCCCACAGGCCCCTCCCCTCCGGAAGGGTAAATAAAAAGGAGTTGGTGATTTTTGTGTCCATCCTGATTGTTTCTTTGACCTTTCATCTGCGGATAAAATGATTTCACAGACCGAAAGCGCCTGTCTGTCCGCTTCAGGCAACTGTGTAAAGGAGCCCGGCCTTTCCGCTTTATTTCGCTGGATGGAGACGAATGTTCCCTACCTGTATGCCGATCAGCCCATCGGAATCATACATGGAGACATCCGCGCATCCAATTTATACTGCATAACGATTTCACTTGCCGTGAAACCAGACTGCATAACGCTGACTGGTTCAATCGCATGATTACATTAGGCAGTATTCAGCGTTGTGCAGTATAGTGATAGAAGACGGCGCGCTGCGCTACATCCTGGATTGGCAGCGGTTCATGCTGGCGCCCCTTGCGCTGGAGCAGGCTATAGCGCTGCGCCTGGCAGGCTATGAATCTGAGGACAAGGACTGGCAGAATTTGGCGTCAATCTGCCAAATCCTGTGGTTCGCCTGGGCGCATGCGCACGTGCTTCCCATAGAGGGCGCTCGTCATTCCATGTGGAAACTGATATCAGATTTTTCAGATGGCCTATGAGGCAGCTTTACGCGAAAGCGTGTTCGCAACAGCGATTCCAAAAGCTCCTGACAGCCTGTTCTTTTTCATTGTAATTCACTGGGACACTGTGTATAATAGGATCGAGAGATAGCAAGGGCCGGAGCTTTTCGGTAAAGCTTTGAAGTGGAAAAGAAGACAGGAAAAAGGCTTATTGGTTCAGGCATTTTTCAGATTGGAGGGACTTTGCATGGAATGGAGCTATGGAATTGCCTCGCTGCCGGGGCTGGAGAGGATATGGGAGAAGAACATTGAAAATAACAAGGGGGATGAAGACTGGGTAAGATGGAGGAAGGAATACATAGACTACCATATGTCAGGCAAGTCAAAATCCTTTCTGGTATCCCTTGACGGAGAGCCTGTAGGGGAGGGCACGCTGCTCTTTGAGCCGGAATGCCGCACCATAGACGGGCGGGCTTTGTTGGCGGATGGCAGGACAACGGCAAACATCAACGCCCTGAGGATAGAGAAGGCCTATGAAGGACAGGGACATCTCTCCCGTCTTGTGAAGCTGATGGAAAAGCACGCCGGAGAGGCCGGCTACCAGAGGCTGACCATCGGGGTAGAGGCCCACATGACCAGGAATCTGGGAATCTATCTCCACTGGGGCTATGACGAGTTTGTCATGTCCGAAGTGGAGGATGGGACATTGGTGTTATATTTTGCAAAAAATCTATAGGTTCTGCAATTTATACTGCTAAACGATTTCACTTGCCGTGAAACGATAGCCAACTCTGGAGGCGCACCGTGAAAATCAAATATGACGTTGTTGGATTTTGGAAACCATGTTATACTACATAACGCCAGAATTTACCATACTGTACTGGTTAAACATATATGGCTGGCGTTATGTAGTCAGATTATTCGGAAACATATTGGATTGTCTCTCCGGTGGGAACCATAGAAATATACTATCTGCAGGACGGGAAATATGTCCTGGAACAGAGCTATATGTTCCAGGGCGACAGAGAGGATGAGGATTATAATGCGGAAACAGAAATCTGCCTGAAAGCATTTCCGCATATCAAGATGACATTAGGCGATATTTTTGACGGAGTGGACTGAAAACACGGAAGATAGGATAGGCGCTTCCTGAATATAATGATTGATAATCCCAGGGACAGAAAGGTGGCAGTCATGGCAAAGTATTTTAATGTAATAGGTGTGTGCAGACCATCGGAGCATTATATGGTCAGTCTGGACGGACGGCTTGCGGAAATCAGGAAGATGATAGACAGGAAATACTATTTTGCTATGAACCGTGGGAGACAATACGGAAAAACTACTACTCTTGCGGCACTGAAGGATTTTCTGCAGGAGGATTTTATTGTGGCCAGCCTTGATTTCCAGTTTCTGTCCCAGGCTGATTTTGAGACGGAGCGGATTTTTTCAGCAGCCTTTGCCAGGCGGTTCGCAGCGGTGCTTCGGCGTGTGTCGGAGGCGGCGGGGGAGGCTTTAGACAGGATTAAAGAATATGGGGATGAAGGCTGTGCCCTGTCAGTCCTGTTCGAAGGGCTGAGCGAATTCTGCGGGTCTGCGCCGAAGCCGGTTGTCCTGCTGATAGATGAGGTGGACAGCGCGTCAAATAATCCTGCGGGAACTGTTTTATTCCATGCTGTTTTTGGGGGAAAGGGTCGTGTATAATTCTCATAATGATATTATCCAGCTGGCATCCATGTTTGGCTTCGTAAAGAATGTAGATGGGGCCATGGCGGTTGCAAACAGAATTTTCGAGGCCGTTTTGTACAATTTATTCTTATCAGAGGAAGAGGTTTCCAACAGGACATTTTCGGCTGCTGGAAAATGTGGTCTGCAATGTGGAGAATCCCATGAAACATTTGTGCCAGCTTGCAGAGAGATATCTGGAAGTACAGTTTGTATTCGCACGAAAATGGCGGCTTTTCATGGGGAACTGGAGCTGCTCTACCAGCCGGAATACGCGTGGCTCTGGCAGGAGGGGCATATCCGCCATTACCATGTCAATGACTACGGCGGCGGATACATGGAATGGGGAAAGCTGAAAACTCTTCCCATAGGGGCGGGGCATGTGGATTTTGAAAAATTCTTTGCCTTTGTCCGGGGAACCGGTTATCAGGGGACTTTTACCGTGGAGGCAACAGCCTTTGACCGGATGGGCGTGGTGGACACGGAGATGTTATACTGCATAACGCTGAATACTGCCTAATGTAATCATGCGATTGAACCAGTCAGCGTTATGCAGTCTGGTTTCACGGCAAGTGAAATCGTTAGGCAGTATAAACAGGTGCTTTACGAAAATCAGATTGACCATGCACGGAAAGGAGGCTCTGCATGTCATTTAAGGTTGGTGTAGGCAAATCGGACTTTGAAGCATTGCGCAAATCCGATGATTATTATGTGGATAAAACGGACATCCTGTATGAGCTTGTTGAGGAAAAGGATAATCAGGTCACTTTGTTTACCAGGCCGCGGAGATTTGGGAAGACCCTGATGATGAGCATGATGTCCAATTTCTTCAGCATCACGAAAGATGGCAGGGCGATATTTGAGGGCCTCAAGATTACAGAATACAAAAAATTCTGCGGGAAGTGGATGAACCAGTATCCTGTGCTTTTCTTTTCGTTCAAGGATGTGGAGGCGGAGAACTTTGAGGGTGCCTATGACATGCTGGAAGCAAGGCTTTCCGAAGTATGTATCGAACAGGCTGCTTTAAAGTCCGACAGCAAAGTGAACAGGAATGACGTTGCCACCTTTGAGAGGCTGGAGGCACAAAAAGGCAATCGGGCCGATGTGAAAAATTCCCTGAAAACCATCATGAGGATGATGCACGCTGTTTATGGCAAAAAGGTGATTCTCCTGCTGGACGAGTACGATGTGCCTCTTGCAGCCGCCAGTGAAAAGGATACCGCAGAAAACAAATACTATCCGTCCATGCTGGATGTAATCAGAGGGATTATGAGCACCGCGCTCAAGGATAATGAATTCCTGGAGTTCGCGGTGATTACAGGATGTCTTCGCCTTGCGAAAGCCAGCATCTTTACGGGTACCAATAATTTTGCCTCCTATTCCGTACTGGATGATGACTTTTCCGGGTACTTCGGCTTTTCCAGGGAGGAGGTGGAAGCGATGCTGTCCGCCGCCGACCGGGAGGACAAGGCAGATTTGATAAAAGAGTGGTACGACGGCTATGTATTCGGTGACAGCTGCGTGTATTGTCCATGGGATGTCATGAACTATATGTCTGCCTTAAGAAAGCGAAAGGATGCGATGCCGAAAAATTATTGGAAGTTCACAAGCCATAACGGAATCCTGCTCGCTTTTGTGGAGCGGACGGATTTTGATGTGACGGAGAAATTCGAGGCGCTGCTAAACGGTGGGACTGTAACGCAGTCGATTTCCGATGAGCTGACCTATGGCATGCTCCAGACATCGGAGGATAATCTTTGGAGCGTACTGCTCATGACAGGATACCTTACGAAAGCGGATGCGGAGGAAGAGGGAGAAAGGGTTTCGCTGAAAATCCCCAATAAGGAGATTGCTTCCATATTTCAGGATACTGTGGTGGCATATTTTCAAAATACAGTAGATGCCTCAGAAATCGTCAGCCTTATCCATGCGCTGTGGGAAAGCGATGAGACGGAAGCGACCAGACTGATATCGGCCCTTTTGTGGTATACAATCAGCTACAATGACTATCACGAGGACTATTATCATGCTTTTCTGGCAGGAATCTTTGTAGGACAGGGCTATCATGTGGAATCCAATAAGGAAAAAGGCCTGGGCAGGCCGGATATATTGATTAAGGACAGGAGAAACCGCCGCGCAATCATCATAGAAGCCAAGAAATCAAAAAAGGAATCCGATATGGACAGGGATTGCGATAAGGCAATCTCGCAGATTATCGATGAGAGATACAGCGAAGGCCTTTATGGATATACGCAGATTCTCTGCTACGGAGTGGCTTTCTTCCAGAAGCAGGCGAAAGTAAAAAAGTGGGCTGAATCTTACTGGCCGGACGGGAGGAAAGGGAACGACAACGCTGAGCAAGGCGAGTAGGACTATTTGGCTTTGAATCAACTGGATGGCAGGGACAGAAAGTCGGCAGTATGGCAAAGTATTTTGATGTAACAGGCGTGTGCAGACCATCGGAGCATTGTATGGAGAGGAGAGAATGGTGCATGGATTACAGAAGCGGCAAATGGGCAAAGGAGATTCTCGACAGCAGGAACGAGGAGGGGATGTGGGGGAACTTCCATACATTGGCCCAGCCTGTCAGAAATAAGGCGATTACTACCGAACAGGCCATACGCAGGCTCAGGATTCTCGGATTTACGAAAGAGGACGAAGCGGTTCAGGCTGTCCTGGAGCGGATGTGCCTATGCGTCAGCGGTGAGAAGAAGATAGATGACTATTATGAGAAGAAACATGACTGGCCTTTGTTCGAAAAGCTTATGCTTTCCGCATGGATAAGGCTTTTCGAGCCTGAGAACGAGATTGCTCTCAATGTGGCCAGGCAATGGGCGTACATAGCCGAGCGGGCATTCCGCAGCGGCCGGTATGACAGAGAGGATGACATGGAGGCATTCGGACAGCAATTCGGAAGGAAGCCAAAGAGCAGCTTTGAGACAGGCTTTGGCATGTTCTACCATGTGGTGCTGCTGCAGGGTGTTTTGACCCCAGAGACGGAGAACCGCCTACTGGACTACTATATTTCGAGACCGGACGGGATATATTATGTCTATGATAAAGCTTTAAGCATTTTGCCCGAAGAGTTCGCATCCAAAAAGACAAGCTATTATCTGGCGGCAATAGAAGCGCTGTCCGGCTATTCACAGGCCAGGGAAAAGCTGGGATTCGTGGCGGAATGGATTGACTCCAACAAAGACCGCAGCGGGAGGTGGGACTTAGGGCCAGGCGCGAAAGACGGGGTGTATTTCCCTTTATCTGATTCCTGGAGAAAGCCGGAATGCAGGATAGCGGACTGCACGGAGAGGATAAACGGCATCCTGCAGAAAATCAGCTGATATGAAAGGGCGGCGAAGTGGAGGGCGACATTCTGGGATAGGGGAGGAACGAAAAGATGAAGGCAATCATCACAGACCTGGACAGGACTTTGCTGCGTATCGGCATACACATGCGCCGTCTTAAAAAGATGCCGCGACAGAGGAGAGGACGCTTTCTCCAATAAACCGATACCAGAATGGAATGACAGTGCTTTTGACGGATTTCCCGCCCTGCCTACGGAAAGCACCATCTATAAGATACTGTTGAGCCGTGAGGGCGAGAGCATACAGCCGGAAGTGGAGAGGGCATTGACGCCGGATACCTATATGACAATGGCAGAGTGGAAGCTGATACAGATTATGGGCGCTGCGGCCACAAAATGGAACGGCATCCAGGCCATGCTGAAAGCGGTGGGCATCCACAGCAGGGAGGCGGTATATTTCGTCGATGACTATGACGACATCGAGTCCATAAAGAACTGCGGCATGGGCGTGGCGGTCTCCAATGCCATTGAGGAAGTCCTTGCCATAGCGGACAGCGTGGCAGAGAGCAATGACATGGATGGCGTGGCGCGTTACATAGAAGAGAACTGCTTGTAAAATGTCCGTGGACTGGCGGAAGCCGGGGCCAGGGAGACGGAGGAAAGAAAAGAGATCTTTTTACGGTTATGAGAAATGTATCATAAACGAGGGCGGGAGGGGAGTTATGGTCATCAGGAGAGCAAAGAGTGCGGATGCATATGATTTGAGAATCTTGTATTTTGAATATCTGACAAGTTCCCCGCCCAAAGAAGAACAGGATATGGATTTATGGCAGCGTATTCTCGATAAATTTGAGAAAGATGAAAATATGTATTTATTGGTCGCAGAGGAAGATGGGAAAGCGGTTTCCTCTGTGCAAATGGCAATAATTGAAAGCCTGACACATAACGTTAGACCGTTTGCAGTTATTGAAAACGTCGTGACGCATATGGACTACAGAAAGAAGGGATATGCCTCATCCCTGTTGGAGAAGGCATCAGAAATAGCCAAGGAACGTAGATGCTATAAAATTTTTCTTGAGACAGGTTCAAACAGAGAAAGTACCTTGAATTTCTATAAAAAGAACGGTTTCGAAATAGACAAAAAGCATTCCTGTCTGAAAAGGCTATAACTACAGCTGGTCGATAAAGACCAGGACTACGACACATTGAACGATAGCTACATCATCTTCATCTGCCAGTCAGACTTGTTTGGAAAAGGCCGCTATAGGTATCCCTTTGAAAATATCTGCAAAGAGGATACGGAGATTACGCTAGATGACGGGGGCGAAAAAGATTTTTCTAAATGCAGATGGTAAAAAGGGCAATATAAGCGAGGAGAGAAGCAAATGAAAAACATTATGACAAGACAATTCAGCATATTGGGTGATTGTGGAAAAATCTATCAGTTCATGTCGGATATCTATGAAAGGGATTGGCGAAACGGAGTGCCCGCTCCATTTTTTGAATATGCCTATTCATCGTTTGCCTATTGGATGGACATTTCCTACTCCTATAAGAACCGGATCTGGGAGGATAAGGGCGAGATTGTGGCATTCTGTTTTTATGAAAACCCTGTGACGGATATCTATTTCAGCCTGAAACCGGGATATGAAGAGCTTGCCCCGCAGATGCTTGCCTATGCGGATGGACATATGCCCCAAAAGGACGGAGAAAGGCAGATGATTCTTTTTGGTGGCCAGACTGCGTTGATGAATGCCGCAAAAGAGCTGGGATACTGCCAGGTTTATGAGCGGTTCGACATGCAGTTCGATTTTGGGGACGTATTGGACTACCCATTGCCGGAGGGCTTCCATTTTGTCAAGCCGGAAGAATATGACGTGGACAAGATAGGCAAATGCTGCTGGAAAGGCTTTGACAATGAGGAAACCGAGGGCGCATGGAATCATCAACATGAACAGGATGGTTACCAGCGACAGGTAGCCCCTCATGCAACGACACAACTTGATGTCATAATCGCAGATGGAGAGGGCGAGTATGCGTGCTACGCGGGGATGTGGTGGACTCCCCAAAATAAACTGGCTTATATGGAACCTCTTTGCACGATTCCGGAGTATCGCGGCAGAGGCCTGGCGGCTGCCGCATTGTCGGAAATGTACCGCAAGACGAAAAAATTGGGCGCGACCCATATGAGTGGCGGAGATAATGGGTTTTACCGAAAAGCCGGCTATAATAATGTGGTAAAATGGACATATTGGAAGAAAGGATAACTTGAGGGCAGGACTACGATACGTTGAACGATAGTTACATCATCTTCATCTGCCTGTCAGACTTGTTTGGAAAGGGCCGCTATAGGTATTCCTTTGAAAATATCTGCAAGGAAGACACGGAGGTCATGTTAAATGATGGGGCAAAAAAGATTTTCCTAAATGCAGATGGCAAAAAGGGGGATATAAGCGAGGAGTTGAAAGCGTTCTTAGACTATGTGGCAGGCAGACCGTCGGAAGATGCATTTGTAAAGAAGCTGGAAAGTGCTGTGGAGAAGGCAAAGAAGAATCGGAAATGGAGGCGGGAATATATGACATTGCTGATGCGCGACAGGGAAAACCAGAAGATAGGGAAAGAAATAGGCAAGATTTTTGGAGCAATTTCTGTTTACAGAGACCTACGCCTTTCAGAGGAAGAAATTATAATGAGACTACGGGCGAAGTTCGACTTAACAGAAGAACAGGCAAGAACATATTTAAAAGAAGCAGAATGATTTTCACTTATGATTCATAGGCAGGACATTTCAGTGTTCTGCCTTAATTGATGCTACAGTAGGGTTCCCCGGTGAAGAGAAAGGCTTGGAAACGGAATGCTTATAAGAGAATATCAATCGTCAGATTGTAAGGAATTGGCGGAGCTCTTCTATGATACGGTTCACAGGGTGAATGCCAGAGACTATACAAAGGAGCAGCTGGATGTCTGGGCAACAGGGCAGGTAGACCTGGAGAAATGGAACCAGACCCTGAAAGAGCACTACAGCGTCGTCGTGGTTGAAGATAATGCTGTCGTTGGCTTTGGGGATATAGACAGGACAGGCTATCTGGACCGCTTATATGTCCACGCGGATTATCAGGGAAGAGGTGTCGCCACTGAAATCTGTAACCGGCTGGAACAGGCGGCTCAGGGGGATATCCTCACCCATGCCTCTATTACCGCAAGGCCGTTTTTTTAAAAAAGAGGGTATAAAGTCGTAAAGGAACAACAGGTAGAGCGGCAGGGGATTCTTCTTACGAATTATGTGATGATAAAAGGAGACAGGCAGGGCTGAGGAACCAAGGGGGGAGCATTATGCTAATAAAACAGATTGACAGCGACGCGGAGAAAGGAAATATTGCAAGGACCATATTGGAGGCGCTCCCGGACTGGTTCGGCATCCCCCAGGCCCGGGAGGAATACATTGCAGACAGCAGGGGAAAGCCTTTCTTCTGCGCATTTGACGCCGAAAGGCCTGTGGGATTCCTCTATCTGAAAGAAACCGGGCGGCATACCGTTGAAGTGGCGGTCATGGGCGTGGCCAGGGAATGCCACCGTCAGGGCATTGGCCGGAGCCTCTTGGAGCAGGCAAGGGAAAAAGCCGGGCAGATGGGATATTCTTTCATCCAGGTCAAGACCGTCCAGATGGGCCGATACGATATCTACGATGACACCAACAGGTTCTACCTTTCGCTGGGGTTCCGGGAAATGGAGGTCTTCCCCACGCTTTGGAATGAGGCGAATCCGTGCCAGGTCTACATAATGTCCATTGACAAGTGTCAGCGAAGAGTTGACGACGACATTCTGCTGGAACCGTACTATCCAAACGAAAGCGTGGCGCTGGAATGGTATC
>OFGX01001148.1_pt1 | contig 16738 bp, 15 predicted proteins | sample 1521831 | NCBI WGS metagenome assembly OFGX01 (sample SAMEA3504080, study PRJEB24116) | mouse gut metagenome | biome: mouse gut; feature: mouse-associated habitat; material: faeces | place: Denmark | collected 2011 | reverse complement strand
TTATTGATACGGCCATCATCTTCTTCCCAAGTACCTGTGCAAGATAGATTCTCAATACCATAATCAACCAACACATTTGTGTCGTCCAGGGTATTGCGGTAAAGGCTTCTCCCGTTTTCTATTCCCGGCTGTTGATTGATGAAATCAATAACGGATGTCGGCAGTTCATCCGAATGGTATCGGAACCCCTCGTAAACATTGGCTACAATAGAGTTATAAACAGTGTAGTCTGTTTTTGTATTGCGTCTGATAAATTTTTCTTCATCAATACTTTGCGTGATAACAACAGCCGAGTTGACAAAAACAATGCACAGCAGCAAGGAAATGATAATAAATACCGAGCGCCGTTTGTTTCGTCCAAAGTTAGACAAAGCCATGCGGGACAGTTTGGCTCCTTGTGTCCGTTTGGTGGGTTTTCGCTTGAAATTCCCTTGTTCTGTATAACGAATAGCTTCTAACGGTGATACCTTTGCCGCTCTCTTTGCAGGTTTCCGTGTGCTGATATATACAGTCAAAATTGTAAACATAGACGCAATGATAAAAATTAGAGGGGAGGTTGAAACCTGCATAGCTGACATTACAGACTTGTGTTCAGAGCTGAAAAGGCTCATTGCCACTGGTAGCACCAGCCATCCAGCAAGGAAACCAGTTGCTAACCCAATAGGTAAACTTATAAGAGTAAGGCAGAGCGCCTGCCGGTTTACCAGTTTTTTAATCTGGCGGGAGGATGTTCCGATTGTCCGCAGCAAACCATACTGCCGTACATCCTGCATGACGGAAATATCAAAGACGTTGTAAATCAGCAGATAACCGCATACCACAAATAAAAGCGCAAATACCCCTGCAAATAGAATTGTTTCCTTTGATGTCATTCCCTGTGTCATTTGATTTTCGCTGCAAAGGATATAATTATCTGCCTCCATGTTTCCGGGGTCGCCGCCGACTATATATGCGAAATCCTCCAACTGGCCTTTTATATTTACCTTGTTCTTCAGTACCACATCGGAAAAAATGAGCCCTGCCATTTCCTCGTCCGCTGCATAGGTGTTTTTGAACAATTCAGGGTTTTCTTCTACAAACTGCTCTGATACAATTATCCGGCTAACAGTGTCGTTATTAGACTCCCACCAGCCGGAAAGCACCATGTCGTAGTGATAAGTCCGGCCCCGCACTTCAAATTCTATGGGAACCGAAGCACCAATTTTAACTTCAACACCTAACGCCTTGAGCGCACGGTCAGTGGTGATAATCTCATTCGACTGCTGGGGTGCGGCTCCGTGCGTTGGCGCACAGAATGTTAATTCCTGCTGTACGCTGTCAGCATAGTTGATTTCAACGGTATGGCCGATAGGATTGCTGGCATACGCAAGGAAACGCCTGTGTCCTGCTTCCTGAATGAAATCGCTCTCAATGAGCTGCCGATATTGTTCTTCTGTCATATAGCCCAGCGTACCATCCGCCTTGCTTCCCTTTTGCATGAACATGGAAAGCTGCAAGGAAGAGGTCATATTAAATGCAAGAGAGATAATTGAGGTGAATAGAAACGCCGTCATCGTGATAGCCAGGATTGCAGTAACATTTCGTATCCTGTTTTTCTTGAAATGTACTCTTTAATATAGTAAAAAATTCTTTTTATCTTTCCACCTTTACTATATTGTGCAAGTTTTGCAAGATTACAATAAAAATTATTATATTTTTTAGCTTTTTTATATGACATAGGAGCAGTAAAAAAGAAGGTTTCCAATTTTGCCCAGCTACGCATATCTATAATTACATTTTGCCCCAAAACAGACTGATTATTTTCTATACGCTCAATACCATAATTGAATAATTTGCAGCGGCCATCTATTCTTCTTTTATAATGTAAACAGGTTCCATAGCATGCCGGCATGGCACATTCTACACAATGCTCCTGCCAGACTAGCGGAAGTACATTTTCTATACAATCAGGGCTTACTGTTTCATTATCATCATACATAGGAAAATCATAATGATTTTCTAATGAAGAAAACTCAAAACCAAACATTTATTTGCCTCCATTTTTGAAGATTATTCCATGCAATTCTTGGTTTGTAACTGCATTTACGTCTGTATTGTTTGAAATATAGTTACAAATATCTTCAAATTCATCTATACTATTAAACCATTTGTCTTTCCCCCATCCAGGATCTCTTTTATTTAAAATACTATGAAACATAATAATTGCTGCGTTATTATCAGGTATAGATTCTATAAAGGAGATCACCTGCTTAGAACTATTTTCTTGGCTACAGGTTACGCTTGGATAAAACCAGTCATCAATCTTAGGAGCAGAAATAATATCTATAATATTTCTTTTATTATATAAATTGAATACAAGCGGATTTTTTGTTACTCTACTAAGGATATATAATACAGCATGCCCACAGCCATCTCGCTTAATTTGATTTCCGCTTCGAATATAAGCCACTCCTCCTGTTTTAACTAATTCTTTATAGGCCGAAAAGTTTTTGGAGAAAATTTCAGACTCAGGGCTGGCAAAACCAATACGTTCCGATTTTTTATTAAGTCTGAAGGCTAAACTATTTTGTCCTTTAATAATTTGAAAAATATCATTTGTATGATTGGCAGAATGATTAGCAATTTCAATCCCCATCTCTGCGCATTCATTTAAATTCTGCCATGTTATACATTCGTGATTACCAGAAGCAAACTCTCGTATATTCTTTTTTCCTACATAATCAGTAATAACATTTAAGGTTGCAACAAGTTTATACTTCATTAATATGGGAAAAGCATTCACATAAAAGTCTCTGCGTCCATCATCAAAAGACAAAACAACATATTTCATAAAAACACCTTCTATTCACCCAATACAAACTGAAACTGTATCTTTCTAAGGAACCACGATATTAATATAGATATAAAAAGACTGAAAACAATAAAAATCGGAATAATTATCATCCTTTGTATAGCTTTTAAGCAATTTCCAAGTACACTAATTAACGGCTCATGGAAGATATAAATTCCCATGCTTAAATCACAAATTAAATGGATCAGTTTATTGAAACTGCCTAGTGGTAAATAACTTAACTGGAATATGTATATTTCGTTGCATAAGGCAATTAATATAGTTGATAAGCAAGAAACTATAGCAGGTACAAATACAACAGCAACTGTACTCTCTGTATTCCAAAAACTTATACTAGTCAAAATAATACTCACTACTATAACAACAGGCATACTCCACTTCCGGGAATTTCTAATTTCATTAATATATTTATGTGCAAGACATCCCATAAAAAAATAAAAATTATAGATTAAAATATGGTGTATTGGGCCTCTGAAATTATTACCTGCTATATTACCAATAAGAAAAAGAAAAGACCATATGAAAATCGTTCTTTCAGACTTCCATATAAAGCTGACTAATAAACGTTGAAGAATAAATATGATAAATAATGTATATAAAAACCATAAATATCCTGTCGTTCCAAATGATATATAATCTATTAAAATTTCCATACTGGTCATGTTTTGATATCTCTTTAAATCCGCCAAAATCAATAATGGTCACAAATGGAACCAATAACCTTTTGATTTTCTTTCTTATATAACCAAAAACATTAGAAAATCCCCCCCATTGCTTTTTTTAGATTTGTACATTTTAATATTTCAAAATAAAAAAGATATCCAGATATCCCCATAAATAAAGGCATACATTATGTCACCTCTTATGATTTTTATTTATGATAGGCTTTCCATTATCTTATTAAGCTGAATTTCAAAACGTTCCGGCATAGCTAAATCATCACTATCCATACGCGCTATTATTTCATTTTTAGCCAATTCAACCGCAATTTTTAATGATTTACCTAATCCATGATTTTTTTTACAGTATATAGCCTTTAGTCTCCCCCTTAAGATTTTTTCATATTTTTCAATAACATCTTGAATCTGATGTGGAATCGGCCCGTCTACAACTAATACTACTTCATCTGGCTTTACTGTTTGGTTAATAGTAATACTAGCCAGAGCTTCATCAAACCATACTGCATTATCTTTTCCATACACACACATTGCAACAGAAAACGGTGGATACTTTCTATCGCGTTTTTGTTTTCCTTTATCATTTACTTTAACTTTGGATAGCTGAATTTTTTCTTCCTTTTCCTCATATTTTTCTCGCATATATTGAAATAACTTTTGCCTCAATTTATCTGATACAATTACTTCGCCGCCAAATCGAATTAATATATTATATAAATAACTAGGAAACGAAATCAATTTATTATGCAGCATATATTTTTGGAGTGCAGCTTCACTTTTAAAATATCTCCATCCTCCACGCCGTGCAGACATCTCATCGCCTACCCGAACATTAACTAACGTATCTGAAACATTTGCAAATTTATTTCCTGCAATAGCCATACGTATCCAAAGATAGTAATCCTCATTACAGTACCAATCTAAATATCCTCCCGCCTTTTCCACTGCGGTCTTTTTAAACATAACAGTTACATGATTCATGGGACAACGTTTTTTTAAATACTTTTTAATATCCCTATCTTTTTCAGGAACAACACGTCTACCTATAATATTATCTGGGCTATTTATAAATTCTGTTATTTGACCACCCACTATATCTATATTATTATCTTCCATAAAATTTGTTATCTGCTTTTCAAAACGATTAACGTAAGAAATATCATCTGCATCCATCATAGTAATCAGCTCATTTTTACAATTTTCAAGTGATATTCTTCTTGCATTTCCATGGCCCATATTTTGTTTTAAATAAAGCGGTTTTAATGTAATATTCATTTAAATATTCCTTGTATTTGCAGTTATTTCAATAGATCAAGTATCTGTATGGCCTCATATTGTTTTTTTTCATAGTCATTCTGGCTGATCCTTCCGCTTTTTAATAAATAGTCACCATAATCCATGGATGTTTCCATATCTCTCATCGTAATCCCTTCCTGCTTTATAAATGCTTTGACTATTGTAAAAATAATAATTTTTAGATCGCCAAAAAAGGTAATTCTTTTTATGTATTTCAAATCAATCTCTAATTTTTCCTCCCAAGTAATCCCATTTCTTCCGTTGATTTGTGCTAAACCTGAGAGGCCAGGCATTACCTTATGGCGCATTCGTTGCCTTTTTGTCATAAATACCATATCTCTTACAAGCTGTGGTCTTGGGCCTATCAGACTCATTTCTCCTTTAAGAATGTTCAGCACTTCTGGCAATTCATCTAAGCTGGTAGCTCTCAGTAATTTTCCAAATTTTCCAATTCTCTGTTCATCTGGAAGTAATTCACCTCTTTCATCCCTTTGATCTGTCATGGAACGAAATTTATACATATAAAAAATTTTTTCATCTTTTCCAGGTCTTGGCTGTTTAAATAATACGGGTGATCCTAGATTAATCCTTACTAAAACAGCAATAATAAAAAATAACCAGTGAAAACAAAAAAGTACTAAGAGTGAGCATACAATATCCAATATGCGTTTAATATATTTTTCATAAAACCCCTGAGTTCTCTGCAATCTTCAGTGTCTGCCTTTCTTATTAAGGTTTTGAGCATGGCCAATTATTCAAAGCAACTTCTGACAATTGATATTACTTTTTCTTGCTGTTCTTTGCTCATCTTCACATCTGACGGCAGACATAATCCCCTCGTAAAAATATCAGCTCCAACATCATTAATGACAGTTTCTTTTGTATAAGCATCTGTCATTGCTCTGCCATTGCCTTCACAAGTAATAAATCCATTCATTCGATAAAGCGGTTGCATGTGCATAGGTTTCCAAATGGGGCGTCCTTCTGCATTGCAAGCAGCAAGTCGTTCCAGAATTTCTGTTGGACAGCTTTTTCCTGTTTCATGAACATATAATGCTTCTCTTTCTGAACGGACCTGTCGGCACATGGCATCCTGCTCAATAAGCACACAGCTTAACCAAAAATTAGGTTTGCTTTTAATCTCATCATAAGGGTTCATTCGCAACGGAAGTCCTTGAAAACCATCTCTATACCGTTCATAAATCGCCCTTTTTGCTTGTATATGTTTGTCAAGATATGGAAATTGTCCCCTGACAACACCTGCAATCACATTACTCATCCGGTAATTATATCCTAATTCTTCATGTTGATACCAAGGGGCATTTTCTCTGCTTTGAGTAGACCATTTTCTTGCTTTATCCGCTGCTGTCTGGTCATTTGTTAATAGCATTCCCCCGCTAGAGCCAGTTATAATTTTATTTCCATTAAAACTTATAATATTATATTTTCCCAAAGCTCCGGTCTTTACACCCTTATAGACAGCACCTAAGCTTTCAGCCGCATCTTCGATAAGTATTGCGTGATGGTTGTCACATATTTCTCTAATTTCATCAATTTTTCCTGGAGTCCCATATAAATGCACCATTATAACAACCTTAACATCTGGATAAATGTGAAATGCTTTTTCCAATGCTATAGGATCCATATTCCATGTTTCATATTCTGCATCAATGAAAACAGGAATTCCGCCTTCGTATTTAACTGGATTCACGGTTGCATCAAATGTCATATCAGAGCAGAATACGATATCCCCTGTTTTTACTCCAGCAAGCTTTACAGCAAGATGAAGGGCTGCAGTACCAGATGAAAGCGCTACTGCATAATGGCATCCGACATATCTAGCAGCAATGTTTTCAATCTGATTTACATTTTCACCAACAGTAGACATCCAGTTTGATTCATAAGCTTCTGTAATATACTTTAATTCTTCACCATGCATGGTTGGCGATGATAACCACAATTTTGGTTCAAATGGTATGTCTTTTATATCTTTTGTTTCTAATTTACTGTACATTTTTTACCTTTCCTTATAAAACAATGCCAATTCAAGATCCCCATCACAAAATATCTCGGATTTATATTCCTTGTCAAAAAGACCCTGTTTCTTTCGTTTTTAAAGGGCAATAGGTAGGAATAATCGTAGACATAAAATCGCGGATATTTTCTGTATCTTGATTTGCTATTTTGTAAAGATGTTCCAATTGCTTTTCAAAAATTTCCATATCAAAATTAATGGGCTTCCCTATATGTATCCTCTTATTGGGTGTATCCTGCATCCCTTCTTCGTCCATCAAAAGCTCCTCATACAGCTTCTCCCCAGGGCGCAGCCCCGTAAACTCAATCTTAATCTCCTCGTCCACTTTATACCCGGATAACTGGATCAAATTCTTTGCCAGGTCCAGAATCTTTACCGGCTCCCCCATATCCAGCACAAAGATCTCCCCTCCCTTTGCATATGCCCCTGCCTGCAGCACTAAGGATACCGCCTCCGGTATGGTCATAAAATACCGGATAATCTCTGGATGGGTGACTGTCACCGGGCCGCCCTGTTCAATCTGTCTCTTAAACAGTGGGATCACCGACCCATTGCTCCCTAACACATTCCCAAACCGCACTGCCACAAAGTCTGTCTCGGACCGGCTGTTCATCATCTGGATCACCATCTCGCACATCCGCTTGGACGCCCCCATGATGTTTGTCGGGTTAACCGCTTTGTCCGTTGAGATCAGCACAAAGCGTTTGGCTCCATATTTGTCCGCAGCCTTGGCCGTCTTATAAGTTCCGAACACATTATTCTTTATGGCCTCGCATGGACTGTCCTCCATCAGCGGCACATGCTTGTGGGCCGCTGCATGGTATACAATGTCTGGGCGGTATTGTTCAAACACTGATTCAATCCGGTGGGTGTTCCTGACCGAGCCGATTAATACCACTAGGTTTAGGCCGGGATATTTCTCCTTCAGCTCTAACTGGATATCATAGGCATTGTTTTCATACACATCGAAAATAACCAGTTGTTTCGGATCATGGCCTGCCACTTGTCTGCACAGTTCGCTTCCAATGGAACCGCCGCCGCCTGTTACCAATACCACCTTGCCCCGCACATATCCCATAATCTCATCCAAGTCAACCTGGATTGGGTCCCGTCCCAGAAGGTCTTCAATCTCTACCTTTCTCAGCTTTGCAACGCCCACCTCTCCATTTAGAAGCTGGTAAATTCCAGGAAGGATCTGAATGGTGCATCTTGTCTCCCGGCATATCTCAATAACTTCCTTGCGCTGTTTGGCTGACGCTGCCGGCATGGCAATATAAATCTCATCAATATGGTATTTTTCGGCCAATATAGGAATATCCCCCCGTTTCCCGGCAATGGGAACTCCGTTTAAATATTTCCCCGCTTTATTGGGGTCATCATCCACAAAGCAGACAACCTTTCCTTCCGTCAGCCTGCTGGTCGTCATTTCCTTTAAGATAACCGTGCCGGAGCTTCCGGCGCCTGCAATCATAATCCTCTTGCTGCTGTTTTCTGTCCTTTTGGGGATCATGGTTGTGAAAATACGATAAGAAAGCCGGATTAACACCTCACTTCCATACAAAGAAGCAAAGGAAAGAAAAAAATAGCTTCTGGGCACTTTGTGCTCCAAAAGCATCATTCCTGCAATCTGAACTAAAGAGGCCAGCCCGCAGGCTGCTGTGATATGTACTACGTCCCGAATACCAGCCACACTCCACATGGTTGCGTACATGTGAAATAAAAAAAAGATTACAAGGGTGGCGCTCATATAGACAGGAAGATATCCCCATACCGCCCTGGCATAATCCACAGGAATCCGTTCTATATTCAGATCAAACCGGATAAACAGACCTAAAAAAGATGCCAGTGCGATTGCACTGGCATCCATTAACATCAGGACCATCATCCGAACCCGTTTGTTTTTGGGAAGATATCTTTCCAAGAAATTACAGCTATTCATATTTTTTGTGTTCTTTCTGTGGTTTTTTTATTTGTGTTCATGGAATCTGCTTCATCTTAAGCAGGGAAATAATAGTGAAATTTCACTTCCCATAACCGCCATTATCGGAAGTTGGCCACAAAACATCTTCGCTTTAAATTATAATCTACACAATTTTACAATTATTAATTGAGATTTTGATGTTTGCCAATGATCGTTTCCTTTCTTCAGATTTCATCTCACAGTGAACATCCCTTCTGTTTAGCTATGTACTTCCCCTCATTGCCTAGGAGCACTCGGGACTTTCACCCGTTAGAACCCGCCCATAACAGGCAACAAAAATAGGAACCACATTTCTGTGATTCCTAAAAGGCGACAACCAAATTTGAACTGGTGATTAGGGTGTTGCAGATCACCAATTCTAGAGAGTGTCTGAAAATTTATTCCTGCCAGATACCCCCTCACTTTGTGGGAGATTTGGCTTTCATTCGGTCAACGTAACCAACTACGCCTCCTTCACTCGAGCCAAATCTCCCACAAACTGTGACGCGCATCTAACGGAAAGCGATTTTCAGCCACGCTCTAGCCCTGGAAAACCGCATAAAATTTATGTTTTTTTATGTGTTTATATTTTTTGGTACAGTATTGGTACATAATAATTGCTTTTACAGCATTTTGTAAAGGTAGTTTTATCACTTCTTTGAATATTTTTCATAGTACAGCTCTGCTTCTGTTTTCGTTAAATGATAATGTTTTTGCAATTTTGCTATCGTTTTTTCTTTTGGAATTTCTTCTTCAATATGATCAGCAATTAAAATTTGTATACCTTCTATCTTTCCCTCTGATCTTCCTTGCGCTTCTCCTTCTTCCCTTCCTTTTGCTCTTCCTCGTTGCTCTGCTTCCAGCATAACCTGGTTATAATCCCGGATGGCCTTTGCCCTGGCTTCATATTCCAGCCGCTTTTCTTCATCCTGGCTGATCACCTGTAAATGCTGGTAGGCACTTCCGATATACATATTTTTTTCTGCCAGCATATCAAAGTCCTCCTTTCTCTCTGCACTGATAAACTTTCCCCATAATTCGATATCGCTGCTGTCTTCCTTTAACTCTTTCGAAAGTTTTGGCAGTTCCAGAACATGAAACTCCATCTTATCCGTATACAGAAAATTCCATGAATCCTCCCGGATATGGAAGCAAGAGTAAAATTCCGGTTCATTTTCAAAAAGTTTAAAGTCTAAGACACTGATACTTACACACTTCTTAAACACCGTATAATCTTCTCCTGCGCTAATTTGCTCGGTATACATCTTAGCCAGGTAAAACAATGCCCGGTCAGCCCAGATATTCATTGCGGCAAGCTGAATTTCTATATCAATCTCCGTATTATTGTTCATCAGGATTCTTACATCCAGGATACCAAGTTTCTCCTTCTCGCTCTGCTTTCTAAGATTGGTATTCAGCACCTGTGTTTTCCCTCTATCTCTCTCTATTTTTATCCCTGTATCTTCCCTTTTCTCGCTATTACTTGTTTATTTTAACTGCTTTTTACGCTGGCTTTCTTTCTATTATTAATAGTATAGCACATCTGTCCTATAAAAACCATGAAAAATCAAGTAGAATTGAATTTATGTAAATCTTCTGTTGCTGTTCAAGAGGGCATCTTCTTTCATAGCAGCAAGGTAAATTTATCCTGCATCTTTCCCACAATTTCCATCCATCTGTAATTCTTGGCAACTCTTGATTTTATTAGCTTTTTGCAATAAAAAAGGAACCACATTTCTGTGATTCCTAAGAGGCGACAACCAGATTTGAACTGGTGATCAGGGTGTTGCAGAACCACTTTTAAAAGCGTGATTTTTATTGATTTTACAATGCTTTTTTGCATCTGTGAAATATTTTTCCCTCACTTTTTCCCACAGTTTTATTCTATCACAAATATTTCCCACATGCAACAAAAAAAGCCGTTTCCGGCTTTTTTCTTACATTATAAAATCAGAGGCTTTACACCTGGTTTTATCCAAAAGGATTCTACGGTATCATCTGGTCTGGCATAATTATCCAGATAGTCCCTCCGGGCGGCTTTCTGAATCTGCTGAATTTTGGTTCCTTCTGTAAAGCTGTCTTTCAGATTCCGGTAGTTTTCGCCAGTGATTGTAAAACGGTAAAAATCTGCTGGGTGTCCGTCCCTATCCTTTTTTGCTCCGTCTGGGCGGTTGACCCTATAACAATAGCTGAAATATTTGATACGCCCTAGCAACTGTCCAATCGGGTCTGTATCTGCTTCCTCTTTATCAATCATTTTGGCATATACCTGCTCCGGCGTTTTAATTGTAGTGATATACACATCCGTCCACAAGCCCATTACATTCGCATAACGGCAGTGGACTTCTTTTTTATAGCCCTCCAGCATACTCAATACAGTTGCATAGGGAAGCTGTCCTCGAAATTCATCTAATATAACAATCGGCTCTCCTGCATAATTGTCAAATGGATTTTGGTAATCTGATACAAGATATACATTGCCCTCGCCATGTCTTGCAATTAAGTCAAAAATGATTCCAGTCTTGCCGCTCCCACTTTCGCCGAAAAGCCAGTGAACGGCTACATTCCTCTTAAATGGTGTTTCTTGTGCGCGTTTATCAAAATACATATTCTTGATCATAGCTGTCATACGGCTGTCAAAAAAATTATCATTCAATCGCCGGACTTCCTGCCATGACATCCCACGGTCTATAGCATCCCGAATCAATTCAATGTCTGCTCTGCGGCCTTGCCTCCCGACCAGTTCACCTTCCTGGGCTTTTGCCAGAATGACCTCACCTTTTTCCTCAAACTTGCCCGTCTTATTTATGTAAGCCTCTACCTGCTCTTTATTTCCTCTTGTCATTGCAATATGGCCTTTATCTCCAATAAACTTTTTTACCCTGCTGAATCGAATCGGATTATTTCCGCAAAGAACAACATGTAAGTGCTTCATTCCCTCTTTCGATACACAGTACAGACAAGCCGCCTGCCTGGTGCTGGAAGCCCATTGACAAACCACATATTCGCACAATTCTTGTTCAGATAACTTGCCTGCTTCCTCTGCTGTCAGGCCGCAGACACCATTTCTATCCACGTTTGGACACACAATAAACCATGACCGAGAACGTGTATCATTCTTTAATTTCAATTCCTTCCTATCTTCTGCCAAGTCTTTCTGCCTCCTTATACTCTCCCAAAACAACTTTGATAAATGTTGTTGGTGCAATTCCTCTTCGTGCCGATTCCGCCTTTACATAAGCTGTCATTTCCTTTGACAGTCTTAATGTATATCTGTCATACTTATATTGTTTCATTGATTGCCTCCTGGTTTAACACGTGCCGGGGATTTCATTCCCGGCACTTACTACATGAATCAGTGCTTATTTGTTGCACAGATAATATGTAGTGATTGGCGACAAATGGCGGCAGAAAAATTGTGAACATTCTGTTAACATTTTTGGCACAGTATAAGCTTCCCTGGCACAATCTCTATGTGCTTAAAATAAAGGCCGCAAACCTGCATAAATCCTTACTTCTCAGCATCTTAGACACATGACACAGAAGTCTAGGGTAATACTATCCCTAGACTTCTGTTTAATTGAATCCAAATCTATGACACAAAAAAAAGAAGCCCTTCCAGCTCCTTATTTTTCATATTCCAATAAGTCCGATATCTCACATTCCAGATATTCACATAACCTGGCAAGAATTGCAAGATCAACCCTATCCATCTGATTATTAATATAACGATTTAATTGCGTTCTTTGCATATCGCAATACTTACATATCTTATTCTTGCTTACACCCTTTTCAGTTAAAAGCGTTCCCAATCTGATTTTAACCTGGCCCATAAAATACCCTTTCTATTAATACATTTATTATAAATGTTGCCATATATATAAATAAGATGTATAATCATACCGAGTATATTTATATATCCTCTATGCTTCTATGGTTGTTAACACTTCATATGTAAGCTATAATCAGACTAATTAATATGTAAAGGAGTACATGTATGATGAAACGAAAAAAAGCAAGTGTAACATTAGCAATCGTAATAAGCCTTTCCATGGCTGGAACTTCCTTGGCCGGAGAATGGCAATGGCTTGATCATAATAATGACGGCATTGCGGAATGTTACTATATGGAAAATGGAATGCCCTTAACCAATACTATCACACCGGACGGCTACCAGGTAAATGAAGCTGGCGCATGGGTTGTAGATGATGTTGTTCAGACGCAAACCATGACTGTGAATAATAGTACAACTACTGGCGGTGTAAATCACAATGCAGGATATGACCCGGCTCATCCTCTAGCTGGGAAGATTGATGAGTGGAATCTAAGACTCGGAAATACTGGACTGATTGGTGTTAATGGAAACAGCATCAACATTTGTAATGAAAATGTTCAAGCACTGTTAACTAATCAGACGGATAAGTATTATATTCCACCAGTAGGGAACTCTACAAATCCAGATACTGGAACTCAGATGTATGTTTCTCAGGAGGATTACAACAAAAATGTCCATAATACGCAGGCTCTGTATCAGTGGTTTTGTAACTGGCTGAACGGTATGGATTTCGAGAATATGTCTGAAATGGATAAGGCAAGAGAAATTCAGAAAGTGCTTGCACAGGGACAATATGTAATTGAAAATACTGTTGGGAGAAACGGTTATTATTCAGTTTTGATTGACAAAAGAGGTGTGTGTGAGGAATATTCGTTAACAGCTTGTTCTCTTGCAAAGGCCCTTGGTTTAAAGGCGGCTATTTCTGGTACAGGTAACCATTCTGTATATTACATCAGAGTGAATGGAACTGCCTATATGGGATCTAATCAGGTGTTGAATCTTGATTTCCCAACACCAGACAATGTATTTTTTCAGTAAAAGCCCATCTTTCCATGCTCTATACAACCTCGCCGGGGTGCAAACGCACCTCGGCGCTACCTTTCCTCATCTTCCATAAGATACTCTTCAAACTCTTCCCGAACTCGTTCAAATTCCTCGGATGTGTACTCCGCATCAATCATCTTTATATATTCGTCAAAGGATGTAAATGGATATTCCTGCCTTACATCCTGCTCATGAAGATTATGATATCTTTTATAAAATGGCTCTGTAATCTCCAATATCTCCCTGGCGTCCATCAAATCTTCTAATACCTTTGTAAAATATTTCCATAACTTATCCCAGTTTTTACCATTAATCAGAATAAACCGATTGCCGAAAAACTTTTTCTCTTTATAAGTAATGTCTGGCTCATATCCCTCTATACACATATCAAAGAGAATACGCCGCCTCTTTTCAAATTCTTTCTGGACAAGTCCGTCCAGTTCTTTTTGTGTTATAGTTATCTGTTTTTCTCTCATAGTGCCTCCCTTATCGACTCCGTTCATATGTCCGGTTACGCTTCTGTTCTGGTTGCGGCTGTTCCTTTCCCATGGCTATCTTTATGGCTTTTGAAATGTCCGATAAAATTTTAGGTGTTTTCTTTATTGTATGTACCATCTCAATAACTGATTGCCTTTTTACTTCTTCTAAAGCCTTTATTTCCCGTTGAAGGTCTTTCGTCTTTAACTCAATAACGCTCTTATTTCCTCCTGCCGTTGCTCCATTCAAAATCCCAACATCATAACCAAATATTCGTTCCATGTATTTTGACATATCCTTATGGATACTTCTTAATTCATCACGGGTAAGCACTTCCTTAGCTGATACCTTTTCAATTCCTTTTTTCTTATCAATACAAATAGGAATAAAAGCAAAGTGCATATGTGCTTGTCCTGCTTCATCCTTATGTACCCATGCAGATATAACATTTTCCTCTCTATACTTCTTAACCATAAAATCATATGCCGATTGAAAAAAGCATCTTTCCTGCTCCTCGGTAAAAGCTTCCTTAGGCAAAGTGATAATCCAATCACATAGCGTCTTAACATCTGCCCGGTTCTGGCATTTAACCTCTGATAAACGTTTTTTATAGTATTCTATATCATATTGTTTCCGCTTTGGAGCAAGATTATAGTTAAAGTCAGAACGTGCATGGTCAATCTCCTTATTGCTGAAATTCGCGGAACTCCTGCTATAATGCTTAAGCATATGACCCACCGCGTTTTTCTGGAATTTCTCAACGTGCATACTGCGCTACCTCCGTCTATTTATTTTTCCAGCCAAACATATCATGTAAGAAGTCCAGAACATTTCAAGGCAAATGGTATAGCCAGTTATACCATTTTCTACGAAAATGGCTTAACTGGCTCTGCGAGGCTTCCAAACTTCCACAGTATAACCTGCGCTGGTAATCCTTTTCGCCCGTCCATCACCGCTTTATGCTTCCCTTGCGGGGAAGCACAAAACGGCCATGGACTACTTGCCACCTGCGAGAGCCGGAGGCACCTCGGCGATGCTCCTCCCGGCTCCGCATCCAACAAAAATGGCTTCTTTCTACTATATAATATAGTCAACGAAAAAAGAGAGGGTATCTCTCCCTCTCCTGCATCTCTCATTGCTGATTAAAAATCTTATTCAAGTTATCGGCAGATTTTACAGCGGCATCCTTATGTTCATCAAGCACATGAGAATAAATATCCTCCGTTATGCTTGGCCTTGAATGTCCGGCGTTTTTTGATATAGTTAAAAATTGATCTCTGTCTTTTCCATAAAATGTTATCCCTGAGTGCCGTAAACCATGAAGCGTTATATGCTTCTCCACCTCTGCTACTTCTAAAACTTTGTTAAACAGCCGCCGGAGTGTGTTATAATCTATCGGTTTACCCGAATCCTTTTTCTGTGTCCAGATATAGGAAGAGCCTGGCCTTTTTCCTAGCGTCTGCCATCTCTGGTTATATCTCTTGATAAGTAGGTCGTTAGCCATCTCTGATAGTTTAATTGTCCTTGTAGATGTTTTTGTTTTCGTCTTGCCCTCTGCACTCACTATCTTTTTACCCTCAGCATCCTCTGTATATGTCCGATTGATTTTGACTGTTTTGGTCTGTCTGCTCCAATCAGAGAATTTCAATGTAGAAACTTCTCCTGGCCGTTCATATGTCATAAAAGCAAATTTTATAATATCTGTATTACCTCCTAATCTGTCACAAGCCTTAAAAACTCTTGCAACCTCTTCAGATGTCAGCACCTGATCTTCTTCCAGTTTGGGCGCATACCCTATCTTTATGCCATAGCATGGATTTTGCATCCGGTTATCCTGATAAACATAATTAAAGTATAGTTGCAATAGTGAATAAGCTTTGTCCAAAGTACTTTTACTATACTTATACGACCTTAATTGCTCTAAATATTCCAGAATATCATTATGAGTTACTTCTAATGGGTGCTTCATTCCTATGGAGTATGTTTCAATCTGGTTCTCCCTCGTCCTCTGGTTCCTGCTATATGTTGCTTCTGCCCAACCCTCCGACAATTTATATTTTAGAAAATGGTCGATTGCGTCACTCAAGGTTTCTGATTTAACCGGAACACTTGTCAGATTTTTCTTTTCCTCTGCATCCAGCTTTTTCAATAGTGCATCCTTAGCCGCCTGCCTGGTCTTACCATTACCAGTTTCTCTGTAGGATTTCTTTGCCAACTGAACGGTGCATACAGCCTCATAGTAGATATACTTCTTTTCTTTGCCGCCCTTGTCCTTGTGTGTTTTTGTCTTTTTGTTGATTGTGATCGGCGTGTACTTCATAAATTTTTCCCTCACTTTTCCCACACTTGTGATTTGAATTTTAACATATTAAGGAAAAAATGAAAATGGGTTTTTCCCACAGAAAAAGAGCGGAAGCCTTGTAAAATCAACGCTTTCCGCTCTCTTTTCTATAGAGGCGACAACCAGATTTGAACTGGTGATCAGGGTGTTGCAGACCCATGCCTTACCGCTTGGCTATGTCGCCATATTTGATTTATAGTGACCCCAACGAGATTCGAACTC
>OFGX01001146.1_pt1 | contig 16771 bp, 11 predicted proteins | sample 1521831 | NCBI WGS metagenome assembly OFGX01 (sample SAMEA3504080, study PRJEB24116) | mouse gut metagenome | biome: mouse gut; feature: mouse-associated habitat; material: faeces | place: Denmark | collected 2011 | reverse complement strand
CGTTCACATCCTGCCGGTAGGTCAGCAGGATGGGGTATTTTTTGCCCCAGGCCTTTGTCCAATCAATTTTTTCCTCCAGAACGGCACTGGTCCGCTCAATGGCCTGCTCCACCTCCTGAATATCCATATCAAAGTCGATCAGTTCGTCCAGCGACAGGCGGTACAAGAGCGCCAGCCCTTTGGACTGCCGGATGTCGGGCAGCGTCTCATTGGTTTCCCACTTGGATATGGTCTGACGGCTCACCCCCAGCTTTTCCGCCACCTCCTCCTGAGAGAGCCCGCATTTCTTACGCGCCTGGAACAGGTTGCTTCCCAAATTCATCATGGCACCTCTTTCTTCTTAGGATGTCCCCATTATACCGTCCCTCGTCCCCCAAATCCACCAGGCAGCTCATGCAATTCCGCCCGAATAGTTAACATCCCCTATGTGCCGCAAACTCCTCAAAGCTTCCATACCGCCGGATACGCCCGCCGTTCTCCTCGATCAGGCCAACAAGCTCTGCCTCGATCCTCCGGGCGGCCTCCGCCAGCCTGTCCAGCGCTCTATGGTCGTACGCCTCCAGCAGATCATACTCACCCACCTCGTCTAATTCCCTCTGCAAACACACTGCCGAGAGAAATGCCAGGACCGCATTCCCCGCCTCACAGCACACGTAAATTTTATTAAAGGTCGAACTGATCTCCTCATAGAGTCCCGCAAGCTGCATTCCGTCGATGGCTCCTCCTCCCGGACTTGCATCCTCCACCGCCGCCTGTACCGGCACCGCGATCCCCAGATGCCTGCAAACATCCGCCAGCATCTTTCTGGCGCAAGCCGCCGCTTCGTCTCCGCCGGATGCCTTCACCACGCTCCTGTACCCCTCCACGATCTCCTCCGGCACTTCCCGGATCTTCATCAGGTCCTCAAATTGCTGCTTCAAGCCAAAATGGAAGTACCCATGGTGGAATACTGCCACCGCATCCGCCAGCGTCATGATGACCATTCCCGCGAGCTTCCATGCCTCTGTCTCCGTGCGTACACGCTCCAGCATCCCGCAGAGCCGCCCTGCCTCCCTGCACCGCTTTCTTCTCCTTCTTCGGGACGCTGCCTCCCTTTGGAGATGCGTTATACCGGTTCATGGCTGCGTCCGGACCCTCCGCAATTATCATGCGGATGGCATCTGCAGCCCTCTCCGCCGCCTCGTCCACGGACTCCCTGTCCTTCGCAGAAAACCGGCCCAGCACATAGTCCGCCAGATCCCATCCCGCAGGCTTCTCTCCCACTCCCATTTTTACCCGGATAAAAGTATCATGCCCCAGAACGGCTATGATGTTCTTCAACCCATTATGCCCGCCTGCGCTGCCTTTCTTGCGGATGCGTATCTGCCCCGGTTCCAGGCTGATGTCGTCGGAAATGACAATAAGCTCCGCCTCCTCGTCCACCTTATAAAAATTCACCAGCTCCCGTATGCTCTCGCCGCTTAGATTCATATATGTCTGAGGCTTGGCCAAAATGCATTTCTGCCCGGACACCATCCCCTTTCCGATGATTGCCCTATGCCTTTTCTCCAGAACGGAGATATTCTCCTCCTCCGCCAGCTTCTCCAGGACGCAGAAGCCAACGTTATGCCTTGTATTCTCATATTCTCTGCCCGGATTTCCCAGTCCTGCTATAATATACATTTTTATACTCCTGTCCTTACGCTGTTAACAATCCCGCCAACGCCTGCAGGGCGGCAGCAGCGACATACCGCAGCCCCCTGCAAAACCGCAGAAGCCGCCATGGCTTCGCCCTTCGGGATCTCCCTATTACAATCTACAATCAAACCCGGAATGTGTCAAGTAATCCCCTTCAGTTTTTCCGTTGAAAATATGTAACAATTCAGCGCCCTGTCTGAACCGTTGCGAAAATATTCCGGCATAACCGTTTCCGTGCCTAAATCGGTTGAAGGGATTTCCGCGTGTATAAAAAGGCTTCTGCAGGAAGATATCGTGCCTTTTCCGATATCCTTCCGCAAAAGCCAATGATTCGGCAGCTTTTCATGCCGCGCCGCTTTTTATCTCCAAAGCCGGAAAACGGCCCCTCCAAGTCAAATTGCCGCCTCCATGGGACAGATTGTAAATGAGCCTGTAGTCATGCCCTACCTGGTGAAATCATAAGTTAATTCCTTGCGTTTTGTCTCAATAATATAGTCTTCCTCATCAAGCTCATATAGAACAATTGTCAGAGTATGCTTGCCTTCAGGTATGGTAATACCATTGTATATAGACAGGTTCAGCACATTGTTTTCCAAACCTCCCTCGGATCCTTCAGTTTTGCTAATCCCTGGTTTTCCGCTAAGCCCGCTGATCTGTGTTTCATTATTCTCATAGTAAAACCCATCCAGCGATTTGTCGAATACCACCTTCAGCGACTTATCGCTCAAGACTGTCACACTGCTTATCTGGGGCCATTTATCCTCGTCCGGATCCGGGGCGGTATACGGGGGAATTTTCTCGTAGGTATAAAAATCCTCCCTGTTTTCCATGTTGTCCTCCGAGGCACAGCAGAACCATTGCCCCTCACGGACGCCCTGGACGGTGATATAATTTTTACCGTATCCCATCTCGATTCTCGTTCCGTTGGCATAAATCTGAGAGGGATCCTTGCCTTCGATGGTACCCTCTCCCTCTACCGTATCCTGAATCGCATAATAGAGATAGCCCGCTTCGTTGGAGTTCACAGTGACCTTCACCGTATTCGTATCTGTCCACTCAAATCCCCAAATGCTGACCTGAGGCGCCTCCAAATCCAGATAGCACGTACCTTTCAGCTGTGTCCCGTCCTTCATATTGATCAATATGGTATAGGTATTATTGCCCTTGGGTATGGTTCCCCTCTTCATATACACACGGTAAGTCTTGTTGTCCGAGGTCCTGACTTCTCCCAGTTCTGTCTCGTTCAGCGGGCAGCTTATATGAAACTGCTCCAGGGACAGTGCCTCCGAAGTAGCGGCTTCCAGCTCTACCTCAAAACCATAGAGAAATTCGCTGTCGTTCAGCCTCTCCGCAAACGCCTTGGCTCCCTTGATCGCACCCGCCGTCTCCTCATGGACATTGCTGCCAATGGAAAGGCTGTGTACCAGCGTGGATGCCCCCTCCGTATTGACGGCCACATAATACATGGTATAGGACATGCCGTCGGACAGGCCGGTTACAGTGATTGCATTCACATGCTGCTTCATCTCCGTTTTGATACCCTCACTGATAACATCCGCTTCCGTAGGTTCCGCCGCTTCGCTGACTTCCACCAGAGAAGCCTCCGCACGCGCCACACTCTGCCCGTTTTCCCTCAGAACATAATAAAAATAACCCGGTTCGTTGGAATTGTAGGTAATCGTGGCCTCAGTTGCACTGGTGCGGACAGCGTTAATGCCCGCGATCTGCGCGCAGTCCGTCCTGTAGGTAAAGACCTTGGAAATCGTACTGCCATCGGGCAGCGTAATCTGGATATCGTAATCCTGATCCCTGTAGTAGGTCGTGGTCAGGTCATAGACCCTGTTATCGTTGGTGGACACGGACAGTATCGTCATATCGGAGCCGCCGCTGTTACATATGATGCTGAAGGCTTCCAGGGTGAGGGGCCGTTCCGTCTCCCGGCTCAGAGTGACCCTGATGCGGCCGGTGCCTGTGACTTCCACGCTCTGAATCTCAATGGCTTCTTTTTCCGGTTCTTTACCCGGCTCTTGTTCCGGCTCCGAAACATCGGGGGATTTCGGCGGCTCATTTTTCTGGGCCGGTGCCTGTGTCCGGGCCGCGATTACGGCAGCCTCGCTTCTGCCCTCTCTCCCCTCCTGCTTCCCATGTGTCTCATAATGCCGATAGGCGGCCAATATGTCCATGCCGAAGGCCTCCTGCAGGTCGCTGTATCTGTTAAGGTAATCCACCGGGTCGAAGTCGGTTCCGTTGTCCCTGTGCTCAAAGGCTCCGTAGGTGAGATAATGATTCAGATAGGCGTCCCAGTCATCCCCGAAGGCCTCCTGGAGATCCGGATATTTCTCCCGGTATTTGACCAGGTCTATCAGCCCGTTCATGTTCCTGCCTTCCGAGAGCCCGTAGGTCATGAAATGCTTCAGCAGAGCCGCCCTGTCATATCCAAACGCCTCCAGCAGGTCCGGATAGTTCTCCGCATAATAAGTTTCATCAAAAATATCCTCTATGCCCTTATCGTTTCCTGCCGCCTGGACATAATTGATGCTGGTCACGACCAGCGCACCCGCAGTCGCCACGACCACGAGCCGTCTTCCTTTTTTCGCTGCCCTTGCCAGTTTTTCCCTGACTGTTTCTGTCATTGTCTTGTCTTCCTTTCGTTTTGATAATTGCCCCTAAGCCCTCAGGAATCCGGAGAAACGCAAAAACACCCGCGCTTCACCTAAGGCGCTTTCGGACTTAGCGGTTCTTTTCATCCTATGCTTTATCATAGTGCTTTTTTCCTTTGGTGTCAAGGGATAGATATGGTCCTCCTTCTGCCTTTGGCAGTAACCTTAAAAAATCAAAAACCCCCAAATTGGTGTGGATACAAAATTTTGATTGCGCAGGGAACCGGAATGTGGTATACTCATTTTGTAATAATATATTCGATAAGCAGGATGTTCTTGCTGCGGACAGTGATTCGCAGGACTTAAATTCAGTTTTTTCTATTTGTCAAAAGTCCCTGCTTAAACTCAAATTTATGAAACATGCGGGGATGGGACTGGAATTTATACTGTTTAACAGGTAAGATTTCCGAGCAAACCGACTACATAACGCCAGCCCTATACGTTTAACCAGGGCAGTACGGTAAATTCTGGCGTTTTGTAGTATAAGGTTTCTGAGGGGGTTCCGGCTTTCCACGTCCTGTCCTTCTGCGGAAAGGAGAAAATGGGAGAGCCGAACAATGCGCTGAAAGTCTACATGAACAGAGCGGACAGAATCAAGTCTGTGCTGGAATATTATCTGGGGACGAAGCTGCCGCCGGATTGGAAATGCGAAGAGACAGGAGGGTTCCTGACGGTCAGGAATTCCAAAGGGAAACTGTCCTTTCGGGAAAGGGATTTCCTGGGGAAAGCGCAGGCCTGGGGAGTTCGTTTCCTGCTCGGGCTGGAGAACCAGGACAGCATCAACCTGACCTACCCCTGGCGGCTTATGGAGCTGGATTACCTGACATACAGGCGGGAGATTGAAAGGATACAGGAGAGGAATGACTGTAACGAAGTGAAATACGGGGCGGAGGATGATTTCAAGTACCGCTACAGGAAAGACGATTGCCTGAAGCCTGTGCTGAATCTGACGTTATACTGGGGCAGGAAGAAGTGGAAGAAGCCGCAGGCTCTGAAAGACATGATGGGCAATATGGGGAGACTGCCGGAAAAGCTGCAGCGTCTGGCGGGGGATTACCCGGTCCATATGGTATGCATGCGGGAGATTCCCGATGAGGACATCCAGAAGATGGATTCCGACTTAAGATATGTGTTAGGCATCATGAAGCGGACTGCTTCTCCAAAGCAATACAAGGAATACATCAGGAAGAACGGGGCATATTTCAGCAGGATGCCAAAAAGTGCTGTGGATGTCATAGATGCATGTACAAATATAAAGAATATCACGGAAAAACTGGAATATACACTCAATGCGGAGACCAGAGAGGAGGAAACGGATATGTGCAAGGCATTGGACGAGATAGAAAAGAATGCGGTAAAGCGTGGATTAAAGAAAGGGGTAAAACAGGGCAGGAAGCAAGGCGAAAGACGGGGCGCTTTGATGATGCTGTTTTCGCTGGTAAACGATGGGCTCCTCAATGTGGGGGAAGCGGCCAGGAGGGCAAAGCTGTCGAAGGATGTCTTTTGTACTAAAATGACAAAAGCCGGATATAAGAAGCCGATATAGAAGGCCAGGAGCTGACAGCGGAGCCGAAGGACGCTGTGCTGCTGGTTTCAGCCGCCTGTCAAGGGGAAGGTTCGCTGTGTGGCGCTGAGCGAGGAAGCCGTGAGGGGAAACTTATTATATAATTATACACATCGGATATTTAAAATACAATACTTAAAAATCCAAAACACCCTTGACATTTCCTTCAGGAAACAGTATCATTGAGAATTAACAGAGCAATAAAAGGCTAAGATGGTGCAAAGTAGGGGTTGTTCTTCTTGCAGAGAGAGGGAGTCATCGGCTGAAAGCTTCCTTAAGTTCAGAGGGACCTGCGAATTTCTCACCGGAGCCGCCCGATGGAACAGGAGCCTACGCGATACCGATACCGACGTGATATCGATGAAAAGCGCACGGCGAATCAGTAAACCGGGACGTGGAGCGCTCGTTACGCGCGAATGAGAGCCGGCGGCACCATAGATTGTGAAGCCGGAAGCAGGGTGGTACCGCGGAATGTGATTTCGTCCCTTGCAGTTTTGAGATTCGGAAACTGCAGGGGGTTTTTTGCGTGGAAAGAAAATTTCCCGGAGAGGACGGCTTACGGACTGCGCTGCACCGTAGGCCCTGCAGGCCAAAAGGGATTTTGGGGGCGGATGCGCCCCGCTCCGGAAGGAAAGACAGCAGCGCAGAAACGAGGAGAACATGAAAGAAAAACTGGAACAGATCAAAGAAAAGGCGCTTTCGCAGATTCAGGACTGTGACTCCGCCGAAAAGCTGAACGAGATTAAGGTGAGCATCCTGGGCAAGAAGGGCGAGCTCACTGACCTGCTGAAGGGCATGCGGGACGTAGCGCCCCAGGAGCGGCCCAAGGTAGGGCAGATGGTGAACGAGGCCAGGGCCGAGATTGAGAAGGTGCTGGAGGAGAGCAAGGCCAGGATTGAAAAAGCCGTCAGAGAGGCCAGGATGAAGACGGAGATCATCGACGTGACTCTGCCCGCCAGCAAAACGGAGCTGGGCCACAGACATCCCAACACCATCGCCCTGGAAGAGGTGGAGCGTATCTTCGTGGGCATGGGCTACGAGGTGGTGGAGGGCCCTGAGGTGGAAAAGGATTACTACAATTTCGAAGCCCTGAACATCCCTGCCGACCACCCCGCCAAGGACGAGCAGGACACCTTCTACGTGGCCAGCGCCGTGGGCGACATCCTTCTGCGCACCCAGACTTCCGGGGTGCAGGTGCATGAGATGGAGAAAGGGAAGCTTCCCATCCGGATGATCGCACCGGGGAGGGTGTTCCGCTCCGACGAGGTGGACGCCACCCATTCCCCCTCCTTCCATCAGGTGGAGGGCCTGGTCATCGATAAGCATATCACCTTCGCGGATCTGAAGGGCACGCTGGCGGAGTTCGCCCGGGCGCTGTTCGGGGAGGAGACGAAGGTGAAGTTCCGCCCCCATCATTTCCCCTTCACAGAGCCCAGCGCGGAGATGGACGTGACCTGCTTCAAATGCGGGGGCAAGGGCTGCCGGTTCTGCAAGGGCAGCGGCTGGATTGAGATTCTGGGCTGCGGCATGGTGCACCCCCATGTGCTGGAGATGAGCAGCATCGACCCGGAGGAGTATACGGGCTTTGCCTTCGGCATGGGCCTGGAGCGGATTGCCCTGCTGAAGTACGAGATTGACGACATGCGCCTGCTCTATGAGAACGACATCCGGTTCCTGAGACAATTCTAAGGTCCGGGATGCGGAAGGCTCGCGGATTCTGAACGGAACGCTGAGCCATGGACAGACTATATAAAATCATATAAGAGGCTGTCTTGTGCCAGAGACGGCTTTATAACGCCTTATAATAAAGAAAGGAATGGATATACATGAATACAGCATTGTCATGGATTAAGGCATATGTGCCCCAGCTGGAATGCACGGATCAGGAGTACTGCGACGCGATGACCCTGTCCGGCACGAAGGTGGAGGGCTTCGAGAGAAGAGACAAGAACCTGGAGAAAATCGTGGTAGGACAGATTCTGTCCATCGAGCGCCATCCCGATGCGGACAAGCTGATTGTCTGCCAGGTGGACATCGGCGGGGAGACCATCCAGATCGTCACCGGCGCCCCCAACGTGAAAGTAGGCGACAAAGTGCCGGTGGTGCTGGACGGCGGAAAAGTGGCAGGAGGACATGACGGCGGCCCCCTGCCGGAGGAGGGCATCAAAATCAAGGCGGGAAAACTGCGGGGCGTGCCTTCCAACGGCATGATGTGCTCCATCGAGGAACTGGGCTCCGACCGGAACATGTACCCGGAAGCCCCCGAGGAGGGCATCTATCTCTTCGAAAGAAGCCCAGAAGCCGGATCCCCCGAAGAGACCGCGCATGAAAAACCCGCACCTACAGAGAACCCCACAGAGAATCTCGCCCAGACAGCTGTCCAGACAGCAGCTCAGACAGCCGCCCAGGGCCAGCAGGAGCCTGTACAGGTGGGCGCTGACGCCGTAGAGCTGCTGGGGCTGCACGACACGGTGTTCGAGTACGAAATCACCAGCAACCGGGTAGACTGCTACAGCGTGCTGGGCGTGGCCAGAGAAGCTGCAGCCACCTTCCGCAAGCCCTTCGTCCCCCCTGTGGTGAAGGAGACTGGCAACGGCGAAGACGTGCATGACTACATCAGTGTAGAAGTACACGACCCCGACCTCTGCCCCAGATACTGCGCAAGGGTCTGCAAGAACATCAAAATCGGCCCTTCCCCCAAATGGATGCAGAGACGCCTTGCGGCCAGCGGCATCCGCCCCATCAACAACCTGGTGGACATCACCAACTACGTGATGGAGGAGTACGGCCAGCCCATGCACGCCTTTGACCTGGACACCATCGCGGGACACAAAATCATCGTCCGCCGGGCCAAGGACGGGGACGAATTCCAGACCCTGGACGGCCAGATGCGGAAGCTGGACAGCGAAGTGCTGATGATCTGCGACGCGGAGAAGGAAGTGGCCATCGGCGGCATCATGGGCGGAGAGAACAGCAAAATCACCGACAAGGTGCAGACAGTGCTCTTCGAAGCGGCCATCTTCAACGGCCCCAACATCCGAAAGTCCGCTAAGCGGATCGGCTTGCGCACGGATTCCTCCGGCAAATTCGAAAAAGGCCTGGAGCCCCACAACGCGTTAGACGCCATCAACCGCGCCTGCCAGCTGATTGAGGAGCTGGGCTGCGGGGAAGTGGTAGGCGGCGTGGTGGACGTGGCACAGCCCATGACGGAGGTGGCCGCGGGCGGGAAGACCGGCAGAAAGCTGCTGCCCTTCCAGCCGGAGAAGTACAATAACCTGTTGGGCACGGATATCCCGGAGGCGGATATGCTGGAGATGTTCGCCCGCCTGGAAATCGAGGCTGTGAAAGAAGCGGACGGAAGCACATGGCTGGTGATTCCGTATTTCCGTCAGGATCTGAACTGCGACGCGGATATGGCCGAGGAGGTGGCCAGGTTCTACGGCTATGACAAGATTCCCACCACGCTGCCCTCCGGGGAAGCTACCGCCGGCAAGCTCTCCTATAAGCTGCGCATTGAGCAGAAGGCCAGGGACATCGCAGAATACTGCGGCTTCTCACAGGGGATGAGCTATTCCTTCGAGAGCCCCAGGGTATTCGACAAGCTGTTGATTCCGGAGGGGGACGAACTGCGCCGGACCGTCACCATCTCCAATCCGCTGGGAGAGGACTTCTCCATTATGAGGACCATCTCCCTGAACGGGATGCTGACCAGCCTGTCCACCAACTACAACCGCAGGAACAAGAACGTCAGGCTCTATGAGCTGGGCAATATCTATCTGCCGAAGGCCCTGCCCCTGACGGAGCTGCCCCAGGAGCGCATGCAGCTGACGCTGGGATTCTACGGAGAGGGAGATTTCTTCACCATGAAAGGGGTGGTGGAGGAGTTCTTCACCAGCACAGGCATGAAGAAGAGGCCCACATACGACCCCCATGCCGGAAAGCCCTTTCTGCACCCGGGCCGCCAGGCGCTGATTCAATATGACGGCTGCACGGTGGGCTATCTGGGCGAAGTCCATCCCCAGGTCCTGGACAATTATGAAATCGGGGTCAAGGCCTACGTGGCAGTGCTGGATATGCCCAATGTGGTCCCGTTCACCACCTTCGACCGGAAGTACGAGGGAATCGCCAAGTACCCGGCAGTCACCCGGGACATCAGCATGGTGGTGCCGAAGGCCGTCCTGGCAGGGGACATCGAGCAGCTGATTGCCCAGAGGGGCGGAAAGCTTCTGGAGTCCTGCCAGCTCTTCGACATCTACGAGGGCGCGCAGATTATGGAAGGCTATAAGTCCATGGCCTATTCCATCACTTTGCGGGCCAAGGACAGGACCCTGGAGGACAATGACGTAAACGCCGTCATGAAAAAAATCCTCAACGGCCTGGAGCAGATGGGAATCGTGCTGCGGCAGTAAGGAATTGTCTACAAATATCTGATGCGAGTTGATAGCCGTTTTCCTTGTATTTCCAGGCTTTCTTCTAAACAAGTTGCATCAGTTATTTTCCGACAATTCCTAATATAAGACAGACGCGGGAAATGGTTGCCATGCACCGTGGAATATGGTAGAATATCCTTATTCAGCGTGTGGAGCCATGGGACGCCAGAGGGATTGAAAATGTCCTGAGCGGTGCTGTGCCCATGACAGAATCCTTTCATACGTGATAGAGAAAGAAAATAGCCGAAAGCCCGTGAAAAGCCCCGGTCCTGTCTGCGCGGCGGCGCAGCCAAAGCAAGAGCGGCATGCTGCGCCAAGCAAGAGCGGCATGCTGCGCCAAGCAAGAGCGGCATGCTGCACCAATCAAGAACGGCATGCTGCGCTCGGCCCTGGCGGGATGACCGGAGCCGGACAGGGCTTTCGGCGGTAGGAGAGGAAGAGGAAATGGAAAGAAAAGTAACTTGGGAGACCTATGACGCGGGACATCTTGAGAAGATGGAGAAGCTGAATCAGGAGTACAGGGAATTCCTGGACAATGGCAAGACCGAGCGGGAGTGCATCGACACCATCGTGAACACCATCGAGACGGAAGGGTATCGGGAGCTGGAGAGCGTGATCGCGGAGGGCGGGAAGCTGCAGAAAGGCGACAAGGTATACAGCGTCTGCATGAATAAGTCCATTGCCATGTTCCAGATCGGGGAGAAGCCCCTGACCGAGGGCATGAACATTCTGGGAGCCCATATCGACAGCCCCAGAATCGATGTGAAGCAGAATCCCCTGTATGAGGACGGCGGCTTCGCCTACCTGGACACCCATTATTACGGCGGCGTCAAGAAATATCAGTGGGTGGCGCTTCCCCTGGCCCTCCACGGCGTGGTGGTGAAGAAGGACGGCACCACCATCGAAGTGAACGTGGGCGAAAATGAAGACGACCCTGTATTCTTTATCTCCGACCTGCTGGTGCACCTGGCGGGCGAGCAGATGGAGAAGAAAGCATCCAAGGTCATCGAGGGGGAGGCCCTTGACCTGATCATCGGCAGCAAGCCCATCTTCCTATCCAAGGAAGAGAAAGAGAAGAGAGAGAAGGAGAAGGACGAAAACAAGGAAAAGGCCAAGGAGGGCGTCATGGCCGGCATCCTTGATATCCTGAAGGAGTCCTATGACATGGAGGAAGAGGATTTCCTCTCCGCGGAGCTGGAGATCGTGCCTGCGGGCAAGGCCAGGGAAGCGGGTTTCGACCGCAGCATGATCCTGGGCTACGGACAGGACGACAGAGTCTGCGCCTTCACGTCCATGCGGGCCATGCTGGACGTAGGACAGTCCATCGAGAAGACCCTGTGCTGCATCCTGGTGGACAAGGAGGAGATTGGTTCCGTAGGCGCTACCGGCATGCAGTCCAGGTTCTTTGAGAACGCGGTGGCCGAGCTGATGAACCTCACCGGCGAGTACAGCGAGCTGAACGTGCGGAGATGCCTGGCCCGCTGCTGCATGCTTTCCTCCGATGTCAGCGCAGGCTATGACCCTTCCTTTGCCTCCTGCTTCGAGAAGAAGAACTCCGCGTTCCTGGGCAAGGGCATGGTCTTCAACAAGTTTACAGGCTCCCGGGGCAAGAGCGGCTCCAATGACGCCAACGCGGAATACATCGCCTATCTGCGCAGAATCATGGACGAGAAAGGCATCGTCTACCAGACCGCGGAGCTGGGCAAGGTGGACGTAGGCGGCGGCGGTACCATCGCTTACATCCTGGCGGAGTACGGCATGAACGTGATCGACAGCGGCGTGCCGGTGCTGAACATGCACGCTCCCTGGGAGGCCACCAGCAAGGCTGACGTGTACGAGACTTACCGCGGCTACATCGCATTTGCGGAAGGAGCAGGGATGTGATGGGCAGCGAACTGCTGAAATCTGATTTCTATTTTGAACTGCCCCAGGAGCTGATTGCCCAGGACCCTCTGGAGGAGAGATCCTCCTCCAGGCTCCTGGCGCTGGATAAGCGCACTGGGGCAGTTTCCCATCATGTATTCCGGGAGGTGGGTGATTTCCTGCGGCCCGGGGACTGCCTGGTGCTGAACGACACCAAGGTCATCCCGGCCCGGCTCCTGGGGGAGCGGGAGGGCACCGGAGCCCATGTGGAGCTGCTGCTGCTGAAGCGCAGCAGCGGCGATGTCTGGGAGACGCTGGTGCGGCCCGGCAAGAAATGCCGCCCCGGCACCAGGCTGACCTTCGGGGACGGCCTGCTGAAGGCTGAAATCCTGGACACCGTGGAGGAGGGCAATCGGCTGGTACGATTCGACTACGAAGGAATCTTCGAAGAGGTGCTTGACCGTCTGGGGGAGATGCCGCTGCCGCCCTATATCACACATAAACTGCAGGATAAGAACCGTTATCAGACGGTCTATGCAGCACATACAGGCTCGGCGGCTGCGCCGACAGCAGGGCTTCACTTTACACCTGAACTGCTCAGGCAGATTGAAGAGCAGGGCGTGGATATCGCGAAGGTGACGCTTCATGTAGGGCTTGGGACATTCCGCCCGGTCAAGGCAGACGAGATCACGGATCATCATATGCACTCGGAATTCTATCAGATAGACGAGGAGGCGGCAGCTAAGATCAACCGTGCGAAAGAGAATAGGAAACGGGTGATCTGCGTCGGGACGACGAGCTGCAGGACGGTCGAGTCAGCGGCAGATGATGCCGGGAGGCTTCGGGCGTGCAGCGGATGGACGGATATATTTATCTATCCGGGTTATCGGTTTAAGATGCTGGATTGCCTGATCACCAATTTTCATCTGCCGGAATCGACGCTGATCATGCTTGTGTCTGCGCTGGCAGGACGTGAAAATGTGTTGGCGGCATATGGAGAGGCGGTGGAAGAGGGATATCGCTTCTTCTCGTTTGGCGATGCGATGTTTATCAATTAACACTGTTTTCGTACATTTGTTAGCAATTATTAATTCAGAAAAAAGGCTTGGGAATGGGATTCCTGAGCCTTTTGTGAGTTAAATATTCTCTAATGCTTTTTATGGAGAGCTTAAAAAGACAGATATAAAAATAACTTCACTTTGCCCCGGAGCAACAGAAACAGAATTCGCGGCAAAAGCAAATTGCCAATTGGAATGACGAAGCCTGTAAATTCTATCATTTGTTATGTAAATGTAAAGCGATCTTGATAGAATGCAAAGGAGGTTTTTGGTAGGATAGAGGTACAAAATTGAAGGAGGAACACATATGGAATTTTCAGAAAAACTTATAGCGTTACGCAAAGGCAGAGAGTTGACGCAGGAACAATTAGCCGAGATGCTAAATGTTTCAAGACAGTCTATTTCAAAATGGGAAAGCGGGCAAGTTATACCCGAAGTAGAGAAGATTGTTGAATTGAGCAAAGCATTTGATATTACACTGGATTATCTGTTGAAATCATCAGAAATAGATGAATTGTCAGTTAAGACAGATATATTGGAACGACAGCAAAAGCAACTGTTAAGCAGAGAGCAAACACGCACAAGAATTTATAAAAATATATTGTATTCAGTTGCAATTTATTTAGTATTCTTTGCTGCAGTCTTTGTAGGACATTACTTCTTTTTCTCCTTAGAATGGGAAGTATGGGGAAAACCCGTAATTTTTGGAGAGTTTTTCATTGCAACAGCAATCGTTATAGTTATTTGGGCAAAGAGTTCAACTAATAGACAGAAAAGCTAATTTTCATTGGTAAGCAATCAAGGAGGTAGCAGCCTAAAGTGTTCATCTACAGGGAACAACTTGCCGCCGCGGGCGTGTATGAGTGTGAACGAGGATATTATTTTGTATAAGGCAAGGGGAAGTCGGCTAATGCCGATTTCTTCCGATTTTAAAGAAAATAGACATATCCTGCGGAAATGATGCCGTTTAGCACTGGCACATTCTGTGGGATATCTCTATTTATAAGAAGTAGGATTTTTGGCCGCACTAAATAAGAAGCAATTTGTATCTCTGTAAAATACCCAATTTTTATCTAAATAGCTCTTGTGTCTTATCATCCAAATACTTTGCTATTTCCTCTACTAACTCATATACTTTCGTTCCTGGAACAATCTCTGTTGGTGTCTTACCTTGTCCATCTTTTACAATTCGCTTCGCATACCGTATTGCCAACTTTGGATTTCCTTTTTTCATCAAAATATCAAAAATATTCTTCATATTTTTCTGATATTTTCCGACTCCAAGTTCCTTGAACTTTTCATCCAAAAAGGAAATATACTCCGACCTATGGTTATTCGATGTATAATAAGCAAAGTGTAAAAGAAACCAAAACTCAATACACTCATTACTCCATGCCGTATGATACTGTAAATCAGGATTCTCCTTATTCAACCTTTTAGCACGCGAAACCACACCGTTGAAATCATCTGCCGGGAAGCTGTCTTTATCATACACGCACCAAATCTGCCCTTTTTGTATCTTATTCTTTTTCACGTACCTCTCAGCCATACCAATTACGCGCATTGTCTCAGCGGCACAAGGTTCTATTTCTATCAGCACCATATCCTTATAAATTGGATTCTCTTCAATCAATCGCTTAAAACCTGCAAAATACTGAGGTTCCGTCTGTTCGCCCTCACAGAAGATATAATAGCGGTACTTTTTCTTCTCCAGATGTTCTTGACGGCGTTTTTTCTTCCATGCCTCCATTCCTGCTTTTTTAGGCACCTACATCACTCCAATCTATAATCTTTTTCAGATAAGGATCTGCACCATACTTACCTTCCAAATACTGCTTATCATATTTTGCGTCTTTACGAACAGATTCTCCCTTATCATTCTTAAATTCAACCAGAGAATATAAGCCTGAATTCTGCCCTCTTCCCTTTGCCACAAACCAAATTTCGTCTCTCCTGAATACTTCGTTATTCATAGTAGACAGATCATGTGAAGTAAAAATTAACTGCCCGCCATTCTTATTTATACTCATATCTGTAAACAGCTTAATTATATATTGCAGTAACATTGGATGAATCTTTGCGTCCAGTTCATCTATGACCAGCGTAGTTCCATAAATCAGGCTTTTTGCAATAAACGGAAGCAATCCGAACAGTTTTCGCGTTCCGCTGGATTCTTCCGACAATGTGATTTCTGCACTATACCCATCTACAGTATGCTTTGTAAAAATCTCGATGCGGTCATTGTCCTTTTCTTCGATTCTAAAATCTTCAATATCCAAATCCATCTCTTTAATCATATTTAACACTAAATGTTTTATATCTTCGGACTTCGCTATCGCTGTTCTCATTTCCTGATAGGGATTTCCATAGTTCAAAAAATCAATAGCATCTTCAAACCAGTTCAATACATCCTTTACCACCTCGTTTTTCTTGTAGGTAATTCCAAGATAAGAAATTAATGGTAAAGTTGCTGAAAGATCCTCGCTAATTTTTAATTTCCCAAAGATTCCTTTTAATTCGGTTGATTCTGTATCTCTTCTGAAAAGCGCCGAACGCCTTCCGGTATCCATTTTCACTCGGTCAAGACTTTCATAAACAACTTCATCCTTTTTCATATGTAGAATATATCGATATTCTGCTTTTTCCGTTCTGAAAAACAATTCAAATTCTGTCGGTTCATTTTTCGCCTGTTCAGAAAATGCAAATGGTTCTACAGGAATTTTACGGGCTTTATAATCGCAATAAGCCTTATCGCAAGTAGCACAGAGAGGTCTTAACACTTTGGAGTCCAATGTGTGCAATGCTTCTAATACATTAGATTTTCCTCCCCCATTAGGTCCATAAATCGCCGAAATTGGTAAAAATGATTCACCGTCTATATCTTTAATAATTTTATTATCATGCTCTGAAATTGCGGCTGCCTGCATATCAAATGTTATCTCGTCCCGTATACTTTTATAATTCTTAACTGTAAATTGACACAACATATCTGCTACCTCCATTCTTTATTCTATTATACACAAATTTTTTAGATTTACAATACAAATATGAGAAAAAATCTCATATTTATGCATTTGTTTTATTGTTTATGACAAAATGGGGCTGTCGGTTAATATCAATTTGTAGTCTTGACAAGTAGTATAAGATTTGTTACACTGACAATGGTCAATAAATTGACTGTACTGCAATTGACTTTATAGGAGGTGGCTGATATAACAAAGGAAACCAAGAAAAATGCATATCTGTATTGCAAATTTCGGGACGAGCAGCTTGCGTTGTATGATGAGTACGCTAAACGCCACGGAATGCTGATGAAAACACTGTTAGTAGTCAATGTTCTATATTATGATGATTTTTATGGCAAAGGCGGTGTGACGCAGACAGAGATTTGTGGGCGCACCTTTCAGTCTAAACAGACAGTCAATCTGATTATCCGGAATCTTTTAAATGAGGCGTATGTAACTGTTGAAGAGCGAAAAGAAAATAAACGGGAGAAATTAGTGCGGATAACCGAAGCGG
>OFGX01001140.1_pt1 | contig 16855 bp, 10 predicted proteins | sample 1521831 | NCBI WGS metagenome assembly OFGX01 (sample SAMEA3504080, study PRJEB24116) | mouse gut metagenome | biome: mouse gut; feature: mouse-associated habitat; material: faeces | place: Denmark | collected 2011 | reverse complement strand
TACTTGTTTTTGTAATAATTCTTTATTTCCTTTGAAGAATTCTAACATATGCATTGCATTTGCTAATCTAGTAAATGCATTATCTACTTCTTCTTGTGTTGCATTATCATTTGCATAAACTGTTTGAGCATTTTCTAATGCTGCATTGAATTCTTCTACTACTGCTGGTACTACATTTTCTAAACTTGCATTTTCTGCCATTTCTATTGCAATTGCTAATGCTGTTTTATTTGTTTTAATAACAACTTCAACTAATGCATTTTTAGCATTTTGTAATATAGTTTTAATATTATTTACTTCTTCTTGTGTTGCATCTGCTCTATCTAATACAACTTTAGTATCAGCCATTGCATTTGCGAATGTTACCCAAGATTCAGTTGTATAATTTGCTTCATTCAATGTTAAATATTCGTTATATAATTCTTGTAATTCACTCTTATCAACATCTACATTGCCATAGAATCGCATTTCTGCTGCACTTACACAACTATTTGCTGGATTTCCTAATGTTTCCAAAATAGTTACTTTAACATATCTTGCATCAGTAGGAATAAATTTCATTTGTTTAAATACAGTTTTATCAAGTAACTTAGTACCATCATTATCAAATTCAAACTGTCCAAGATCAGTATAATTTTGTCCATCTGTACTTACAGAAATAGCAGCTTTAATAATATCACCATTATTTCCACCCTGACGAGGAAGGAATGTAACATCAGTTAAGTTATAAACACTTCCTAAATCTACAACTACCCATTGTGGCATTCCTGTTTGAGGAGTTAACCAATATGTTCCTGTATCATCATCTAAAATATTAGATGCATTTTCACTCCAACTGGCTTGTCCACTTGAATCTGCTATAGTGATACCTTCTATACGATTATTTGAATTTACAGGTCTTAACTCTAATCCATTAATAGCACGTTTAATTTTACTTACTAGTTGATCTACTTGATCTTGAGTTGGATCATTAGATAATAATTCTTTTGCTTCATTAACTGCATTTAATAATATAGTATAACTGTCAATAGTATAGAAATCTTTATTTAAAGCTTCTGCACCATTTAATACATCTATCAATGCATTTGTATCAGTTCCTACTTTTACTGTTACAGTTTGAGTAACTGAAATAGTATTATTATCTACTGATGTTGCTGTAATATTTGCTGTTCCTTCTTTTAGTGGTTGTAACATGAATGCAAATCCACTTGCTGTTTTAATAGTTAATACTTTTACTACATCTTCATTATCACTTGTCACAGTATAATAAGGATTTAAAGCATCTTCTGGACTAACTTTAGCGTTGAAGTTAGTTAAATTTCCTACATATAAAGTATCACGATTATCTTTATCTAATTCAATACTTGTAACTGGAATGTCTTGAGCATATAAACATTCGATCTCTCTTAATGTTAACATACGATCATATGGATTATTTGAATCACCAGCTGTACCTGTTGCATGTTCAAAAGTAATATTTACTGTTTTAACCTCTACTGCTTCATCTAATTCAAATGTGAATATTCCATCACTTGGATAATTACTATATATTGGATTTCCATTACTTTCTAATGAATGATTACCAATTGTTCCTAAATCAATAGTTGTACCATCTGTAGTAACTACATTAGCACTTACAACACGTGGTGCCCCATTACCAGTTGGACGCCCATAAACACGTACAATATTCATTAATTGTCCATCTATATCTAAATGTAGATTAACAGGTAATGAAATTTCTGGTTTTAATACTCCATCTACTTGATTATCTGCAGTATCCCATTTTAATTCAAATTCATCATCTGCCACACCATTATATAATGTATCAAATGAATTTTGTTGAATTAATTTTTCAACATTTGTACCATCATCAGTTGGATATGCATTATTTGTAATTGTTGTTCCTTTTACTTCAACTGCTTTTTCAATTTGACTTGGAGTTTCTGGAATTGTTGTATCACCATCAATATCAGCATCAACATATGATAATTTTGGTCCTACTAATTTTGCAATACCATTAGTCAATACAAAAGTTGTATCAGTTTTTGCTTTTAATGTAACAGTACCAAGTTTCATTGTACCATTTACTAAATCCTGGTTTCCAACATTAGTACTAACAATTGTCAATTCACTTCCATTAGCTCTAGCTCTCATTTTAGCTATAGTCATCATATCAATTACATCATATGATTGACGATATCCTTCATAAGAGAAATTTTCAGTATCAATTGGAAGAACTTCACTGAAAGCATTAATATTTTTTAAACCTATACCAAGTAAAGTAATATTAACTGTTTCTCCTGCTTTTACTTCATTCTTATCTGCGATCAACATGATCTTTCCATCAGGGTTACCAGTTTTATTAGTACCACCATCTAATTTAGTTGTAATATAAGAAATATCATAAGCATCTATTACATTATCACCATTAATATCTGCATTATTAGTTTGTGATACATAACTAAAGTCTGAATCTTTATTAGTTAATCCAGTATAGTTTTCAATCCATGTTAAATCATTACTATCAACTTTTCCATCTAGAGTAACATCACCTACTGGATAAGTTTTTGAACCATCTACTTTATATGGCATAATTTCTGTCATACATACATAAGTTCCTGCTGGTTTTGAAATAACCATTTTCATATAACGCATCTTAGCGCCATTTAAAGCAATAGACTTAACTGATGAATCACTAGATAACTGTATCTTATCTACCACAGTTGTATAATTAGTACCATCAAGACTACCTAAAATAGATACTTCTCGAGGCTGTTGATTTAAATAACTACTATGAGGATAAATATCAACATGATCCATAGAAGTTATTTCTTTATAATCAAAATCAATAACTTTATCACGATTATTAACACTATCATCTGTCCAATTAGTAAACCAGTATGCATTAGTATCACGATCAACTAAATTTTTAGCTGAATATCCTGCGGCACTATCATTAGTAGTAACTTCCATTCCTGCTGGAATATTACGATATGGATCTTCAATTGTCTTAGCAGTCAAAGTTTCACTCCATGGTGAATATCCATCACTATTTACTGCACGAACTCTAAATGTATGAGTAGAATTGTATTCAAGATTTCCTACTAAAAATTCATTTGTTGTAATACCAGAATTAATTTTACCATCAATTTCCAATTGATATTCAGTAGCATTTTCTACTGCATCCCATACTAATGGAATTTCAGTTGGAGTAATTTGGTCTTCTAATGTTGCCAAACCTGTTGGAGCTGTTAAAGTATCAGTTTCTTGATTACCAGCTAAATCTTGCTTATTTTCAAATCCTTTAACTGTTACTTCAATAGCATTTTTATTTACATCTGTATTTTCAATTTTTACATATAATTTTGGAGTTGATGTAATTTCAACATTAGCAAATTCGCTTCCCTCTGTAGCATATTTATTTAAATTAGGTGTTTCATCATAATAATATACATTACCAGTTGCATTATCAAATGCTTCTTTACTATCAACTGCATGAAATTCAGCATTTGCAGAACCAACTTTTCCAGTTACTGATTCTGGTGCTTTTGAAACATTTACAACAAATGTAGTATCTCTATCTGAATCATAACCTTGATAAGTTCCTTTTGATGCTTCTGCACGTAAAATAGCTTCATCACCTTTTACTTCAGAAGTAAACTTAGTAGAAACACTACTTCCATAATTAACTTCTTCTTTATTAGAATAGTCTATTGTTATACCATCATCTTCAAATAATTCATATGATGTTTTTCCTTCAGGCCAGAATTCTATAATACGTTTTGTTTTATCTAACCCTTTTGGATTACTTTCTGTAATTGGTGCAACATTATTGTTTTCATCATACATTGGAACAATAGCACCATTTTTTACAAATAATGGTAATTTCCAAAGTGGAGTATCAAAATTATTTAAGAAACTTCCTCCACGATATTGTTTACCTGTAAAATAATCAATCCAAACCTGGTTTTCATCAGGTAAATATATTCCATTACGAATATCATTACCATGTTCATCCATATTTGTATCTTGATAAACTGGAGCAACTAAGAAGTTTTTACCAAACATATATTGATAACGAACACTATTTTCATCATATGCAATTGGATCATCTGGATATTCAAGGAACATTGCTCTAATCATTGGTAATCCAGTTACTGCTTCATTAGCTGTTGTATAAATATAAGGCATTAATTCAGATTTTAATTTTAAATACATACGGTTGATTGAAGTAGTATCTTCACCAAAAACATATGGTTTTTTAGCATGATCACCCCAACCATCCATATTTAACATTAATGGTGTAAATGTTTTCCATTGATAATCACGAGTTGTAATTAAAGAAGAACCTCCAAAGATTCCATCCATATCACTACCAACATTTGGATTACCACTTAAACCTTGTCCAATATATGTTGGAATATGGAAACGAATATATTCCCAGTTACCACCTGTTTGGTCACCTGTCCAAATTCCACCATAACGTTGAGTTCCTGCCCAACCATCTAATGTAATAATAGTACCACGATCACCTGTCTTAGATAAAATATCATAAGCTTTATCTAAACCAGATAGAGCCATTGAATAACCCCATCCAACCCAAGCAACATCAGTTTTTAAAGTACGAATACCACCATTATTTACTTCTTTTTCAAAATCTCGTTGTAAATGTGGTGCTGTTCCAGCTACTGGTGTTAAGTTACTTTGAGTCCAAAGACCTGTTCCTACACCATATTTATTAGCATACTCAGTAAACTGTTTTAAATTTTCTACATTATCATCAATTCCTGTTACAGAATCATCTGATTGACCATATCCACAACCATAACCATCATTTGGTAAAAACCATCCAAATGGCATATCGTTATCAACATAACCATCAACAACTGCCCTAGCAGAGAATTTGTAATCATCATCATTAGTTCCGTTTAATGTTTCTAATGTTTCTCCTGCAAGCACTGCTCCTTCACGATTAGTTTCAGTATATCTTTTACCATCCTCTAATAACCATTTACCACTGTCATTTTGTTTCCAAGCATCACGATTATAACAGTTTAAATGTCCTAAATAAAAAGCACTTTCAGGAAATAATACTGGATTACCTGTAATTTTATAGTAGTCTTGAAGTAATTCAGTAGGTGTATCATCTACAAAATAATATGCATCAAAACGATCTTCATTATGTAGAGTTGTTGTTTCATCAGATTTTGTATTACCAAAATCATAAGATCCTGCACGCCATGTATTTCTCATCACACCATAACCTGCAGTTGTCCAATAAAATGGATTCGGTGAAGCAACACCACCATCAGTCCATGAACTTTCATTTGCGATATTAATTGTTTTACCAGTATGATTAAAACGTCCATTTTGTGTTCCACCACCAAAATATTGAGCATTATTATTTTCTAAAGTTTGGATAGTGTAACTTCCATCGGTATACTCATCTTGATACCAGTCTTTCATGAAATATGGATCATCATAATCAAAAATATGAGCACGTACATATTTTAAAGGTTCTTTTTCTTGCCAAACTACTTTATTATTTTCTTTATTAATTAATTTCATTTTTGCAGTTTCTTTATCAATCTGCAATTCTACTTTATCAGTAGAAACTGTAATAGTATCTCCTTCACTTACATTTGGAGTTGGCTTTTTATATTCATTAGATTCATCACTTTGCTGAGTGATTACACCTTTATGACTATTTGAACGAGGTTCAGGTGTATCTGAAAAATCTCCATCTGGATCCATATTAAATCTAAATAAATTATCTTCTAAAAAAGTAATCTTTGTTTCTTCTCCACCTTCATAAGTAATATACACTTTGTTTCCATCTTGAGTTACGTCACTTACTGATCCTAATACATGTTCTGATGTATCGATTTCTTCAGCATTAACCTTTAACATCGATAAAGAAAAAACACTAGTTAGAGTCATTGCAGCAGTTATTGTCATAATGCCAGCTTTTTTTACAAATTTTCTTTTCATAAGTCTTTCCCTTCTATTTAATATTTTTTTGATTAAAAAATTTATTTATCTCTGACATTCCTCCCCCTCTATTTAATCCAATACAAACTCTTTACTTATTCCTTACTCTTAAATGATAGCGCATTCATTTTTCTTTGTAAAGTTATCTAATAATACTTTTAAAAAAATTGTTTTCTTTTTTATACATTTTTTTACAATAAATAATAAAACTCCTTAGAATCAATATTTTTAAGTTAAGCAAATAAAGTTAAAAACAACCTATTAAGCTAAAAAAACCTATATGACAAATACTTTTCTATAAATAATTACTTTTAAAAGCACACCTTTTACGTACTAAAAAAACAGAAGTAGGTAAATATATTCTTATTCTACTTCTGGTAATTTCCATCTTAATTTAATGATATTGAAAATTGTTTCCTATTCTTTTCTACTTTTCTTGCCATTCAATTTCCACTTCTTTTTGATAATGTGCTAATCCAATATAGATTACATTTCCCCTTAATTCAATATCATACTTTCTGTCTTTGATTTGTTCTACTGCTCTTTTTGCCAGTTCATTTAAATCTGTATTACTGTCTTTTGCATACTTAAATTCCAGAATATAAGAAATTTGATTTTCTTTCCTGGCTTTTAAAACTATATCACATCTTCCTTTTCCTGCTTCTCGATTACTTATAATCTTATAATCATGACATAGCCATGCACACATTCCTAATACCATCATATGATAACTGTTTTCATCTTTTAAATCATGATATGAAGGTAATGTAAGTAATACCTTTTGATATTTGTCTTTAAAGTCTTCTTTCTTTTGACGTTTTAATGCACTAAACATAGTAAATAAATCAGTTCCTGCAACTTTTAAATAATGTGCAGTTAGTTTTTGAAATTCCTGCTGTACTTCCTGGTTTGGAACTTTAACTACATATAAGCCATCCTGATATGATATGACTTTAGATATCGTTAGATATCCTGCATTTACTAAAAGTCCCCATAAATTCTCTGTTGTACTGGTTTCAAAAAAACTTGTTTCCATTCTTACCAGTGTTTCCAGTTTTCCTGTCTGGATAAGTTCCTCATATCCTCTGTTAAATGCATCATCACTGCTTTCCATTGCTTTTCTTATCATTTCATTACTGCTTGTATTTATCCAGTATGGCTCTAAAACTTTTCTTGATGCATAATTGAGGACAGACCAGGGATTGTAGATTTCATACTTTCCAAAACGATATCCATTATACATTGACTTTACTTCATTATTTAATGATAAATCATAATATTCTAGTGCCTCTTTTGTTTCTTTTTCAGTAAATCCAAAATACTCTGCATATTCTGGATCTTTTACTGTACATACAACCAGGTTGTTCAAATCACTGAAAATATTTTCTTTGGCAACTCTTTGAATCCCAGTCATCATTGCATACTGTAAACTTGTAGATGTTTTTAAGGCATTATGGAGGATAGAAGACAACCCATCTCGTATTTCATCATAAAATCCACCAATATTTGCTTCAATAAAAGGAGTGTCATATTCATCTATAAATACCATTACTTTTTTGTTGTAGTATTTTTCTAGTATTTTCATTAAAAAGGATAAAGCAGTAGCCACATTACTTAGATTCCCGTCATCTGAATTAATCAGACCTTTTCTTATTTTTTGATAGTTACTCTTTTCAAAATCAGTCAGGTTACCAAAAATATGAAGATATTGATCATATACATTTTGTAACTGTTCCTTTATTCTTTGAACAACTTCAATTTTATTTCTTTTTGCTTCAGCAAATGAAATAAAGATAGTAGGATACTGATTTATTTGATCAGCATATTCAGTATCCATGATTTTTGTATCTTTGAATAGCTCTTTAGAATCTTTAGTGATATCAAAAAATTCTGCCATCATTGACATATTGATTGTTTTTCCAAATCTTCTTGGTCTTGTAATTAGTGTGACTTCATTTCCTTGTTCTAAAAAGTCTTTTATCATTAATGTTTTATCTACAACATAATAGTTTTCACTCTTTAGTTTTTCATAATCCTTTAATCCAACAGGAATTCTTTTTCTCATATATTTCACCCTTTCGTTTGGTTTCATTATAACATAGATATGCAATCCTTTCAGCAAGTTTAAATTAGTTAAAAATAGTCAATAAAATTACTAATCTTATCATGACTTTTAACATCTAAAAAACAACAGAAATATATTGTATCATATGATATTTTAACTGAACATTATCCTGAAAAATTAAGAACTGTTATACAAATATGATTATACACTATTGTTTAAAGATCATACTTTTTTACATACTGTAGAAACCATGTATTTATAACTAAGTATCTATATGAGTAAAAATACCTTATATATAAACTGATTACATTACTTGATCATTATAAATTTTTCAGTTTTCATTTCTCTAGATTCAAAAATACTTTCTTCATTAAATATTGTTATAATATCAATTATTTAGATTTTCTATTTCAGTATATTCTAGTACATTAACTAGATAAATAAATACAATGTAAAATTATCTTTTTATATCTATTAATCACTCTTGATAATAGTTTTTTCTAAATCTCTAATATGTTCTTTTTTTGTTGTACTGTAATTATATTTTAGTATGTATGGAAACCTTTAGGTTAGTGCATTTCAGTGTAAAAAACAGGGGTATTTTGGATATTAAAATTAATTAATATTTAATAACGTATAGTATATATGAATATAGAAAGCTATTTAGAAAAGAAATTTCAATTCTACTGTATATGTCAACGACAGATTCTTTGACTAAAAAATGAGAAAGAAATATAAAATTTGTATTATTATACTATTTTTAATCCTATGTTCTGTATTTAGTGAACCTTATGAATTAAATACTAAAATTGGATAAACTTTCAATCACTATGGATAATACGAAGTGAAAATCAATAATAAAGAGGTTGATATATTTTGCGCTAATATATTTGCAATATTAACAGATCTATTTACTAGTTACAGAATGATTAATACTACAGATACTTTTGAATATGGCATCTATTACAGTTAATGTAGAATATTATATATACTAATAAAAAACCAGAAGTAAATAAGTATCATCTTATTTTACTCCTGGTAATTTTCATCTTAACTTAATAATACGCTATATTTTATTTAATTGTCTTTTATAATACTTTTACTACATAAATAAGTAATAATAAAATATCCACCATAAATAATTACTAGAAAGATACTTGTTGTAATAATTACCTCAAAAGTATTAGATTGATTAAATGTTTGCAGCATCAGATTACAAACCTGAATTCCAAATATAGAATGAATGATTGCTAAAATTAAAGGGTACGAAAAATAAATTGCTATTTGCTTAAATAAAGAATGATTAATCATTTTCTCATTAACCCCTAATTTTCTCAATACCTGATATTTTTCTTTATCATCAATACTTTGTGACAACTCTTTAAGCGCTAAAATAGCTGCACAAGAAATCAAGAATACAATCCCTATATATAATCCAATAAAAATAACCATAGCCCCCATACCAATACTATTGGCGTAAATCTGTATTTTGGTATTAATCAATAAAATATCAGACCTATAACTTTGCATCTTTTCATCTAATATATTTCTATTTTCTTTATCTATACTATTATAATTTGACATCAAATAACTATTAAATAGTGAGAAATCATTAACTGCTTCATCAGGAACAATATAAACCCCCATTGTCATATGGCTCGACTGCATTGATAAAAAACCGTTTTGACATTTATCAAATTTACTATGATATACTTTTCCATTTAATTCAATATCTGGTTTATCTTTAAGAAATTGATTACGAGCATTTATAGTATTCTCATAATTTGCCATTACTACATATTCATCTTTTAAATTATAAATTGGCAAGTTATACATTTTTGCTAATTTATTATAATCACTAAGTTTAATTATTTCTTCACTTGTATTTAAAAACTCTTCACTTGTATCTTTATAAGCATCACCATAAGTATGTCTAATGGTTAATTGAGGACTTTGATACGTAGTAAAAGTATAAATGTCTTTTAGTTTATCAAGTGAAATTTGATTTTTAATTAAATATTCATCAATTGTTAAATTATCTTTACTAGCATCCTTTTGCATTTGAATATCTATAGGAGCTAATTCATTCAATTGAGCAGTTGAAGCTTTATTTAAAGCAAAAGCACTTGAAAAAATACAAATAGTTAAAAAAAGCATTAAACAAATAATAGTTGTTGAAAACACTGTAGTATTTATTTTACTACTAATTTGTTTAACTGTAAAACTATTTAGATTTTTAAAATAATGATTTTTTGAAACCATTACTAATTTCAAAACCAAACCTGAAACAGACCAATAAATAAGAAATGTTGCAACTGCTCCATAAATCATTTGTAAAAATACTGAAAATTCTTCAGTTAAATTATCAGCTCCAGCAGTAACATTATAGTATGCATAACTCAACAAAACTGTTGCCCCAATAAAAATTAGTATACAAACAAATGAATTTTTTAATTTGATCTTTTCATTCTGTTTATTGACTATTAATAATTTAATTAACTGTTGACTATTAACTTGAATAGTGTTAAAAACTAAGACTAATAAATACATGATTCCAAAATAAATGATTGTCTTTATCGTCGCACTAGGAGAAAAAACAAATGTAAACTTACTCATATCAGCTTCAAACATATTAGCAACAATAATTGACATTACTTGTGATAAAGCAATTCCTAAGATTAAACCAACTATTAATGAAATAAGACCTATCATTATTGTTTCAACTAATAAAATCTTTGATATTTGTTTTTTTGACATACCTAAAGTCATATATATACCAAATTCTTTTTTTCTTCGTTTCATTAAAAACTGATTTGCATATACAATTAAAAAACCTAATATAAATGAAACAAATACACTTACCCCTGATAAAATATTATTTATTAATTGAATAATATCTTTAGTTGAATTATTCAACTTTAACATGACTGTTTGACTTTCAATTGAATTAAAAATATAAAAGATTGCAACTCCCAAAATAAGAGTAAAGAAATAAATAGCATAATTCTTCAAACTTTTTTTAATATTCTTTAATGATAAATTAAACAACATCACTTACATCGCCCCCAAGCAAAGAAACAACATCAATAATTTTATCAAAAAATTGTTTACGATCATCACCACCACGATCAAATTCATTAAATATTCTACCATCTTTAATAAAGATAACTTTTGAAGCATAACTAGCACTAAAAGCATCATGTGTAACCATTAAAATTGTTGTTTGATAATCTTGATTTAGTTTTTGAAGTCTTTCTAATAGCATTTTTGAACTTCTTGAATCTAATGCACCAGTTGGCTCATCAGCTAAAACTAACTTTGGATTAGTAATGATTGCTCGAGCACTAGATACTCGTTGCTTTTGTCCTCCAGATATCTCACAAGGATACTTATTTAAAATATCACTAATACCTAATTTGTCTGCGACTTCCTGAATCCGCTGGTCAATTATTTTAGCTTTAATATTTTGAATTTGTAAAGCTAAAGCAATATTTTCATAAGCTGTTAGAGTATCTAATAAATTAAAATCCTGAAAAATAAAACCTAATTCTTCACGTCTAAATTTATTTAAATTATTTCCTTTTAATTTTGTAATATCCAAACCTTCAACATAAATATGTCCACTTGTTACTTTATCAATTGTTGAAATAACATTCAATAATGTTGTTTTACCAGAACCACTAGCTCCCATAATGGCAACAAAATCACCTTTATTGATATTCAGTGAAATATTGCTGATAGCTTTAGTAAGATTACTCTTATTTCCATAATATTTACTAATATTTTCAATTGTTAGAATATTTTCCATATATTATTCTCCTTTACAACTTAATTATAGAAAAAACATAATCTTAATAACATCGAACTATCTTACATCATCTTACAACGTTGTAATATTGATCATCATTGAAATAGAGTGTTACTTTAGTGTATTTATTATATTGTGATTCAACAATAATCTTATGTCCTAATTTATCACATAATCTTTTAACAATATACAATCCCATTCCTGTTGAACTAGAAACTAGTCGCCCATTTTCACCAGTAAATGACTTATTGAATACTTTACTTAAATCACTCTTTTTAATTCCAATTCCATTATCAATTATTTCCAAGGCAATATTATTAGTCTTAATTACCTTAAAAATTATTTTACAATTATTCTGACAATGATATTTAATACTATTACTTACAATTTGATTAATAATAAATTCTAACCATTTAGTATCACTTAAAACAGTATAATTAATTTGTTCAATTTCAATATTAATTTTTTGATACAATAAACTATCTTGATTACGCTTTATTACATTTCTGATAATCATTCCTAAATCACAAGATTTAATTAAGTAATCTTTTTCACTGTTATCTTTTCTAGCATAATATAAAACCTGTTCAACATAATTTTCAATCCGATTGACCTGATCTTTTAACTTCCTTACATTTTGCTCATGATTATGAATCATTAATTTTGCACTTGATATTGGCAGCTTGACCTCATGAATCCATAATTCTATATACTCTTTAAAATCTTTTAGATTATTCTCATATATTTCTATTTCTTCATACATTGATTTATCAATCTCATAAAGAGCATCATATAAGATCTTTCCTTCTAAAAAATTCGGCGGACTAATTAATTCTGTTATTAAGCACTTTTTATCTAATTGTTCTAATTTATTAAGAAAACTTTTATAAAAACTTTGTTTTTGATAATAATCATAACCTATTAACAAAACTCCAAATAAAACCATTACTAATATAACCGACCAAATCAATGCATTTGATACTTTAAACATTAATAAAAAAAATAACACCATTAACATCATTAATATTAATAAAACTAGATAGGTAATCCTATCTAGTAAATAATCTTTTAATTTCATATTAATATATAACCTTGATCCCTTCTAGTTTCAATCACATTATACAAACCAATCTTTTCCAATCTTTTTCTTAACCTTGTCATATTAACTGTTAATGTATTATCATCAATAAATTTATCTGTACCCCATAAATAATTCATAATATCATCACGAGTAACAATCTTTCCCTGATTCATCAACAGGAAATAAAATATTCCCATTTCATTTTTAGATAAAATTAATTCTTGATTTTCATTTTTTAAAGTACTTTTCATTAAATCTACTTTAATATCATGATAAAGCAGCTTTGTTTCATTTTTATGTAGACGTTTAAAAACAGCCTCAATATGCAATAGTAAAATAGTTGGATTATATGGTTTTGTTATATAATCATCTGCACCATAACTCAATGCCAATATTTCATCAATTTCACTATCTTTACTAGTAACCATAATTACAGGAATAGTAGAAACTTCTCGTAATTTTTTTAATAGCTGCTGACCATTAAGATAAGGTATTTTAATATCTAATAAGATTAAATCTGGTTCAATTTCAAGTATTTCTTCTAAAGCATCTTTAAAGTTTTGTAAAATAATTCCTTGATAACCATTATAATCTAATAATACTTTTAATTCTTTTCGTAATTCTAAATCATCTTCAATAATTAATATTTTCATGATGGTCACCCCTTTATATTATACACAATTAATTATATTGCTACCTTACAGAAGTGTAAGATAGCAATATTTTAATACCTATTTTATCCACTAAAATACTTTTCTAAGACCTTATATTAATTATCTTATTTACCTTTATTCATTACTTTATTAAATAATTTTTCAGTTTCTTCAAACTGTTTTAAAATAGCATCATTACTTGGACTCTTTATTTTTGTCTCATTTTTTTCATCAATTAATATCTGTAAATTTTTATCAATATTTTTTAATAATAATATTATTTCATCTAATTTTTTCTCCATTTTTCCTATTATGAAGTAACGTTTATTAAGCCATAATAAAATTTATCAATTTCATAAGAAATCTTTTATATCCTATTTGTCTTTTTTGAGTCACTCCATTCCCCTTCTTTTTAAAATATTTAGTTTATTTTGTTATAACATCTTTTATTCAATTGGTGTTTGATAAAAATATCCAAAGAAATTTTCAGTTTTTAACACATTAATAATAACATTAGAATCAACATCTTTCATCAAACTTACAATATCTTGTACTTCATAACTTGAAACAACAGTATGTAATAAATTCATTGGCTTTTTACTATATCCCCCAATTGCTTCAACACATGAAATACCATGATGATACTGTAAAATATACGCTTCAATAATCTCTTGTGCTTTTGTAGTTGTTATTTGCAAAGTTACTCGTTCATAACGTTTATAAAATGAATCAATTGTTTTAGTTGAAATAAACTGTAATAAAATTGAGTATCCCGCATATTCCCAGCTAAACATATATCCAAAAATAGTTAATATTATTGCATTAAATATAAACACATACCCCCAAATTGCTTTTCCTTTACGATTTGATACATATAATGCAATAAAATCTGTTCCACCAGTTGATGCATTACCTTTTAAAGCAATAACAGTCAATAATCCATATGCAAACCCACCAAAAACAATGTTTAATAAGATATCATCAAATAATGGTGGATAATGAGTAAAATTTAAAAAGAAACTAGCTAAAAAGACTTCTAGTAAAGAAAAAAATGTAAATTTTGGACTAATACTTTTATAGCATAAAATAGCAACTGGTAAATTTAATAAAATCATTCCTAATGATATAGGAAAGGAAAAACCAAATAAAGAAGTTATCTTTTCAATTAAAATTGCTACTCCAGTAAATCCACTAGATAATAAATTAGTTGGCTGAATAAAGACATTGAGTACATATGCTTGTAAAAAAGCAGCTATTACAACACTAACTAATGTTATTATAAACCTGCTCCTTTTATCATTAATTAATTTTTTAAACATAAATACTAATCTTCATTTCTTTAAGTTTATTATTGTTACTAATCATAATTTTCCTACTTTCCTTTATTCTTATGATTAGTATTACCTATTATTAAACCATTTTAACTACTTTTATTATAAATCACTATTTCTTTTCAATGTTTTTTTTCTTGTTGTCATATAGTTATCTAACCATTCTTGACTTGCTGCTTCATGAATACATTTACCATTAATATTTTTTGTTATATAGACAGTTGCTTTTTCAGTAGCTGTAGCAACAACAAAAGAAAAATTCTCTATATTAGTTGCCACACCCCATTGACCTTTATTGTTCATAGCAATAAGTGACATGTCTCCAGCTTGGCCACGGCGCTGCTTTAATTCTAAATCAAACATATTAACTGCTGTTTCACAAGCTTCTTGAGGATGAATACCATCTTTCATTAAACGAACAATCTCATATGCAAGACATCCTTTCATTACATCCTCACCTAAGCCTGTAGCACTAGCTCCACCAACTTTACTATCAACATAAAATCCTGAACCTGAAATTGGAGAATCACCAACGCGACCAGCTTTTTTCATAAATAAACCACTTGTAGAAGTGGCAGAAGTCATTTTACCATGTAAATCTAAACATACCATTCCAACTGTATCATGACCCGAGTATGGCTTTATTTGTTGTTCCTTAATTTCATCTATTCTATTATAATAATGAATTTTAGCCCTTTTAGTTAACATATTTTTTCGTTCAAATCCCTCTTTATGAGCATACTTTTCAGCACCTGAGCCAACTAATAAATTATTTACTTTTTCTTTTGATAAACGTCGTGCAATTGATATTGGATTAGCAAAATCTTTTATAGCTACTACTGCTCCAATATCTAATGTATCACCATCCATAAAAGCAGCGTCTAATTCAACTTCCATATCTTCATTTGGTAATCCACCATATCCAACTGATTTATAATATGGAAAATCTTCTACCTCTCTAATTGCTATTTCAATAGCATCTCCTGCATCTCCTGATTTTTTTAGTATTTCACTAGCTTTTTCTATTCCTTCTAAAGCCATTCGCCAAGTTGCAATTATTCCCCACATATAATAATCCTCCTTATTTTACCTATTTTTATTCAATTATAAAACATAGTTTAACTTTTTTAAACTAAACATGAATATATTATTAATTTCATTATTAAAAAATAATATCAAATAAGTGTAATCTTATGATAAAATGAGTTAAACTATTAATGAGGTGAAATTATGTTAAAATTTATTGAATATCCAAAGTGCAGCACTTGTAAAAAAGCTAAAAAATATCTCGATGATCTTGGTTTAGAACATAGTGATCGTCATATTGTTGAAGAAAAATTAAATAAAGAAGAATTACTAGCTCTATATAAAAAAAGTGGTTTACCACTTAAACGATTCTTTAATACATCTGGATTAAAATATAAAGAGTTAAAACTAAAAGATAAATTAGCACAAATGAGCGAAGATGAACAATTAACTCTTTTAGCTAGTGATGGAATGTTAGTGAAAAGACCAATCATTGAAACCGATAATAAAGTTTTAGTTGGGTTTAAACCAGCTGAATATGATTTATTAAAATAATGCCTGCAGTTTATAGTCATTATCGTTTAGGTCAAAAAGTAATTGAACAGCTTAATAATCCATTAAAAAAAATAATTCTTAATAATCAAGATCTATTCAATCTTGGATTACATGGTCCAGATATTCTTTTTTACAATCGACCTTATATCCACAGTAAAGTTAATCAACTTGGCAGTACAATGCACCAGCAAAAAGCAAATAACTTTTTTAAAAAGTCTTTTTTAAAAAATTAAAATACAGCTATATCATTTTCCCCTTCCCTTTTCTTCTCCCTGACAAGACATACCCGTCCTTTACTTCAGAGCCATTGCCTCTGATTTCATTAATTTCAGTTGAGCAGAGGAA
>OFGX01001135.1_pt1 | contig 16925 bp, 9 predicted proteins | sample 1521831 | NCBI WGS metagenome assembly OFGX01 (sample SAMEA3504080, study PRJEB24116) | mouse gut metagenome | biome: mouse gut; feature: mouse-associated habitat; material: faeces | place: Denmark | collected 2011 | reverse complement strand
TCCTCCAGCAGCCCTTCCTCCACCAGGGGGACGAAGAGCGGGCAGGCCTTGCCGTAGATGGTCACGTCCCGGTTCAGCTCCTGTATGTACTTGGCGTAGATTTGGCTGCCGATGGTGGCCTCCGTGGCGATGACGCCTATCCGTCCATTTCTTGTGGTCTCAGCGGCAGCTTTCGCCCCCGGCTTCACCACCCCGATGATGGGGACATCGATGTCCCGCTCCAGGGCCTCCATGGCATAGGCGCTGGCAGTGTTGCAGGCCACCACGATGGTCTTCACCCGGAAGGTGCGTAGGAAGCGGACGATCTGTTCCGAGAACCGGGTGACGGTCTCCTGGGACTTGTTCCCATAGGGCACCCGGGCCGTGTCGCCGAAATAGATGATCTCCTCGTTGGGGAGCTGCCGTATGATTTCCCGCACCACAGTCAGGCCGCCCACACCGGAATCGAACACGCCGATGGGGGCGTTCCTGTCCGGCTGCGCCGGGCCGCTTACCCCGCAGCCTGCCAGCCCGCCGCGGCATGTGGCGGAATCCGCAGTGGAATCCGCGTTTTCACTGATTGCTGTCCCTGTCATGTAAAGCCTCCCAAAATGAACTGATGTCCGTGAGCAGTCTGCTGCGGGGCGTGATCTTGTCCCGGCCCGCGTTCAGAAGGTCCAGGAACAGGCTGCTGCCAAAGCTCCACTCCAGGGTGCCAGCCTCCTGGTCCCCGTCCTCCTGGACGACTCTCACGGTGTCCGGAGTCAGCACAAGCTCCGGATATAACAGGCCCCACCACCCCAAGGCGGCGCACAGCCCTATCGTAATGCGGATTCCCAGGCGTTTCTTCTTCATGCAATCTCCCTCTTTCCTGTTTTGGAGGAGTATTGCCTTGATTTCCCGGGGTTATTCCGCTTTTCGCAAATTTACAGGGGAACCCTGCGGCTCAGCGCCCCGCCCGGCTTTCCAGGCGGATCTGGCGGATGATGGCTTTCTTCTGATTGTCGATATGGAGCCTGGCAGCCGCAGCCGCAGTGTCCTTGTCCTTGTCCACGATGCTCTGATAGATAATTCTATGCTCCTTCACCAGGGTATCATGCTGGCTGCTGTCCTTGATGTATTCAAAACGGTAGCGGTACATCTGTTCGGAGAGGTTGTGCACCATTTGGATCAGGCGCTGGTTCCCGGTGGCTTCCACGATGATGTCGTGCAGAGACACGTCCGCCTCGGCGATTTTCTTGGCATCATGGGTGCCGACGCACTGTTCGAAATGGTCGCAGGCCTTTTTCAGGGCGGCTAGGCTCTCAGGGGTGATGCGGTCGCAGGCAAGCTCCGCGCAGAGCGCGTCCAGCGTCCGGCGGACTTCCAGCACATCGCTCATGCTCTTTTCCGTGATCCGGGCCACTTCCGCGCCTTTTCTCGGAATCATGGTCACCAGCCCCTCCAGTTCCAGGCGGCGGATGGCCTCCCGCACCGGCGTGCGGCTGACTCCCAGCCTATCTGCCAGGTGGAGCTCCATCAGGCGCTCGCCGGGCTTCAGCTCGCCGATGAGGATGGCCTGGCGCAAAGTATTGAAAACCACATCCCTGAGCGGTAGATCCGAGTCAAAAGAACTCTGCATATCGATCCTCCCTTGTGAAAACCGGTTCCGGCCGCCTGCCTCTCCTGCCAAGCGGCCGCTCCGTGTTCAATCGGCATTGCGGCAAGGTTCCGTCAGGAACAGCCGGTCTGCCAGGTTCTCTTCCCTGAGCCGCGAATAAGCCGCCCGGGCTTTCTCCTCCTCGGAAAAGATGCCGAACACCGTGGGGCCGCTGCCGCTCATCAGGCTGTTCTCCGCGCCTGACTCCAGCATGCGCCCTTTCAGGTCTGCTATGACAGGATGGGCCGGGACAGTGACGGTCTCCAGCACGTTTTCCATGCGCCCTGTGATGCCCTGCAGGTCGCCCTGGCGGATGGCCTGCACCATGCCGTCGATGTCAGGGTGGGCCTTGAGGCCCTGGGCGTCCAGGTGCTCGTAGACATATTTGGTGGACACCTCCGCCCGGGGCTTCGCCACCAGGATATGGCAATCGGGCATGGGCGGAAGTGCTGTCAGCCGCTCGCCGATGCCCTCGGCCAGCGCGGTTCCTCCCAGGATGCAGTAGGGCACGTCCGCGCCGATGGCCACGCCGTCCTCCATCAGCCGGGACAGCGGGAGGCCCAGCCGGAACAGTTCGTTGATGCCTTTCATGACCGCGGCGGCATCGGTGCTCCCGCCCGCCATGCCGGCGGCCATGGGAATCTCCTTCCGGAGATGGACGCGGATGCCGGAATGGATGCCGTATGTTTCGAACATCAGGCTGGCGGCCTTATGGATCAGATTGCTCCTGTCCGTGGGGAGCCCCGGGGCATCGGTGGTGATGGTTATGCCGCAGCCTGCCATTTCCAGCGTCAGCTGGTCTCCCAGGCCGATGCTCTGCATGACCATTTTCACCTGGTGATAGCCGTTCTCCAGCCGACGTACCACATCCAGGCCCAGATTGATTTTGGCGTACGCCATTGCCTGATATTCTCTCATCTGTATCTCTCCATGGGGATTCCTGTAAACCCTGTCATTATTGCTATTGTACAAAATTATATACAATCGCTCCCTTTCCGTCAAGGTTTATCTGCCTTTTTAACGGTTTGCGGGAGACAAACTTTCGCATTTTCCGGTTGCGGGTTTTCAGGGGATATGGTACAATGAACTTATTTAAGGCAGGGAGCGGACGGAGAGCCGGGAAAGAGGAGAGCATATGACATCGTTCATCAGGGATAGATTCAACAGTATACTGCTGAAAGGCATTTAGAGTAGAGTATAATCGGAACAGGATAAAATGACGCATGAAAAAGCCGCAGCCGGTTCGCTGCGGCTTTTTGTGGCGATAGAAGCATCCGCAGGCGCTGTCCCGAACAAAGGGGTCAATGGAGCACGGCTGGATATCCCTGGGTGTTGTCTCGGATAAAGGGGCCTGTAGAGCACAGATGAGTATCTGCGGATAATGCCCAGGACAAAGAAGTCTGCGGGACGGAGAAGAGAGGACTAAGTCATGAGATATCAGATTAGACACGCGCTGGTGCAGTACGGCGCGGACACTATATTGGAAAACGTGGATTTCGAGATTCGGGACAATGAGAAGATTGCTGTGGTGGGACGGAACGGCTGCGGCAAGACCACGCTGCTGAAGCTGATTAACGGGGACATTCACATGAACAATCTGGACAGCGATGAGGAATGCGGCATCACCATGGCGGGAAAGCAGCGCATCGGTTTTCTGCACCAGATCAGCTTCCCGGAGGGGGAGACCTCGGTGGAGGAGGAAATCGGGAAAGCCTTCGCGCCCGTTTTTGCCTGTGAAGCCAGGATGAAAGAAATCGAGGAACTGCTGCAGACAGGCCAGGACAGCGCCCTGCTGCGCGAGTACGATGGTCTGCAAAAGCAGATGGAGGCCCTGCGCGGATATACCTGGAGACAGGATATGGAGATCATGTTCCAGAAATTCGGATTCGCCCTGGGAGATCTGGAGCGGCCCATCGGCAGCTTCTCCGGCGGCCAGCAGACCAAGGTGGCTTTCATCAAGCTGCTCCTGAGCAGGCCGGACATCATGCTGCTGGACGAGCCCACCAACCATCTGGATCTCCCCACCATAGAGTGGCTGGAGGGATACTTGAGAAGTTACGACAAATCCGTAGTCATAGTGTCCCACGACAGGATGTTCCTGGACAGGATCATAGACGTGACCTATGAAATCGAGTACCATCATATCCGGCGCTATCCCGGCAATTATACCGCTTTCCTGGAGCAGAAGAAAGCGGCCCAGGCCAAACAGGAGAAGGACTATGAAGCCCAGCAGAAAGAAATCCAGCGGCTGACGGAGTGGATTGAGAAATGGAAGAACACGCCCTCTAAGGTGGCGGCCACCAGATCCAAGCGCATGGCGATTGAGCACATGGTGAAGATAGAGAAGCCCAGGCGCTTCGACACGAAAGCTTTCCACGCCCTGTTCCAGCCCCGGATCGAAAGCTATACGGAGGTGGTGGCGGCCAAGAATCTGCGCATCGGTTATGAGTCGGAGCTGTCCCAGGTGACTTTCACCCTGCGCAAAGGGGAGCGGCTGGCCATCATCGGAGAGAACGGCATCGGCAAGTCCACTTTGCTGAAGACCCTCACCGGTTCGGTGCGGCAGTTGGGCGGAAGCTTTTCCTTTGGGCCCAACGTGGAGTGGGGCTATTTCGACCAGCAGGCGGCGGTGGCAGATTTCATGAACCCGGAGCAGACGGTGCTGGAGAATTTCAGGGAGGAGTATCCCAGGCTCCAGCGGGAACAGGTCCGCAGCGCCCTGGGGAGCTTTCTGTTCTCCGGGGAGGACGTGGAGAAGAAAATGGGGCAGCTCTCCGGCGGGGAGCGGGTGCGCCTGGCTCTGTGCAAAATGTTCCAGACCAGGCCCAACCTGCTGATCCTGGACGAGCCCACCAACCATATGGACATCGTGGGCAAGGAGGCTTTGGAACAGATGCTCCAGGCTTTCACGGGGACCGTCCTGTTCGTGTCCCACGACAGGTACTTCATCCGGCAGATTGCCACGGGGATACTGGAATTCGAGGAGAAGAAGGCGGTGCAGTACCCTTACGCCTACGAGGACTACCTCCATGAGAAAGAAAAGCGTCTGGCGCTTCCAGGCGCAGGCTCCGCTACTGGAGCAGGCTCCACTACTGGAGCCAGGGCGAAAGCGGACACCGGGAGCAGAGACGGCAGCGGCGGATGCGGCTCCGGCGGCGGGGCAGCCACCCTGTCCGATGTCTTTGACAAGAAGTCCTACTATAGCCCCGGGAAGATAAAGTCCCGCCTGACCAGACAGCTGGAGAAATATGAAAAGCAGCTGGCGGACAGCGAGGAGCGGGCCGCCGGGCTCAAGCTCCAGATGATGGATCCCGCCCTGGCATCCGATTACGAGAAGCTGATGGAGCTGCAGGAGCAGCTGGACGCGGAGGAAAGCAGCCAGGAGTCTCTGCTGGAGCGCATGCTGGAGACAGAGACGGCGCTGGAGGAGATGGCGTAGGCTTCCTTGTATCAGCGATAAGATGGGCTCGTAAGGAATTGTCTGCAAATAACTGATGCGGGTTTATAGCTGTTTTCCTTGTATTTCCGGGCTTTTTCCTGAACAAGTTGCATCAGTTATTTTCCGACAATTCCTAAGGATAGCGATATCAGAAAAGAGAATTACCTGGCCGATGTGCCGGAGGCGTATACCACGGATGCACATTGGAGGTTTCTCCCCTGAACCAGGAGTCGGCCCACACCTTATACAAATATCTGGAGATAATCGATTTTACGTCTGGAAGCAGTCTGGAAAATGTAATTGCGTCGATTGTGGCGGAGGAATCGGAAGCGTTCTTCAGCGGAGGAAAGACGGCGGAAGAGACTGCGAAAATCATACAGAATCATACAGAACAGGGTACAGATACTGATTCAGGAGAACCGGTGAAGATCAAGCTTGACAAGCTGACCCAAATTTCCTATGATACTGATAAAGCCGGTGGGAGGAAGGGGGAGCTGCCGCCTGGCGGAATAGGAGGGAAAGATGGGACATTTCGAGATAAAGGACAAGTTTTATATGGACGGAGAGCCTGTTCAGATTATTTCAGGGGCAATCCACTATTTCAGGGTGGTTCCGGAATACTGGCAGGACAGGTTGGAAAAGCTGAAGAACCTGGGATGCAACACGGTGGAGACCTACATCCCCTGGAACATGCACGAGCAGGAGAAGGGACAGTTCCGGTTCGAAGGAATCCTGGACATTGAGCGGTTCATCCGGCTGGCTCAGAAGCTGGGGCTGTATGTGATTCTGCGTCCCTCGCCCTACATCTGCGCGGAGTGGGAGTTCGGCGGCCTGCCCGCGTGGCTTCTGCGGGAGGAGGGCATGAAGCTGCGGGTAAGCTACGCCCCTTTCCTGCGCCATGTGGAGGAATATTACAGGGTGCTGCTGCCTAAGCTGGCGCCCTGGCAGTGCACCAAAGGAGGCCCTGTCATCCTGATGCAGGTGGAGAACGAGTACGGCTACTATGCCAATGACAAGGGGTACCTGGAGGCAATCAGGCGCCTGATGACAGAGAACGGCGTGGAGGTGCCCCTGGTGACGTCGGACGGCCCCTTCCCGGAGAGCCTGAACGCAGGCAGGATACCGGGGGCGCTGCCTACGGGGAATTTCGGCTCCAGGACCGAGGAGCGGTTCCGGACGCTGCGGGAATACACGGACGGTCCCCTGATGTGCACGGAATTCTGGGTGGGCTGGTTCGACCATTGGGGCAACGGCGGCCACATGAAGGGCAATCTGGAGGAGAGCGTGAGGGACTTGGACAAGATGCTGGAGATGGGGCATGTGAACATCTACATGTTCGAGGGAGGCACCAATTTCGGCTTCATGAACGGCTCCAACTATTACGATGAGCTGACCCCGGACGTGACCTCCTACGATTATGACGCGGTGCTCACGGAGGACGGCCAGATTACGGAGAAGTACCGCCGCTACCGGGAGGTCATCGGAAAGTACGCGCCCCTGCCGGAGATGAAGCTCTCAACGGAAATACGGAGAAAAGCGTACGGCAGGCTGGAATCCTGCGAAAAGGTGAGCCTGACCTCCACGCTGGACTCCATCAGCAAAAGCGTGTTCAGCGTATGGCCCCAGTCCATGGAGCGCCTGGGACAGAACTATGGCTACACCCTGTACCGCACCCGCCTGGACACCGAGGAGAGCCTGGGGAAGATCAGGCTCTGGAAAGCAAATGACAGGGCGGACATCCTGCTGGGGGACAAGCTGGTGCTGACCCTGTACGACAGGGAGCTGCTGGAGGAGCGGGAGCTGAATCTCCCTACCAGGAAAGGGGAGCGGCTGGACATCCTCATGGAGAACATGGGGCGGGTGAACTTCGGCCCTTACATGGAGCTGCAGCGCAAGGGCATAGACCATTGCGTCCAGATCAACGGGCATATGCACAATGGCTGGGAGCAGTATCCGCTGCCTCTGGACAATGTGGAGAAGGTGGACTTCGGCGGGGACTATCTGCCCGGTACGCCGGCGTTCCATCGATTCCGCTTCCAGGCGGAGGAGATAGGGGACACCTTCCTGGACTTCGAGGGCTGGGGAAAGGGATGCGCCTTCGTGAACGGCTTCAACATAGGGAGGTTCTGGGAGATAGGCCCTCAGAGGAGGCTCTATATCCCCGGGCCCCTGCTTCGGAAGGGAGAGAACGAAATCATCCTCTTCGAGACGGAGGGGAAGGCGCCCGGATTCATTACCCTGAAGGATGAGCCGGATGTGGGATAAGATTCGATAGGCAGATTAAATATCACAGCCCCGGAACCTTCAGAGGCTGGACGGGGCTGTGGATGGATCTGCTATTTTGGGCAGATGACTCCCTGGTAGAAAGCGGTGGTTCTGTTGCCTTTTGGGTCATAAGCGAAGCTTTTCAATTGCAAGGTTCCAGTATATATGAGGTTGTTTATCCGTTCCTGCCATTGGATTTCACGAGGAGGTGCGGAGCTGCCGCTGTAAACTACCTCACGGGTGATATAGAGACCATTGCCGCTTCGCGGTATATAGGTATTTTCACCGTAGATTTCATAATAAACGCCGTTTTCTGTATAGCCGGTCATAAGGAAGGGTCTACAAATAGCTGCTGCGGGTCTCACGTAATTTCCTTGTATTTCCGGGCTTTTGCCTAAACATATTACAGGAACCGCTTCGCGAACCCTGTAATCAAAAGGAAGTTGCAGCAGTTATCATCCGTTGATTCTATTATCGTTTCCTCCTCCATAGATATTATGAAGCTTCAATTACCACATGTTCGTATTCATTTCAAGCCTTTTATTGTTTTGAAATAAGAGATATAATAGTTTTCAACTTATCCTCAGCAGAAAGTTACATTTGTTTATGTGGGAAAGAAATGAATTATACCAAATTATCGTTCAATGACAAGGATTATTTGTAACTTTCGTGCAATTCGAGAAAACTTTCCTTAAAATCCAGTAAACTTGCACAAAATTCAATTGCGTTTGACAGGGAAAAGTGGTATTCTTACAACAGAACCTTCCTTCCCATACTTTCAATTGGAACGTTTTGACGCAGGGGTCCGGCGGGCAATTGTTTCATGAAAATGTAGAGGGAGAAAAATGTAGAGGGAGAAATGTTTAAACTCAAAAGCACTGTTACAATTAGAATTTTGGCCATAATCGCAAGAAAAAGATTTAACACGATGCGCTTCCCTGTAGCTTTATTGCAGGGAAGCCATGCATAGGGGAGGGCATATGGGAAAAGCGACAAAGTATAATCCATCATTTCGGTTGAAAGGCAGAAGGCTGCTGTCAGGCTGCCTTATTTTGGTGGGAATAGCCCTGTCGTTGGCGGCCTGCGGAAAAGATGGCGCACAGGAATCCGGACGGGGTGAGCAGGCGCAGGGAGCCAGCGCGAATCTGGATTCGGAATCTGGCGCAGCTCCAGAATCTGAAGCAGACGCGCCTTTCGGGACGGATGCGGAGGACGGCCCCATAGCCGTGGCGGACTTCAGCTACATGCTGCTTGATACATATGATTTGAATGACTCCATAACGCAGCCCCTCTATACAATAGACGGGGAATGGCTCTATTACAGCAGGGAGGTCAATACCCAGGCGGAAGGGATTTTTCCATTGAATTGGTGTGTCTATATCTCCAGAGGAAGGATTCATGATGGCTGGCAGGAGGAAGAATATATCGTACAGACGAAGAATATGGCTCATGTCAGGCTGCATGCCCTGCTGGCGGACGGGCAGGGGAACTGCTATGTTTATTGGGGGCCCAGCGGCGCAACGGAAGAGGAGGACATGTTCTACACCCTGGAGAAGTACGACAGCGAAGGGGAGCTGCTGTGGAAAGCGGACTACATGCCGGAGGAGCTACAGGACATGGGGGATGCCCTGGAGCAGGGGACAGTGACCGCGGACGGAAGGGTCTTCCTATACAGCACCGGCAAGGAGGGAAGGGTCTTCTCCTTCGGGCCGGACGGCAGCCTTGGGGAGGCCTATTCCTTTCCTGGGCTGGAGTCCCTTGAAGGGGTGGTATCAGGGAAGGACGGGAAGGTGTACGGATACTGCCTCACCGGGGAAGCTCCTGCATTCGTGGAGCTTGGGGGGAGTGGGGAGGCATACCCCTGCCCCAGCGGGATACTGGAGGTATATGACGGAAGGGGGAGCAGCCCCTGGGTGAGGAGGGGAGGCTGTACATGGGATTACGACCCGGAGACCGGAGAGCTGGAGCGGCTCTGGGGATGGGAGGACGAATACATACAGATCATCGAGGACAATGTGGACGCCGTTTTCCGGGATGGGGAGGACTTCATGGTCATGTGCTCGGAGTACCGGGATGCGTATTCAGGTTGGAACATGGACAGGAGGCCAATGCAGACCTTCGCTGAGATTTCGATAGAGGACAGGGGGGAGCATTCCCCGAAGCAGCATATCACCCTGGGGACGCTGAATACGGATAGAGGCGGGGGCAAGTTCAGCAAGCTTGGCCTGGTGGTGAGGATGTTCAACCGGCAGAGCAGGGAATACACGGTGGAGTTCGTGGACGAAAGCAGCGAGGACTCCATGCAGATGAAGTTCATAAAGGGAGAAGGGACAGACATCATAGACCTTTCCTACATCTACGCGGGGAACCTGGCGGGGATCGGCGCCTTCGAGAATCTGACATCCTATTATGAAGCCAGCGATGTGGTAGGGGAGGAGGACATACTGGACTCAGTCAGGGAGGCCTGTGTCCTGGCCGGGAAGAACGTGCTGGTGATGCCTTCCTTCCGAATCCATACATTGTTTTCACTGGAGGAAGAGGTCACGTCACAGGGCTGGGACATCTGGGACTTCCTTGAAAGGGCTGAGGACGAATGGGTGATTTCGGGCCAGGAGCCCATGGAGGCGCTGATGTACTGCATGGGGATTAAGTGTGGGGAGAGCTTCATCGACTATGAGGATAAGGAATGCAGCTTTGACAGTCCGGAATTCCGGCGTATTCTGGAGGCATGCGGGAGGGTGCAGACCTATGAGGGGGATACAATGGACAGTAACAACCATTCCTCTTTTGTCAGAGTATTAATTGATAATCCCTGGAGAATGACGGATACGCCGTTAATGATTGACGAAAAGGGAGTCCATGAGGAGAGGTTCGTGGGATACCCTGGCATGGAGAGGTCGGAGCACAAGCTCTATCCGGACAGTGTCTTTGCCATGAACAGTGCCTCGGAGCATAAGGACGGGGCATGGGATTTCCTGGAGTTCCTGATGTCGGAGGAGGTGCAGTCTCTGATAAGCTGGGGTTTCCCTTCCCGGAAGGATGTCTTTGAAAGGAGCCTTTCGGATATCTATGTCTGCCCCACCCGCGCGTATAGCTTTCCATTATATGACGAGAATGGCAAGATTCTGATAGATGGATATCCGAAGGAAGTGACCGCCCATGAGATTGAATTGCTGAAGGATATGGCGGCGAATGCCAAATATGACAGCTGGGGGAGCAGCGTGAGCCCGCTCTGGAATATCGTGGCTGATGAGGCTGGGATGTACTTCAAGGGAGACGCAGACCTGGACTCCACAGTCAGCAAAATACAGACGAGGGTGCAGCTGTACCTGGACGAATCCAAATGATTCAGGATTCGATAGGCAGATTAAATATCACAGCCCCGGAACCTTCAGAGGCTGGACGGGGCTGTGGATGGATCTGCTATTTTGGGCAGATGACTCCCTGGTAGAAAGCGGTGGTTCTGTTGCCTTTTGGGTCATAAGCGAAGCTTTTCAATTGCAAGGTTCCAGTATATATGAGGTTGTTTATCCGTTCCTGCCATTGGATTTCACGAGGAGGTGCGGAGCTGCCGCTGTAAACTACCTCACGGGTGATATAGAGACCATTGCCGCTTCGCGGTATATAGGTATTTTCACCGTAGATTTCATAATAAACGCCGTTTTCTGTATAGCCGGTCGTAAGCGGCATGCCTTCATGCGTATGGGCCTGGGCAGATACCGGCAGCGCCAATGACAGGGTGAAAAGATTGCCAGTTGTATTCTGTCTACCAAAACTGCAAGTATGTGTGTAAAGTTTGTGGTATTGCTGAGGGTTCGAATGATTTATGGTTTTTATGAACGATAACTTTGTGACCTTTGTGGCATAACAGAGTCACGGCTCTATTATGCCACATTTCTTTTCGTTAGTCAGTTTTTGACTGTACTGAAATCTTTGTCAAAAGTCTCTTGATATATAAAAAGATTTAAGGAGGTTATCATGAAAAAGATTATCAGCTGTATTCTATCGATAGCCATGCTTACGCTATGCCTTGGCGGGTGCGGCAGGCCGGAAGAGCCTAATGACGAGAAGCCGGACGCCGTGGATACAGATTACCAATGGGATTTCTCCATAGACCCGGACTCATGGGGACAGGACAATTCCCTGGACGCCTATTCCGCGGTGGTGAACATGCCGCTGCTGACAGAGGAGCCGGAGGAAGCCGTGGGGGGAGGAGGGCAGCGGCTTTTCCTGGGAGCCGACAGGGCCTTTTTCTATAAAAAACACCTCCTGGGGACTGCCAGAGAGAGCTGGGATGAACTTGCCTATGTGGATGCAGATGAGGCGAAGGGTTCCAAGCGCTTTGATTTTGGGGACTGGCTGTATGGAATAGGCCCTGTAGCCGGAACGGATCATTATATAAGCTTTGGCTATGAACCGCCGGAGGAGGACGAGGGGGAGAATCGATACTTCCTTACGGAGAGGGACGAGAACCATCAGGTGGTGAGGGAGATTCCCTTGGACTTCCTGGCTTCCCCTGCTGATGATCTTGTGCTGCCCGACTATCTGGCGGCTGACAGCGCCGGAACCATCCATCTGGTGTATCAGGCGGATGAGGGCCAGGAGTATCTGCTGGTTTCGCCGGAGGGAGAGCTCCTCTCCTCCACAGGCAGCAGTGCATCAGGATTGGTTCCCCTCTGCGATGGCCGCATAGCCTTTCTGGAATCCGTCTGGGACGATGAGGGCAGCTTCAAGAGGACGGATTTACAGTGCATGGACATTGAGAACGGAAAACCGATGCTGTTGGCCTCCCTGAAAGAGCATGCAGATTATGTCACGCTTCTTGACGAAAAGACATTGCTGTACGCGGACAGGGAAGGGGTATACCGCAGCAGCCTGAACGGAGAGAATCCGGAGCCCCTCTACCGCTGGATCAATCATGGAATCACCATCGGACAGGGCGGGGTACCTGCCATGCTGGCGGACGCGGAAGGGGGAATCTCGCTCATATATGAGGATTCCGAAAACTACAGCTACCTCTGTCTGCAGCCCACCACAGAGGAAGTGGAGACCCGTGTGATTGCGCTGGCAGAGATAAACGTGACCAATGGCAGCAGGTATAAGCCGATTGTGACAGAATTCAACAAGCGGTACCCGCGATGGCATATTGAACTGAAGAGCGACTATGACGAGACGGCTCTGCTGACCCAGCTGGGCGCGGGAGACGGCCCTGTGCTGGTTGATACCGGGCTGATGGGCTTTGAGGATCTGGAGAAGCTTTGGGAGCCGCTGGATGCCGTCCTGGAACAGCTGGATATCACGGAAGAGCTGGTGCCCTCTGTCATGGAGCTGGGAAAGATTCACGGAGTCCAGTATGGGGTTGTGACGGATTTCTGGCTGTATACGCTAATCACCGGCAACAAGGATCTGAAAGAATGGGACTATGACACATTTCTACAGTGCATTGCGGACAGTCCCAGGCTGGAGGCGGTTCATGACATTTACGAGGGCGGGAACAGCGGGGATCTTCTCTTCATGATGTATCTCAGCGGCGGGATTGATGACGCCTGTTTTTGGGACGTGGAGGCCGGGACGACGAATTTCGACAGCAGTGAATTCCGCCAGGCTTTGGAACTGGCAAAAAAGTACTTCACTTCCAAGGAAGAGGTGCCTTATGAAAAATCCATGCTGGAGGAAGGGAAAGTGCTCGTGAACCGCATGTCGATCGCAGCCCCTCAGGATGTGGCGGGCATCCGCATCTACTACGGGGAAGACGCCAATTATATCGGATATCCCACAAAGGACGGATCGGCCCATTATATTACGAGCAGAGCGCCGCTGACGATCCGTAGGACGGCCACAAAGGAAGAGAAGGAGGTGGCCATCGCCTTCGTCAGCTTCCTCCTTTCCTACGAGGGGCAGCAGCTGTTGGCAAAGGGCATCAATTTCGACATGAGCGTACGCAAGGACATGCTGGAAGAACAGATTGCTTCCATGAACAGGAGCACGGAAGCCCAGCTGGGGACTTTCAGCCGTAAGTCCATTCGCCTGGGTGACCAGGTGGATATTGAGCTGGACCGGAGCAAGCTGATGCACTTGATCGAGATAGCGGAACCGTGGAAAAGTCTACCGGAAGAGCTGGAGGACATATTGTACGAGGAGCTGGAGGGGTATTTCAGCGGAACCATCACAGAGGACATCCTGATCGACCATCTGGAGAGCCGGGTGGGGCTGTACCTGAATGAAAGAAAGTGAGAAGTCAGAGCCGCTGCATCAAAATTTTGAAAATTTTTCACAAGACACCTATCCGATTGGATTTCCCTCATACTTATAAGGTGTAATCATGATTGCTGCTTTTCGGAGAGGAGGAAGCCGTGGAGGGAAACGAAATCATTCCTTATATCGAGCCTATATACCGCTTCTGCTGCAGGCGGCTGAGCCAGCGGTATGACGCGGAAGACCTGGCCAGCGAGATCGTCTGCCATGTTCTGGACGGGATGGGGAAGTATAGGATTGCGTCCCTGGATGCCTGGGTATGGCGCATCGCGCACAACCGCTATGCCATGTTCCTGGAGGCCCGAAACAGGGACAAGACCGTTCTGACGGAGGATGAGACCCTATGCGCCATGTCCGACAGCCGGCGCCTGTATGTGGACGAAGAGGAGACGGAGCAGGAGTTCGATACAGTGTTTCGCTATCTTCACACCCTTTCCGCAGAGTACAGGAATATTTTCATCGACTACTATATCGGAGAGCTGTCAGTCCGAGAGCTGTCGAAGAAATATTCGCTGTCGGAAACCACTGTCAAATGGCGTCTGAATGTAGGGCGCCGGAAAATAAGAGAACGGATAGGAGAACAGGATATGGAAAAAGTGTATCGGAGGATCAACTGGAACACCACCTGCTGCAATGGCTCAATGGACAGCGACAGATATCTGCATGCCCAGATATCCCAGGCCATCTGCCAGGCCGCGTACCAGAAGCCGCTGACTGTGGAGGAGATCAGCGTCAGCACAGGGATTCCCGCGCTGTACATCGAGGACGAGCTGCCCCGCCTGGAATATGGCGATGCCGTCTGCAGGACCTCGAACAAATATGCCGCCAACTTCATCATTTTCAGCCTGCAGGACAGGAAGGATACCGAGGGCGTTTCCGGGCCGATGGTGCAGGAAATCGCGGACAGGTTCGAGGCTTTGCTGAAAAACGGGGCTGAAGCGGTGAGGGGCATGGACTTCTATGGTCATGACTTTGGGATGGAGCGTCTGGGATATATTTTGGTTCCGTATCTATTGAGACGGAAAATCGGCAGCCTGAAGAGCGGGAGGCTGCACCTGGAGAATGGGCCCTTCCCGCCCAGGAAGGACGGAGGATACGGCTGGTTCATCGTGGAGGAGACGGCGGACGAAAACGAGAACGGCGCGGAATACAGTACGGGATGCAATGTGGCGGGTGATGACAGCGGAAGCAGGAATGAGAAGCTGTCGCATATCTATTACTACTGGATCGGCAAGTACTTTGACACAGATGTCTACCATGGCAGGGGGACGCGCTGGCTGTGTGCCGGGGGCATCCCTCAGAACAGCAGAGACGGTGCCGTGGAAAGGGGCGCCCTGTCCGAGGAGGAGGCCGCCAGCCTGATTCGGAATCATCTGCTGATAAACGCGGCGGATGGGTATCGGCTGAATTTCGCCTGCTTTACGGGAGCGCAGTTTGAGGAGTTCCTCTCTCTGTTCCAGCTGGACGATGAGGGGCTGGAGGATCTGCTGGCAGAATGGATCATGGCTGTCCGGAAGAGCTTTGGGAAGTTCGTGCCCAGCCGTCTGGAGGACCAGATCAACCAGTGGGTCTCCATCTATCTGTTCCAGATTGTGGGGTATGTGACGGATGAGCTGATTCGCCGGGGAGCGCTGAGAAAGCCGGCTCTGGACGGTCCGCTGACGGACGGCGTGTTCTATGTGGAGGGGAAGTATATTGACCCGTGAAGGGGCGTAGGCGCTGGCTTATCCCGAGAAGGGGAAAAGCACCGCTGCAAATCGACTGCAGAGCGGGCGGGGCGCAGGGGCGGGGAAATCCTGAGAGCTGGAAAGGCTTAAGGCTGAGCGATGCTGTAGAAGCCGGAAACTCCTGAGACTGAGCGATGCTGTAGAAGCCGGAAAGACTTAAGACCTGGTGATGCTGTAGAAGCCAGGAAGGTCAGAAGCCGGAAGCCACAGGAAGAAAGATGACGTAATAAAAGGATGGCGCAGCCTGTGGGCTGTTCCATCCTTTTGGGCGTTCAGGGCTTATTTCACCGGCTTTGCGCCTGCCTTTTCCTGGGCTGCTTCCAGCGCCCGGCGGAAGCGACCCTTCTTCTTGGCAGGCGGAGCATCCAGCTGCTTGCCGTGGAGGCCTTTCACGCTGGTGACATAAATGCCGCTGACAGTGGCCTTCACTTCCTTTTTCACAGGGACGGTGTCGAAAATCTTCTCGTCACAGATCAGGGACATGATCTGGGGACCTATCTTCACCTTCACGATGGGCAGCTTGGAGCGCCGCATCAGCTTGGGCGTCTGAGCCATGACAGCCTGGGGCAGCCCGGCGTCCCGCAGCCGCATCCGTTTCTTGTCGATGATTAGCATCGAGACGGTCTGCTTGTTGGCCTCCAGCATCTGCTGCTGCTCTGCCTGCCTTTTCTGGGCCTTTTTCCCTAAGAAATACAATAGGACAACCAATGCAATCAGTACGACTGCAACTACGATTAAGACAATCATCCATGGTTTCATAAAACAATAAGCCTCCTTGAGTATGTTTCGCCTGAGAGCCCGACTTTTTTCTATTTTAGCACAGATTGCTATGGATAAGCAACAAGAATTGCGGTATAATCCATATTATGGTATAATCTAAGTTGCTTTTTCCAGGTCATCAGAAAGTGACGCTCCAGGCGGGTGCTCATTCTGCCTGCGGACAGGTTTGCACTCGGGCCAGCACGCAGCGGGTTAAGCCGCAAAAGTATCCTCGCAAGTCCCGCATGGGCGGGACTTTGCACCGGCTTAAGCTTATGGGTCCCATGTAGAACGAACGCCCCCTGGAGCTGATATGTGGCATGGGTGTGAAAAGTGACTGGCTTAATCTTCCGCAGAATAAAATAAGCAGCATGGCGCGCACAGGCGCACATGCGGAAATGAGGGAATTATGGAATTGACAGACATCAAGGAGCTATACCGCAACCGCGGGGAGTACATCGGAAAGGAAGTGACCATCGGCGGCTGGGTCAGGAGCAACCGGGATTCCAAGAATTTCGGCTTCCTGATGATCAATGACGGTACCTTTTTCGAGCAGCTGCAGGTGGTCTATGGGGAGGCTCTGGACAACTTCGGGGAGATCCGCAAGGTGAACGTGGGCGCGGCTCTGATCATAAGGGGTACCATCGTGGAGACGCCGAACGCCAAGCAGCCCTTTGAGATGCAGGCGGCAGAAGTGGCGGTGGAGGGACCCTCCGGGGCGGACTATCCCCTGCAGAAGAAGCGCCATACCTTCGAATACCTGCGCACCATCTCCCATCTGCGCCCCAGGACCAACACCTTCCAGGCGGTGTTCCGGGTGCGCTCTTTGATTGCTTACGCCATCCACAGCTTCTTCATGGAG
>OFGX01001134.1_pt1 | contig 16928 bp, 11 predicted proteins | sample 1521831 | NCBI WGS metagenome assembly OFGX01 (sample SAMEA3504080, study PRJEB24116) | mouse gut metagenome | biome: mouse gut; feature: mouse-associated habitat; material: faeces | place: Denmark | collected 2011 | reverse complement strand
GGCACGCCCCCGGCCCGCCTGCTGTCCCATACACATTCTAAAAGTTCACCCGGATTTCCGCACACAGGCAGTCTCTGGAATTTCCTCCCGCATAGATCCGGAACAGCCCGTCCTCCAGCACATATTCTCCCTGGTTGTTATAAAATCCCATATCCTGCTTCTTCAATTCCAGGTTCACCGTACGTTCTTCCCCGGCTTCCAGCTCTACCCTGGAAAACCCTTTGAGTTCCTTCACCGGGCGCACCAGGCTCGCCGTCACGTCCTGCATATAGAGCTGAACCACCTCGGTTCCCTTTCTGTCCCCTGTATTTTTTACCCGGACAGCCACACGGAGACAGTCCTTGTCCTCCTCAGCCTTCAATTCCGAATATGCGAATGTGGTATAGCTCAGCCCGTAACCAAAGGGGAACAGGGCGTCAAAGGGCGCGTCCAGGTAACGGGATGTAAACTTGCTCTTGCTTCCCGGCCTTCCGGTATTGGGATGGCTGTAGTAAATGGGGCACTGGCCGTTCACGGAAGGGAAGGAGGAAGCCAGCTTCCCGCTGGGGTTCTCCTCGCCTGTCAGCACCGCCGCCACCGCATTTCCCATCTGCACGCCCAGATGCCATGCCTCCACCAGGACCGGAAGATGCTCCTCCTCCCAGCCCAGGGCCAGGGGACGTCCGTTCATCAGCACAGTCACCAGCTTCTTTCCTGCCGCACGGGTCTTTTCCAGCAGAAGGGAAAGCATTTCCCGCTGTTTTCCCGGAAGCTCCACATTGGCCTTGGAGGATGCCTCCCCCGACATGCTCACCAGTTCTCCCACGACCGCAACGACCACATCCCCTTCGCCGCATGCTCTCGCGATCTCGTCCGCATTGATCTCCCCCTCAGGTCCGCCGCAGGGATAATAGCTTACCTCCGCCCCGCTGTTTTTCAGCCCTTCCAGGATAGACACACAGTCCTCGTTCCTCCAGCTCATAGCCCAGGCTCCGATGATCTCCTCCTCGCTGGCCGCCAGGTTCCCCACCAGGCTGATCTTCTGCTTTTTCGAGAGCGGAAGCACATTTCCCTCATTTTTCAAAAGGACGATGGACTTCTTCGCCGCTTCCAGGGCCGTCTCTGCATGCTCCGCCGGGATCTTGCCTGCGTATCTGGCAATGGCTTCCTCCGATACGTAGGGATTCTCAAACAGGCCCAGCCACATTTTCACGGAAAGGATCCTGCGCACCGCGTCATCCAATACCTCCATGGAAACCGCGCCGCTTTCAACTGCTTCTTTCAGATAATCCTTGTAAATATGGGTACCCATGTCCATGTCCAGCCCCGCATTGGCCGACTGGATCCCCGCGTCCCTGTCGTCCTCTGCGATCCCGTGGGTCACACATTCCTTGATCCCGTTGGCGTCGCTGACTACAAAGCCGTCCATCCCGTATGCTCCCTTTAAGAGTTCCCGGAGGGTATAGGGATTCACTGTACAGGGCACGCCGTTCAGGTCGTTGAAGGACGCCATGGCGCTTGCCGCGCCCTCCTCCACCGCCGCTTTAAAAGGAGGAAGATACACATTGTGCAATTGAGAAATGGACATGCTGGTGGTGTTGTAATCCCTCCCGGATTCGCAGGCGCTGTACGCCACATAATGCTTTAAGCAAGCCGCCACGTAGTTTTCCGGAGAAGTCCGGTCATTCTGCAATCCCCGGATCTTGGCCCTGGCAAATCGGGACGCCAGGTACGCATCCTCCCCCGGCCCTTCCGACACCCGCCCCCAGCGGCAGTCCCTCGCCACGTCGATCATGGGGGCGAAATTCCACCCGATCCCGTGGGCCCTGGATTCCCTGGCCGCGATCCGGGCAGTCCGCTCAAACAAGTCCTCGTCAAATGCCCCTGCCTCCGCAATCGCGATGGGATATACAGTACGCAGTCCGTGGATCACGTCAAAGCCCATGATCAGAGGGATCCCGAGCCGGCTCTCCTCCACCGCGATTTTCTGCAGCTCGTTTGCCTTCACCGGATCATCTCCCATCATGGCCCCAACCAGCCCGGCACGGATATCCTCCTCGTGGAAATCCCGGGTGGCCGTGGACATGATCTTCTGAAATTCCTCCTGGGAAATCCTTCCGTCTGTCATCATCTCAATCAATTCCTCAAAGGGAACATCGAACCCGCCAACAATCGACGGCGATTCCAGGTTCATCTGCCCGATCTTTTCCTCCAGGGTCATCCTGGACAACAAATCCTCCACCCGGTTCTTCTGCTGTTCTGTCAATTTCATCTTTCCTGCTCCTCTCTTTTTATATGACTATTCACAGTCCGGTACAGCAGGCCGCGCCCCTGATCTGCCGCGCATGCTCCCCGCTGCGTCCTTGATCCTTACCTGTATTTTAATCAATCCGCAGGCAGAAAACCTGTCGGATTTTACGCTTTTCTTCCTATAAAAATAACCTTTGCCGCCTGAAATTCCTTTTTCCATGGACAAAGGTTAAAATATGATATTCGTTTTTTGCCCTCGCCTGCCCGTGGTCTGCCGCCGTCACAGCTCCGCGATCACGATTCCCTGGATCTCCTGGGCCGCCAGGCGTGTTTCCACCACCAGCGTATGGTCATACGCCTCCGCTTTATGGATGGTAAGCCCCGGCTGGCAGGCGGTCTGCAGATATTGGATCTCGATCACGGAAAGGGCGTTGAAGTAGGCCAGCTTCCTCCATGCGTCCTGCACATTTCCATTTTCCTGGTTCACCGAATAGACCTTCACCTGATATATCCCATTGTTGACCGGGTGCAGCTTAAAACTCATCTGGATGGCCTCATGATCCGTAAACAGGCGTGGCTGCTGCTCAACCTCAATCTGATTCTCGTCCTGGGAGTAGTACCGGAAATTAAAATGCTTGTAATTGTGGCAGCATATGTAAAAAAGCCCCTTTCCGTCGCCGGATACGATGGCGTTCCTGCTTTTTCCCAGAAAATAGTGTTCCATGTGGTTCAGATGGCTGAACGCGAAAAAGGCCGGTTTGCGGATTCCGTCCCTGCTGAGCAGCCCGCAGCCGCCGAACAGGAGATGATCCGTGTCAATCCTTTCGGCAAAAATGTCGGTGGCGACCCAGTATGCGATGGCATCCGCTTCATTGTAATTCTGAATCAGATTTTTCATAATATAGGCGCTTTTAAAGCAGCCGTCGTTGAGGCAGTTCCGGTTGGAAAGGGTGGAGCTCCACTCCGTCACGAAAAATTCTGGAATCTCAAACCCGGCCTCCCGGATCACCTGCTTCGCGGCCCGTATCTGGTGATACAGATAATCCTCGTCCGGAGCGTAGGGATTCCTTCCCGCGTCCAGCAGATGTTCTTTTACCAGATAAGGGTAGGAATAGATGGAAATAAAATCCGGATGGTGCTTTCTTTTGGCCCACTCCGCAATGATCCCGGGCAGCTCCTCCCCCACATAGTTCATACAAAACCCCGCCCCTCCCAGTTTCACATTGGGGACGTAATTTCGGAAAATCTCCGCGATGGCGTCGAAGGCTTCAAAGTAATGGCCGATGGGCACCCGTTTCTGGACAACCGCATTCTGCTCCAGTTCAAAATACCACTGCTCCACGGTGCTGATTCCATAGCGCTTTGTCAGGTGTCGGATCAGTTCCTCCAGAAGAACCCTGTTTTTCTCAAGCAGCATGATCTGGTTTTCCATATTCTGGGTGAGCATCTTGAGCCCCACCTTTTCCACGAAAAAGTCCTTCCCCTTAAATCCCAGCTCCACATGCGGCTTCACGCCGATTTCCATCAAAAAATCAAAGATCTGGTCAATGAGCTTAAAATTGTACCGGGAGTTTTTTTCCTTCAGCTCGATCATCACCTCGTCAGTGAGAATGTCCCAGAACCGTACATATTCAAAATGGAGCTGTTCCTTGATGTAGCGGAGCTGCTCCCTGACGTCGAAACGCAGCAGGTCCGATGCCGCGCCCACATTGATGATCCGGCACCAGCTCCGTTTTATCTCCTCTTTTTGGGTCGTGTCGATCTCCATTTCCTGCACGATGGAATCCGCTGCTTCCGAAGTCCTGACCAGGTTGGAGGTCAGATACTGTTCGACCTTTTCCCTGACCTGGCTGCTGTCCTCCTGCTCTCCCCGGTCCAGCTTTTCCGCCATCTGCTCCCGGTATTCCGCCGGCGTGGTATGATAGCATTCCCGGAACGCATGGTTCAGCCCGGCCTGGTTTGGGAAACCGCTGTCCATGGCGATCTTGAGTATGGTCTTATCCGTGTACAGCAGGTCGCTCACTGCATGATCCAGCCGGATATTGTTCAGAAGCTTTAAAAAACTCATCCCAAAATTGTTTTTGATGTATTTGGACAGGTATGTATGGGACAAAAACAGGCGGTCCGCCAGTTCCTTCAAGGTGATCGGCTCCCGGTAGTTCATCATCAGATAGCTGAGGATCTCATTCATCCGTTCGTCCCGGATTCCCCGCAGGGATTCAAATTTCCTCATCCCCTTTTTCACGATAAAATCCGTCGTGATCAGGTAGATAAGCTGATAATAAACGCTGTTTTTGAGCGCAATCCCCTGGCCTTCCGTGGTCTGGTAATAGTTGAAGACCTGCCGGATGAAATAGCGCATTTTTTCGTAGCTCTCCGACTGCTCCTGGGCAGAATTGCACCAAAAAAACTGCTGCTCTCCCCCAAACATCTCCGTCAGCACTTTATTATCTATCAGCAGGCTCCCCAGCAGGATTTCATCCGCTTTCCCGCTGCCCGGGTCCTCCCCGCAGTCCGGCACGGCATGATACCCATGACGCACATTGGAATTGATCAGCATGAACTGGTCGGTTCCGAGAAAATAGGCTTCCTCCTCATACTCAATCGCCAGCGAACCGTCCAGCACATAGAGGATCTCGATATCCTGATGGAGGTGCATCCCCTGCTCCTTCTTTGTGGAAAACTGGCATCTGATGATCTCATACCGCATCTGCTCTTCTCCCTAAAAAAACACTCCAGCTATGCGGTTGGATTGCAACCGCACAGTTGGAAAATACTTTATAATACTGCCGCTCCTTATTTGTTACGCTTCTCCCACACCCAGATATTTCATTTTCAGTTCTTTTAAATTCTCCACCTTTTTCTGGGTCATGGCGCCGTCTCGGATTTCGTTGGAATGCTCCCACTTTCCGGCGTCGCGCAGCCTGGAACGGTTCTGCTGCCCTTCGGAAAATGTCACCTGAATTTCCCCGTTTGCAAGCTCCAGTGTTCCTTCGATGCCGCACACCGGGCACTCTACTTTATTGCCGCCGTAGCCGACAGTCAGGATGCTCTCGTGGCAGACCGGGCAGACTCCCTTGTCGTCTCCGCGGTAGCGGGTGCGCTCCTCTTCTGTCTCTGCCTGCAGGGCGTCCACGATGTTCTCTCCCAGCTTTGCCATTCTCTCCATCACGTCGGGCCTGCCCAGCACATGGTCTATGTTCATGGCTCCAAAATATTTGTACTTGTCAACCACATCAATCCCCATGGGAAATGTAAATTCATACATGTTCGGCAGGGACAATGACAGCCAGTTCTCGGTCCTTGCGCCTCCCACCGTGATCAGCGCGCCGACACGCGGCTTTGTACTTCTCGGATCCGGATAGCTTTCGGGAGCTTTTCCCTGTGCGATCCCCTGTTCGATGGCCGGCCCCCTAAATGTCTTGTCATGTGCAGGCCCGATCCGGTCGCATACAACTTTAAAATTGCCTGTGGGCGCAAATTCATAGGTCGGCGATCCGACGATCACCCCGTCCGCGGACATCAACGCCTCCTCGATGATATGAAAATCATCATCCTTATGGATGCAGTGCCCCCGGCCTTTCCCCATCATCAATCCCGCCACGCAGGAGCAGCAGCCCGTGCAGATATGAATATTCAGGTCATCGCAGCGTAGAAACTGGATCTCCATGCCCGCCTTTTCACAGACAAGCAGCGCTTCTTTGATCATAACCTCCGTATTGGACATTTTCCTTCCAAAAGAAAAGCCAACCACTTTTTTCTTCTCCATGTCTTTTTCCTTCCTTCTTCATTTTCTTCCATTATATGGCCGGTGCGTTTTTTTCTCTTGACACTGCTTATCCCAAACGGATCAAAAAATTGTTCTTTTGGATTACGGAATCAAAATATACGGAAAGAGTGCAAAAATGAACTGTCGATTTTTGCACTCTTTTCTCCTGATTTTCATTTTACCTTAACTAATACACATAAAAGAACTGCCTGCGCAATCAGCATCAGGGGCACTCCGATCCGGAAACGGCTTTTCCGGATCTTATGCCGGAACAGGTACATACCGGCCAGCCCGCCCGCCGCCAGCGCCCCTTCCGCAAAGCCGTAGAGCCTGTTGGCCAGAGAAGCCTCCAGGCCAAGCACCTCCGTCACCAGATAGGGCAGCGCCACCACAATCATTGCGGACAGAAACAGATTGATTCCGCAGACCATCACAACCCCTTTCCCAATCACAGGCTTCTCCTTCCGGATGAAACGGACGCTCTCCCCGAAATCGGCCCTGACCGTCCGGAAGACGCCGCCCCCGGAAGCCTGTCTCTGAAACGGAATCCGAATGAAAATCTCCATCACCGCCGACAGCACAAAGCACACCATGCAGACCAGCAAAACCGGCTCCAGCCCATAAGCGCTGTACAGAATGCCCCCGAGCACAGGACCGATCAAAGAGGCGAAAGAACTCACCGTATTGATGACGGAATTCGCCGCCATGAAATTCTCCTGGCGCACCAGGGCGGGGATGCTGGCCTGCACCGCTGGCTGATAGGCCCCCGCGATGCCGTACAGGAGCATCATGGTCACCGTCAGCAGAAGCACCATTTGGCCGCCCTCCCGCAGCAGGGAAAAGCCCAGAATCACAGCCGCCGTGAAGAAATCCAGCGCCACCATGATATTCCTTTTATTCACCCTGTCCGCCACAATGCCGCCTATGGGAGACAGCAATATGGCCGGGACAAAGGCGCAGGCCGTGACGGTTCCGTACAGGGCCGACGACCCCGTCAGGTTCAGCAGATACAGGGGCAGCGCGAACCGAATGGTGGCATTGCCGAACAGGGAGACAATCTGGCCGATCACTACCAGCGTAAAATCTTTGGAAAACAGTTTTTCATTCATTCTCTAAACCTCCATCGCATCAATTCCGCCTGCCAGAACCTGACAGGCCCCACCGGCAGCCCCGGCCAGGACAGCCCCAGCCCACACATGACCAGGTTCAGATTGCCGGGAGCCATCCTGGGCTCAATCCGGAACAGATGGGCTGTCGCATACATCATGGCCACCAGGCAGGAAACCATCCCGGCGATTGCCCACAGGTAAGCGGATGGCCGTAGTTTCATCCATTCCAATTTGTATCTTTCCGCAGTTATTGATACCGCCGGTTGGTATGTATCAAGTTTAAAAGATATCTGCCCCTTTCACAGGACAGATTTTCAGTACCCAATGGTATCAGCTCCCTATACAGCAGGTTCCCGCGGTACAAAATTTGCCATGTAACCCGGCTCACCCCTGCCCGGCAGAGCCGCTGTCCCCGTGGGAGTTCTGATAGATCGCCGTGAGCTCCCGCAGCTTCTCCAGCATCTCCCCATCCACGATATCCAGCCCGAACCCTTGCAGCATCTGGCCCAGTACCATGAATTTGCGGCAGGATTCCTCCACGGAGCTGTCAAATATCATGGGATTCATCCAGATATTGGCCGCCAGCAGAATCAGTTCCGCCAGCTGCTCCGGATACGCCGTCCCAATGGAGCCGTCCGAAATCCCCTGCCGGAGGATGGGCAGGATATAGTGCGGCGCCACCTCTTCTATGGTGTCATGCAGCAGACTGAACAGAAGCTTCGGATTATTGTGGAAATTGGGAGCTACCGTAAAAATGTCGTCCTGGACAGGCCGGCAGATGGATGCCTTGAAAATCGCTTTCAGCTTCTCTCTGCCGTTCAGATCAAGACGGTCGCGGATGTCGGCAAGGGCCTGGTTGGATTCCGCGGTCATCCTGTCTATGACGGCCACCAGGATATCGTCCTTTGACTTAAAGTGATGATAGATGGCTCCCTTGCTGAGGCCCCCCAGCCCACCGATGATGTCCTGGATGGAAGTGTTCTCGTATCCCTTTTCCATAAATAGACGGAAAGCCACGTCCAGGATGAGCCGGACGGTCTCTTCCGGATGCTTGTTCCTCGCCACGTTTCCCCACCTCTCTTACATACCTTTGGTAGGTTTCATATTAACATACTATCGGTAGGTTTGTCAAGGCCTAATTCATTCCGCGGCAGAGATTGAACTCTGGTGGGTTTTGTATTATACTGTAACAGGAATCTATCGGCAAATATACATTTGCAAATCTCTTCATGCAAAAGGCGAGGTAATGGCTATGCGGATGTTCCTGAATGCTATTTTTGATTTCAAGCGGAAAGACAATGCTTTTGTTGCGATACCGCCTGTTTTGAGGGAGGTGCTGAGAGAGGGCGGCTGGACTCCCGGGCGACTTCTGTTCGACCTGTACGATATCAATGAAGCGTCCACAGAGGGGCGCACCCCTCATGCCATGCTGATGAAACGGTTCCCTCAGCTGCAGCCGTACTGGCAGAATACCTCTGAACGGTTTGCGGCAATGAACCAAAGGCCTGTATTTTCAAGCACACCCGTTCCTCCCACAAGGCCCCACGGATATGGCTTTTTCTCCAACTTCCCCGGGCGTAAGAAGGGAGAAGCGGTATTCTGGCCGGATGACCCAAACATTGACATGGAAGTGCTGGAGGGAATCTGTGCTGCTATCCCCCGGCCCTGTTCCTTTTACTCTTCTATTGTGGTGTGGGATGCCATTCCCTGGTATCCGGACAGCAATCCTGACCCTGCCCTCCGCAACATCCAGCCGGGGCATGGCACGGAAGATTTCGCCCCGGGGGAGTGGGCCGGGCAGCATGATTTCTATGAGTGCTGCGTAGGCTATCAGAGCAACTGCCTGCTTTTGTCCGGCGACTTTGAGACCGGGCCGGAGCTGGAAATACGGGTGGAGCTTACCGATGCACATCCCATGGAGGACGCTTTGGCGGTGGTGAATCGTTTTTCACAGCGAATCGGAAATCCGGTGAAGCAGTGTGTCCGGGCGGTCTTTCCCTGGGAAATGCGAAAGGAAATCGCCCGCAAGCTGGACGATATGCGCCTGCGTTTTGATGCCTGGCGCAAATCAGGCGCGGGAACGCTGGCTGCAATCTATCACAAGGCAGAGAAAACGCCGCCTGCCAGGCCGATGAGCGCCAGGACGCTGACGAAACGATTTGTGGAACGCAACGGCTTTGCGCGCCACGATTTGTGCCGGTGGGATGACTATGGCTGGAGCAAGCGTCTCCCCCATGGATTTTGGCTCCACCTTGATTTATGTATTAACCCTACCGCCCGATATGGGGTGCCTGTGAGCATAAGACTTATCTGCTATGGGGTCAATTTCCAGGTAACATACGATTTTTCCCTGCATGGGGATTTGGGGCTGCCGAGAGATACCCCGGCGAATGAGGCTGCTTTCCAGGTGTTCCAGGCTGTCCTGAATCGGTTTCAAGAGGAGATGGTGCCGCAGTTAGCCGCGGTCTTTGGTGAGACACCGGAAAGCTTTTATCAGCATTCCCATGCACTTGATTATAGCAGAGAATTCGATGTGTAGAACTCGTTTCGTCTGCCGCTCAATCCATGCTTATCTGAAATACGAATCGGGAATTGGTGGAGCATCGTGGCCAGGAAAGTAAAATGACAGCATTTCTTTTCCCTCAATGATAATGTCCTTATGCTTACTCCGGTTATCTCCGACATGTCCTTTACGGTTTTCATATTTCCTCCTTTCGGTACCATCGTAAACCGTTACGCTGCGAGAGAGTCAATACCTAAAATGAAAAAATGAGACAAGAAAGCGGCTGTACCTTGCCATAGATGCGAATTCTGTCGAAATCTGGAAAATCCTGAAAAATCTGATGACAATCCGGCTTCCATGTGGTATGATGGACATAGTCTTTGAAAGGAGGTATACCATTATGGCATTAACGAATGATGATCTGCTGGCAATTTCGCAATTATTAGATGTAAAATTGAAAGCAGAAATACAGCCGATAAAAAATGAAATACAAACCTTGAAAAGCGAAATACAACACGTCAGAACCGAGCTACAGGCCGAAATACAGTCTGTCAAAACCGAGCTGCGGGCTGAAATACAGGCTGTCAGGACTGAGATACAGTCTGTCAGGACTGAGCTGCAGGCTGAGATACAGTCTGTCAAAGCCAATCTCGAGACCGAAATACGCCAGATAAAATTGTTCCAGGAAAATCAAATCATGCCAAGACTGAACACTATCGAAGCCTGCTATCTCTCCACCTACGAAAGATACAAGGATTCCGTAGAAGGATACGAAGCGCTCCAGGCCGATAATGAAATCATGAAACAGGTCATCATGGAACATAGCGGAAAACTCCAGAAATTAGCCTAACCGCCAAAAGCCGCACCCTTGCCTTCTGCCAGGGTGCGGTTTTTGACACTCTGTCTGGCCGCTGCCGATTCCCCGGCAAATCGGGGCATACGGCAAATTTCCGCGGCCTCCGGCATAATCCTGCAAAAGCCAAACATCCCCTGAATACGAAGCGCCGGCCAGTCGCCAACGCCATCCCCTACCCTTTCAAAATCTCCCGCAGCGTCTCCATCAGCATGGCGATATCAATCGGTTTGGCGATATGCCCGTCCATGCCTGCTTCCAGCGCCAGCATGCGGTCTTCGTCAAAAGCATTGGCAGTCATGGCCACAATGGGAATGGCAGCCCTGGCCGAATCCTCCAGGGCACGGATGGCGCGGGTGGCCTGGTACCCGTTCATGATGGGCATCTGCACATCCATCAGAATCAAATCATAAGTGCCAGCCGGGTTCTCCTTCATCTTCTCCACAGCCACTGTGCCGTCCTCCGCCGTGTCCACCACGAAGCCTGCCTCTTCCAGTATAGTCCTGGCGATCTCCTGGTTGATCTCATTGTCCTCCACCAGAAGAATCTTCTTCCCCTCAAAGCACGGGGGAAGTGCCTCTTCCTGTTCCTTCTGCTCCCCTGTCCCGTAGGGCGCCGTCAGTACATTGCAAAGCTCCGACAGGAAGACAGGCTTGGAGCAGAACGTAGTGACCCCGGCCTCCCGGGCCTCCTCCTCGATGTCCCCCCAGTCGTAGGCTGTCAAAATAATGATGGGCGCCTCCTCCCCCACGATTCTGCGGATTCTGCGGACAGTCTCCACGCCGTTCATATCCGGCATCATCCAGTCCACCAGATACAGGTCAAAGGGCTCCTCCTGCTCCAGGGCAAACCGGCTGCGGACCACCGCCTCCTTCCCCAGGGTAGTCCAGTCGGGATGCAGGCCCATGGCGGAAAGCATCCTGCTGACGCTGGTACAGGTATTGATATCGTCATCCACCACCAGCGCCCGCTTGCCCGCCAGTTGGGACAGATGTTCCGTCTTCAACGGTTTTCCGGCAACCCGGAAACAGAAAGACACAATAAATTCGCTGCCCTTTCCCGGCTCGCTTTCCACCACAATAGTGCCGTGCATCATGTCCACGATGTTCTTGGTAATGGAAAGCCCCAGGCCGGTGCCCTGAATCCCGCTGATGGTGGCAGTCTGTTCCCGCTCGAAGGGCTCAAAGAGATGCTCCATGAACTCCCTGCTCATGCCCACGCCGGTATCTTTGACCCGGAACTCAAAGGCCGCACAGCCCTCCGGCGCGTCCCCGGTCTGGATGATGCGCACGCTGACGGCGCCGCCGGGCTTAGTGTACTTCATCGCATTGCTCAGCAGGTTCAGCAGCACCTGGTTCAGTCTCAGCTTGTCGCAGATGATGAACTCGTCTGTCACATCCTGGGCATCGATGGAGAAGGACAGCTGCTTTGCCTTCACGTCCGACTGCACGATGGTCTTCAGGTCATGGATGATTTCCGGCAGACTGGCCTCCTTCTCCTCAATCTTCACCTTCCCGCTCTCAATGCGGCTCATGTCCAGCACGTCATTGATCAGGCTCAGCAGATGGTTGCCGGAGGTAATGATCTTCTCCAGATAGTTCTTCACCAGCTCCCGGTTGTCGATATGGGACAGTGCCAGGGAAGTGAACCCGATGATGGCGTTCATGGGGGTGCGAATGTCGTGGGACATGCTGTTGAGGAAAGTGGTCTTGGCATTGTTGGCATACTGGGCCTCCCCCAAAGCCTCCGCCAGCATCAGTTTCTGCACCTGTTCCTCCCCCAAAGCCTCCGCCAGCATCAGTTTCTGCACCTGTTCCTCCCGGATGGTCTCATCGATGTTCCGGAACCCGGCCAGGATGAACCCTTCCTTCCGGAAATCGCTCTTCTTCACATGGACATAGGAAAACTGGTAATTGTGCACCTCGTCCCCGTCCTTCACCCGGTAGTTTCCCTGATAATCCCTGCCCGTCTCCAGCTTCCGCAGCACATTTTCCAGGGCAAGGGCCTCCTTCAGACCGGCCTGATCCTCCTCATACACCCGCTCCCGGATATACCTGTCCATGATCACGTCATAAGTGAACTCCTCCTTCACATCCCCGTGGAGCCCCGTGGTCACATAGCCCATCATCTTGATAATCCTTGCCCGGTTCCGCCCGACATCTACCGCAAAGACGTTGACGAAATCACGGCTCAGCGCATCCACGATGGCAAGCTGCTCCAGCAACTCCCGGTTGGCCTCCTCCGTGGTCTCTAAAATCTTCTTGTTCCAGCGGGTTCTGATCACCAGGGCCAGGATGACCCCAAGAGCCAGCACCACCGTCAGCCCCACCCCCATCATCGCCTCCGGGTGAATCCGCAAAAAATCCGCAAACCTCAAATCCTGTGGCGTATAAACCGTGTATGTCGTCACCAGCTGGTTCATCACCTCATCCGGCATCTGGTCGATACATTTGTTCAGTATGGTCAGAAGCTCTCTGTCGCAGCCCTCCCGGACATACATCCGGAAAGAAAAACTCACGTCGTTCATAATGGCGTAATGCAGGGAATCCGTGAAATCATTATTCACGAAAAGCTGTGCCGTATACGTGTAGACAAAAGCCGCCTCCGCCTCTCCGTCCATGACCGCCTGCAGCGCCGCCTCCCTGGTGGGGTAATAGAGAAGCTCCGCGTCCCCTGTGAGCCCCTGCTCGATGGGGGCATTGTCCTGGGTCTCCGCAATGGCCACCGCAGTGATTTCGCCGTCAAAATCCTTCCTGGTCACCTTTGCCACCCCGGCCGTCAGGTAAGTATCCGTGCCGAACCCCCGGCTGGCCATCCCTTCCGTCACAGGTTCAAAGTCTTTCTTGTCGATAATCACATCCACGCTGCCGCTGTCCGCAAGCTCAAAATAACTTGCCCTGTCCGGGGTCACCACCAGCTCATAGGGCAGTCCCGCCATGTCCATCACTGCGGCGAAATAATCCGGCATGATGCCTTTCAGCTCCCCGTCCTCCACATAGGAGTAAGGCTCCCTGTCCCCGATGGCTATGGCAGTAATGGTCTTCCGGCCCGCTATCACATCCTGGATATAGGCCTTCTCCCGTTCGGTGAAGAGGGTGGAATCCGAATACACCGGCCCGTAGTATCTGTAAGCCAAAACGTTCATCCAGTCCCCTTCATTGATGTCCATCTGCCCTATGGCGTAATTGATCTCATGGAGCAGCTCCGTGTCCTCTTTCCGCACAATGGCATAAAAATAGTCGGTTTCAATGACGTCCAGCGTCCTCTCATTTTCTGTTTTCCGCAGACTTGTAGACAGGATTGCGTCTACCTCTCCCGCCTGCAGAGCCGCGGTCAGCTCGTCCGCGCCTCCGTATTCCACAATCCGGTAGGAAAAACCGTGCTCCTGGGCAAATTCCTCCAGGCTCTGCTTCTGGCTTCTGCCCTCCACTGCCCCGATCACCATGCCCTCATAGGTATCGTAGTCGCCGCTGTGGAGCCTGTCATTGTCCGCCTGGATGGACAGAATGGTGCTGTTGCGCCCGATGGGCAGTGAAAAAGCGTACTTTTCTTCCCATTCCTCCGTCTTCCGCCCCGATGTGACCACGTCGATATCGCCCGCCTCCAGCATGGTGAGCATATCGTTCCAGGATTTGTCATATTCCACATACTGGAAATTCAGGTGGGAATATTCCGCGGCCATGTTCAGGAATTCGATGCCGTAGCCGCTCAGGTTCCCGTCCTCGTCCTTCATGTGGTATCCGTCGAAGTGAAAAATGCCCGCCCTGACTGTCCGGCTGTTTGAGCCTATATCCGCCCCCGCCGGCACGGCCACGGCCCCGGTCTCTCCCGCCGACACAGTCCCTCCTGCGACCGGGATCCCCCCCGCTGCCAGAATGACGCATGCCAAAAAAAGAGCCGCAAGCCTTCTCCGTCTGTTTTCCTTTCTATCGCTGCGGGAAGTCCTCCCGGAAGATTTCCTGTGATGAATCCTGTTCTCTGGTGCCATAGTTCCTCCTCATCCGCGCCTTTCCTGTCCTTCCTGTCCTCCTGTCCGAACCAAAAACAGGAAACGACGGTGTCATTTTACCATAGTTTCCTGTTTTTTCCTACCCCTCTGTGCAGAAATCTTTCCAATCTTTCCGATACAGCCATTTTCCGTCTTCCACCATACCGCACGGCACTGCCGCCTTGGCATCAGGGCATTCTGAGGGCCTGTCATGTCCTGTCTATTCAGGCTCCATGCGACAGCTCCATTCTTCCAGGTGCAGCTTAGATTTTCTCCACATACATATGAACTCTACAGAATGTTCGAAGGCCGTCACTGTCCTCTGCGGAGCCGGAAGGTCTTCACCAGCTGCCTGAGCAGGCCGGCCTGGTCGCTGAGCTCTTCGCTGGTAGCGGAGCTCTCCTGGGCCGTGGCGGAATTGTTCTGGGCCACGCTGGCGATCTGGCCGATCTGGCTCTGTATCTGCTCCATAGCCTCCGCCTGGGTCCTGGCATCGTCGGCGATATTGTTGATGGTCCCTACGATACCCTGGGCCTGCACGACCGCGCCTTCCAGCTGCAGCGCCGTGGCATCCGCAATCAAAGCCCCCTCTTCCACAGCCGCGATGGAGCGCTCAATCAGAGCCGCCGTGGTCTTGGAAGCCTCCGCCGTCTTGCCCGCAAGGCTGCGGACTTCCCCGGAGACCACCGCGAAGCCCTTGCCGGCCTCTCCTGCCCGGGCGGCCTCCACAGAGGCGTTCAGGGCCAGGATATTGGTCTGGAACGCGATATCCTCTATGGCCTTGATGATCTTTCCGATTTCGCCGGAGCTGCTGTTGATTTTCTCCATGGCGACTACCATTTCCTGCATCTTCTGGTTGCTCTCAATCAGCTGCCGGCCCATTTCCCCGGCCTGCTCCTGAACCTGGCCCGCATTGTCCGCGGTCTGCTTGATCCTGCCCGCAACTTCCTCCATGGTGCTCTCCAGCTCCTCCACGGCACCGGTCTGCTCCACGGAGCCCTGGCTCAGTCCCTGGGCCGCTGCGGACATCTGGGCCGCCCCGCCGGAAACGCTCTCGGAGCTGACAACAATCTGGCCTATGGTCTTGTCGAGCTTCTCAAGGATGTCGTTCAGGGAGCTGCGGATCCTGGCGAAGTCCCCCACATACTCCTGGTTGATCTGCACTGTCAGATCCCCCTCCGCGATGGATTCCAGCATATGGGAAATCTCCCCGATGTAATTGCGCAGACGGCCGATGGTCTGGTCAAAGCTCTGGGCCAGGATGCCGATCTCATCGTTGGAATGAATAGAGACCTCCATGTTCTGGCCCATCTCCAGGCCCAGATTCCCCTGTTCCAGCGTCTCCGCCAGCACGGTCAGGCGAAAGAGCGGTTTGGAGACCGTCCGCTTGATGTAAGCGCCCACCACGAAGATTCCCGCGATGATAAGCGCAATTCCGATAATACATGACAAATATACCGTAAATGTGACCTGCCTGTTCACATCCGCCATGGAAATCCCGGCAAAAATCAGCCCGTCAACCTTGCCGTCCCCATCCTTTGTAGGGACATAGGAGCACAGATGGTCCTCCCCCAGAATGGACGCCTTGCCCACATAGGTCTGTCCCTGTTCCAGCACGATTCTGGACAGCTCGTCGGAAAGCCTGGTGCCCACGGCCCGCTGCCCATCCTGCTGAATCGTGGTATAGGCCCTTTCGTTCCCATGGAATATGGTGAATTCACAGCCCATCTGTTCGCTGAGGGCGTCCAGAAGCGCCGTCCTGTCCTCCGGCCCGTCGTAATCTGCCAGTTCATAGGCCAGCACGTTGGTTCCGCTTACGCACACATCCTCCATCATGGACATGGTAAGCCGGTAGAACATCCATACACAGAGCACCACCACCACGGTTATGCTCACCGCCAGCATCAGGGCCACCAGGTTCCCAACCTTCCGGCCGATCCGTTTGTTTTTCCGTCCTTTTTTTACATCATTTCCTTCCATTTTCGCACACTCCATATCTTTTCCGTTTCTTCCTGTTTCGGAAACCTTTGCCGCTGATTCCGCAGCTTCCGGGCAGCTTTTTGGAGCGTCTTTTCCACGTAAATTCTACAGGCTTCCGGCCTGCCGACAATCCGCGTCGAACTGCAGCGCTTCCTGTCAGGTATGCCCCGGCAGAGCCGAAATTACCTGGAACATTGATTTTATAGTGTCTTTCAGGTCAGGCATACTGAGTCTCAGATCGTTACAGATAAAACTAAGACGCACAAAAAGCCACACAGACCTCTGGCGGCAGCCAGCGGATTGCCTTGTTTCCAAATGTGTGGCAATTATTGTCATTATATCATAAACGGGGGCCTGTTGCAATATCTTTCTCCCGCTTCGGAGTCCTTTCGGAGCCCATCCCCTACAATGCGTTCTTATCCATGGTAAAGCCCCGTCCCCGCACCTCGCTGACCCTTGTGACCACCATGAAGCTGGCCGGGTCTATGCCGTGGACG
>OFGX01001133.1_pt1 | contig 16938 bp, 16 predicted proteins | sample 1521831 | NCBI WGS metagenome assembly OFGX01 (sample SAMEA3504080, study PRJEB24116) | mouse gut metagenome | biome: mouse gut; feature: mouse-associated habitat; material: faeces | place: Denmark | collected 2011 | reverse complement strand
CCAGGATTTTAGTGTCGGCTTTGGCGGTGCGGTTCCCTATAATGGGCCGTCCGGGAAGGTTTTGCAAATCCCTCGCATGGATACAATGGTTTCACTCATTTCTTGATCACCGGCTTCCTTTTCATTTTACATTTCGATGAATTTCCCATCTATTTACCATTTCTTTTTATCACTAATAACAGTTTAGCAAAGAGCCCATGCAAATCCAAGGGGGGAATCTTTTGTCTTAGAGGGGGTTTCTTACGCACTTTAGACAGAAAAACCCGCCATGCAATATTTTTCAAGTTTATATCAAAATTACCTTGACAAACGCTGGTCATCTGGATATAATGTACGAATATAAAGGCAAAGGCGTCTTTAAGGTATAGACCTTAGAGACGCTTTCGCTTTTTTTATTTTTTCTGTACGGAAAGGGTGCGTCAACATGTCAGAATCAGCGATGAAATTGCTCAGCTATTTTGGAACCTATACCCCCGGCGAGGCGGGCGCGGTCAGTGCCTTTAAATTCGAGTATCTTACCACCCTAGGCTTCGCAGCCATTGTCATCTTCTTGGGACGGGCCGTTGTGGCTCACTCCGCCCCCCTGCGCAAATTCGCCATTCCCGCCCCGGTGGTTTCCGGTCTGATCTTTTCCATCCTGATTTCCCTGCTGAAGGGTTCTGGACTGATCGCCCTCTCCTTTGACAGCGCCACCATCAAAGACCTGTGCCAAAACCTGTTCTTCCTATGCGTCGGCTTCGGCTTCAGCACCCGGATGCTGAAACGGGCGGGTGGCAGTCTCTGCGTAAAAATCGCCATCGGTGCCTGCCTGCTCATCACGCTTCAGGACGTGGCAGGCGTACTGGTCGGCAACCTGGTTGGCCTCCACCCTCTGCTCTCCCTCCAGTGCTCCTCCGCCGCCATGTCCGGCGGGGTTGGCACCGCCTCCGCCTTTGGCCCTATCTTTCAGAAGATGGGCGCCCCAGACTCCGCCACTACAGTGGGGGTGGCCGCAGGAACCTTGGGCAATGTGATGGGTTCCCTGATTGGCGGACCGGTGGCCGCTTTCCTCATCAGCCGCCACCACCTGAAGTCCGACCCCAACGACAAGCCCGAAGCCATTGCCTCCGGCGCTGTCCCCGAACTGAACAACAGCCGGATGATCTCCATGTTCGCCATGTGCCTGCTGCTGGCCGCCCTGGGTATGCCCATCTACTGTCTGCTGGACAACATTCCTAAGATCGAAATGCCCAAATTTATTGGGTGTCTCTTTGCCGGCGCCATTGGCCGCAACGTGATGGAAGCCGCCAATATCAAATTCTACACTCCCGAGGTGGACGCCATTGAGCACATGTTCCTGGAGCTGTACCTGGCTCTGGTGCTCATGACCATCGACATCACCGCCTTGGCTCCTGTGGCGGGGCAGATGAGTGTTATTCTGGCGGCCCAGGCCGTGCTCATCGCTCTGTTCGGCATCTTCGTCTCCTTTAATCTCTTTGGCCGGGATTACGGAGCGGCGGTGATGACCGCCGGCAACTGCGGTTGGGGCTGTGGCTCCGGGCCCAACGCCGTAGCCAATGAGAAGGCGGTGATGGACCAGTACGGCTGGCATAATATCGCTTGGGTCCTCTACCCTTCTTTCGCTGTCATTATCGACGATATCTATAATCCCATCTTTTTATCTCTTTTCGGCGGCTTTGTTGCCTAAAGGTTCCAGAGTCCTTTTACCCTTTGTGTTGCTGAAGGATAACAGACATAACCCATCCCGTTTTATCACATGTTCCGCCGCCGCACACCAAACAGAAAACTCAATATCTCCGATAGAGGTCTCTACGCCGTTGCGATAGGAATAAATCTTTCGTTTCCCTGTGCCTGAAGTAATGCTGGAACCGGTCTCATATTTCCATTGCAAATCATCTGTTGTAACAAGGGATAAGTTTATCATTGCGATGCTGTCGATCCTGTTCGCCATTTCGGTTCAGCTCCATTTCTGACGTTTGTCTGCCAATCTTTTCATACTATTTGAATACGGCATACCGTAAAAATGCTCCCGGCCCAGCAGACCGGGAGCACCATTTTAAGCAGTACAATTTTGACACAATACAACTTCCCGGCAGATGGAGCAGCCTCCCATACAGGCCAGCCGGTGTTCACAATCAGGGCAGCTTTGGCGGAGGTGGTTCCGGAAATCCTCGAAAACCGGACTGTCCCATGCCTCCTGAATGGTATGGGTCCGCAGGTCCACCGCCCACCGTCTAGCCTGGTTGTCAAAACTACACGGCAGCATCACCATATCCGGGCTGATGTAGGCCGACCAGCGGGCGCCCTCGCAGGTATCAATGCTGTCCAGATTGACTTCGATTGATTGCGAAACTAACCCTGGAACTGTACAGGAGTCAAATCCTATCTTATACTCATGGTCACCGCCACAGGCAAGTTCAAGAAACTCCTTCACTCGGGGGTCATTGTAACTCAGGACCTGTTCCTGGCTTCCAAGCCCAACTGGCTTGTGAAGCAAAAACACAATGGCATTGACACCAACTGGAAAACTGCGCTCCTTCAGGCGGGTCACCGCTTCTTCGATGGTGCTATTGCTGACAACGTAATGGATATTGGTTTTCACGTCAGCTTGGAACAGCAAGTCAATGGCTCGCAGTGTGTAGGTGCTTCTGTACCAACTCACCGCCACGGCCCCGCAGTGTTTTTTACAAAGTTGGGCGAGTTCAGAATTTAACCCAAGGCCCGAGGTGGTGAAGTTCGGCACGATGCCAGCCTGATGACAGGTCTCTAAAATGTCCGCAAAGTGCTCGTGTTGGTCGGGGTCTCCACAGCCGCCCAAGGCGATTTGATACGTTTTTCCCCTGCACTGTCGGACGATTTCCTCAAAATCCTCTAACGCCATATTGGGAGCATTCGCATGGAGTCCGTCCTGGTAGCACTCCACACCGGCCTGTAGGCACAGTCCGCTCTGACCATGCCGGCAATGGCCCATGATGCCGACATCTAGCAATTCGGGAAAAGATGCCATGAAGGGGTCTTCCGCTGACTCAACTCCATTTTTAATAATACCTGACCGCACATAATGGCCGGTAGTCTCATTGAAAAATGAAATGAAGTCCTTATCTTTCCGCATTTTCATATGTAAAGCGGCCTCCTGGCTTAGTAGTTCAAGTCACCGTCTAAAATTGAGAAAGTATCCGGGGCCGCATTCTCCAAGACCTTCCACAGCCGCTCAAAGAGTTCGGCATATGTGTCCTCACAGCATTCAAAGTCAACATCGCCATGGCGGATCGTTTTCCCTTCTGCCAGAGCCTGACGAATGGCCGCCTGCTCATCGTCATCCCTTATATAATTCTCTTTGAATGCTTTATGGATTTCTTCCTCAGAACTCTCCGGGGTCAGAATGGTGTCTCCCAACATATTGTCCATAACATATTTAAGGATAGTCTCTTTCTGAGCCTCGCTGAACTCTCCTTCTTGTGCTAAAATGAAACTGCTGCTACTGGAATTGGTGACAAAGTCGGTTCTGATTTTCATGTTGCTGCATCTCCTTTATAGTTTTATTTTGAAGATGGCGTTTACCTGGGTACCGCCCGCTATAAAATATACCTGCTGTGGCCCAGGCTGTACAGAATCCGACAGGATAACGTATGTCCATCAGTATAGAAAATCGCTGGGTTTTTGTATTGAACGCAAAAAAGTGCCAGACCCACTGGCCGGCTGTGGGTCTGGCGCTATCTCTTTATGGCGGATGGCTCAACTTGTGGGTCCGGATGCTTCGTTTCGCCGCACAAACAATTTCCGTAAGGACGACTCGCTCCAAAACGGAGCAGTCGGCCAAAAGTTCCTGAACCTCCGGAAAAAATGCGACCGTATCCTTTTCCTGATTTCCGCTGAGCAGCCGGTCCACCGTAACATCCAGGCTATCAGCCAGCCGTACCAGTACCGCCAGACTGGGCTTTTTGGTACCTCGTTCTAGGTGGCTGATGTAGGGTACGGACAGGTCCGCAAGCTCCGCCAATTTTTCTTGCGTTAGATTTCTTTTCCTGCGAAGTTCCCGAATTTCTTTGCCTAACGCTATATAATCCATATCTGTCAACCTCCTATCATGCGGCACATTCTTGATATGCATGGGTTTTAGTGACCAACATGGAGCGGCGAGGCGGAGCCTCACGCTGGAGCGCCGTGGCCAGCGCATCCGGATCGCCGACAATAACGACCCGCCGCTTTGCTCTGGATATGGCGGTATAGAGCAAATTCCGATGGAGCATGCTGGCAAAACTCTTTGATAGGGGCAGCACAACGGTGTCATATTCACTCCCCTGAGCCTTATGGATGGTAATGGTATATGCCAGTCGTAGCCGGGACAGCGGATTTGCTTTCTCACCACCCCAGGCAGCTATGCGGTCTCGGTTACACGCCACGCCGTACAGGAGCATCCCGTCTGCTGCCTTGTGGTAATATGTTCCGATATCGCCGTTACAAACTTCTTGTGCCCAATCATTCTGCAAAATTATGACCCGGTCTCCTGAGCGGAAAAATACATCTTTTATGGTATTCTCCGCTGTGGCAGGGTTGAGCTGTTCACGAAATACCACATTGAGCCCATCACTGGACAACAAACCGCTGCGGTTATAAGGGGAGAGAATCTGGACGTCAGCACCGAGCCGATAGAGGTTGATACCGCCCCGGCAGATGCAGTTTCGGATGGCCCCGTCTTCCGTGAGCGGAATGAACTGAAAACTCTTGTCAAAGTGCAGGTCGTTCAATGACCAGCAGGTCCCAAACTCCCGCACATTGTGGGCTAGAGCACTCTCCTTATCGGCTTGCCGATGGAAGCTGCTAAGCCGGATATTTGGCACGTCTAGCGCCAGAAGGTCGGGCAGCACATTACCTGGGCCGACGGAGAGCAGCTGGTGAGGATCGCCAATCAGGACTACTCGGCAGGCGGGATGAACGACAGCCAGGATGCCTGCCAACATCTCCAAAGTCAACATACTCGCCTCGTCCACAACCACAAGGTCGGTATAACTCCAGTTGATTTTCTCATCCAGAAAATCATCATCTGGAACCTTGCCAAGGGCACTATGGACAGTGCGGGCCCGCAGGCCGGTGCGGTCCGTCAGGTTGCAGGCCGCCTTGCCTGTCGGCGCACACACGACCACACCAAAACTTTTTACCGGGCGGTGCTCCGCTAGCGCCCGGATCAGCGTGGTCTTGCCACTGCCGGCGCCGCCCAGGATGATGGACAGCCTGTGGCTCAGCGCCAGCTGTACAGCTTCTCGTTGTTCTTCAGTGAGCTGGATATCCAGTACGGTCAGTTTCTCCGGCAGGAACACCTCGTCCAAATCATTGTGGGCCAGGATTTCAGCCAGGGCTTTCGCCGCAGCATTCTCGTATTCCCAGATATTTGTCTGGTAGAGCCGGGTCCCCTCCAGACGCAGGAAACCTTCCTTTAATAGAAACGCCCTGTCTGACCGGAACTGGTCATAGGTCATGGCCTTGTGACTGCGCTTGGCGAAGCGGTAGAGCTGGTCACTGGAAACGTAGGCGTCCCCGTTCATGGTCATCTCCTCCATGGCATTCAGCAGATACTGCCCCCGAAGGTCTTTTTCATATGTTTTCTTCACTGTGTCTCTTCCTTTCTCGCGGGAAAACAAAACACCGTGCAGGTACAAGGGCCTACACGGTGTCAGGGAGGACACAGGATGGACCGGTCCAACCGCAGGATTTTTCTTGCGTATTTCCCTGAAAAAGGGTATACTGGTCCTGCAGTGTGGACGCTGTCCATTGTGTAGGTGGTCGGTTCACCTGCGCAGGTGCAGAGGAACGGCAATTCCTTTGCACTGCCGTATTTTGTTTTCGGTGTTTGCAGGTACGCGCTCTGGATTTGGTAAATTTTGCTTTGTCTTTAATACAACATCCCCTTTCTGTCCACGGCCTCTGAGGCCTTATTTTGCCCGGGATATGATTGGAAAAAGAACAAGGACAAGTCCGTTTCTCCTTGATTTTCAAGGGGTTTCCGGATTTGTCCTTATTATAACATATGGGCACACCTGTGCCAGCCTTCTGTTAAGTAACGGCATCCCCATGAAACAGATTCAGATCTGGCTGGGACACAGCACCTTCTCCACCACCGCTGACATCTATGCCCACCTGGATTTCTCCGCCCAAGAGCAGTCCGCTGCGGCGATGAGTGGGATGTTCCAACGCAGGGAGACATCTGACAAGCAGGAAAAAGGAGCTGCGGCGAAAAATCACCACAGCCCCGATGGCGCAGCGGGTGGGATTCGAACCCACGTGCAGTTGCCTGCAAACTGATTTCGAGTGCGCCCCTCTAAAACCGCTTTAGAGGAAAATGCAGGATTTTGTCTGAAGTTATTACACACGGAAACATAGTAAAATCAAGGGGTTCAGGGCTTGAAACCCTTGAAATTTCAGGCTTATTCGAACCCACGGATCATTGCCTAAAAACGGCTCAAAAACCGGAAAAAAGAGAGAATTTGGAGAGAACGGAGAGAACTCGGAGAGAACTGTACCCCATGTCCCACTTGAACTTCCGGCCCCCTCCAAAATATTTGGAGAGAACTTTGCACCAACTTCCGCTGTTGACCACAGTATTGTCAAAGAGGTGCAAACAATGATTACTGAAAAATACTGTCAAGAGGTTTTGACGGAATACCCCGAATACATAACCAAGGAGCAGATGTACCGCATTTGCCATATCAGTAAAAAGACGTGCCTGTTCCTGTTGCAGAGCGGCCTTGTCCCAAACATAGATAGCGGCAGGAAAACCCACCGCTACAAAATTAAGACCACTGATGTACTGCAATATTTGAGAGATCGGGATGATTATCCCGAATTATACAAAGCCCCGAACGGCTTCTATAAAAGTGCAGGCTGTAAAAAAGCACCTTCCTTTGATGAAGTATTCAAAAAGGGGGATTTGGCCCCAATGCGGAGGTATTATGAGGAATGCTTAATCAACTATCCAGATGTAATGTCAATCGAGCAAGTGGCGGAGTTTACTGGATATTGCAAAACTTCGGTCCGAGCATGGTGCAGCAAGCAAGAAGTGAAGTGCTTTCTTATACGGCAACGGTTCCACATTCCAAAAGAATGCTTGATAGATTTTCTGGTCAGCAAATACTTTATTGGGATTGCGGTAAAATCAGCCAGACACAAAGAATTTAATAAGCAAATCAGAGCATTAAGAAATCTAAAAACTACATATTGACTTTAGCCGCTTGTCCTTAAAAAGGATAGGCGGCTTTTTATGCCCATACATAACCATCTGTTACGCCGCAGGCGGCTAAATTTATGAATCGGTATCTCTCTTCCACTCGTCCAATCAAAAGGGAGAACCACATATCAAAATATGATTTAGTGTATATGATGGGGTACTCCTCATCATGTACACTATTTTTTCTGCGGTATATTTGTGCATTACCGTGCTATCAAAATAGACAACGGGTGCAGGTTGTTGTTACCCTCTAAAATAATATAATATGGTTATCTCTTTAGTTCAGTCGAACAGAGATAGCAACAGTGAAGGTCAAGTGCTCGGTCAGCTTCCCGTGAAAGTTTCGGTAGCTGAAACGGAAGGAATACTCGTCCACATAGGACTGAAGATTTTTCTTGGGCAAGCCATGATAGGTTCCCAGAATAAATACCTTGGCGCTGCTGCTTTTGAGAAAATACCGGAAGAACGCTATAGAAATTAATATAATTCCTATCTGTTTCTACAACTTTACTCGGCAGGACTCACAATGAACTGTGTTTCAGAGATTTCTCAATATTGTTTTTCCTACGTTAGGAATTATTATGATGCTCCAATTCATGGATTATGGTAGGATAAAATAGTGAATCAGTATCTTTACCATTCAGAACGTTTATCGCTTTCTGATGTAGTGAGTGGAAAATCTTGTTTTTGTTAGTTGTTTGCGCAGATGCGGTAACAACTAATAATGGTTGCTTCTCTCGTGTTCGCTGACCAATATTTTTTAAGTTAAAGCAACTGCAATTATTGAAGACAAATGATTCGTCTACGAGAACCCCGTGAGCATTTTGTACCAGTTTATATTCGTTGGGTGTTATTATTTGAAAGGACGAGTTTAAAGGCTTATATATGAGTTTCTTTTGACATAAAGACAGTTTAATGTAGCGGCGAAGATTTTCACAATGAACCACAATATCACAGATATCTTTAAAAATGACGGTGGATTGCTCTTGGTCAGTCACACAATAGTACACTTCACCATTGGGACTACGGTCAGCGCAAGTCAGAAAAAGTGCAATTCGAGCTAAAAATAATAATCTCTCCTGTTCATCGTCTGTTGCCACATATGCATAAATAAACTGCCGATTGCCGTTAGATGTTTCTATACCAAAGACATCTTTTATAAATCTTTCCTGCCACATATTTCGTGTTGAGATCGATCCTCCGTTAATTTGATTGCTCAGCATTTTAATGAAACTAACTGCTATTTCTGCTGAATAGTGATTATAGCGAGAATTAGGTTGAGCCAAAACTGATGATGTGTAGTAATCTTGCATATACAAAACCTCTCCATATATTAAAAATTGTGATTATCCCTTTAGTCCAGATAGGAAAAGTTCCAGATTATGAGACATAATACTTGATAGAATAAGGCTATGATATAGGGAAACAGGGAAGATGTGTACTTCAGTGGCCCAACAGCAGGTAAAAAGTAGGGCGGGTACAGAAAAGGCTAGGGGTTTTGTATCATTGTCTTTGAATGAGTGGGGCAATCCCGCTTTTTGAAAATGCAGATAGCACCCAATATCAAGCAGGCATCCGTGAAGAAATTTGCCAACGCTGCCTTTGCTGATGTTAGCGTGATCCACAGCAATGGTTATCGCAGTTATATCCCGGCACTGGAAGGCTATACCTATGAGCACAGATCCTACGACCCCGCTTCTGGCTTTCTTCATTGGCTGTACATCGTCATCAGCTTTAACCGTCGCGATTTCGGCGGTACTTTAGTGGAACATTTGGCCCTGTCTGTATCTCTTTCCGGCTTGGTTGCTTAAAAGAGATAATCATTTTTATTTATAATATGTATAAATGGACGAAAAATATCCATAAAACTTATTCTGTTTATCTAAATAGCATTCGTTAAGTAAAAATTAAAAACTTCCTAAAGAGATGTTGACGAATATGGAGTTAAGTTGTATTATTAATATTGATAAGATAGAATGAGTCAGACAAAAGTAAGCTTAAACAGACAAAAAGGTGATGCTAGGTGTACATAGGAAAGGTGACAGAGCAAAATTTCTTTAAAATGACATGGGAAGAATTTGAACTTTATTCCCAAAGGATAGTTGCTGATATTTCCACTTTCTGTGAGAAACAGAACATAAATATTGATTTTGTCTGCCCCATTATTCGTGGGGGTTCTGTCTTAGCTACATATCTTTCTCATCGCTTAGGCGTTATTCCTTGTATTGGGATTCAGCTCAAAAACATAAGTTCAGGTGATATATACGAACCTCCAAAGCCAATATATGAAAGCTTTTCATATTTCTCAAAGCGAAAGCGGACAGAGTACAAATATACAGTTTTACTGGTAGAAGGTAATCATTGTTCAGGCCGTACAGCTTTGATGGCTTGTCAATTGCTTCGTCAGTATTTTCCTAATGTCCAGATTATCTATGCTTCTCTTGCCCGAGATTATGCACATAAAGATATTGTTTCCGATGTAATATTCAGTACTACAGGCTACTATTCAAACGAATCAAATGCGAACTACTCTCCTGAGTTTATGGCAGAACACAGAATTAGAGAAAAATATGTAGTGTTTCCTTGGGAAATTATTCAGGAAGAGATGGATGAGTGCAATCATGTGCCGGTGAAGATTAAAACGCCACTATTGGGCTAAAAGGAGTAAGAGTAAATGATGGAATATTTTCCGTGGTCAGCAACTGTTTTATCTGAATGCTTGGCAGAGTATAAGCTTGGTAGATTTTCTGTCCTCGACATAGAACTTGGCGGGGAGTGTAATTTTACTTGCATTTACTGTGATTCACCTGACCGAAAAAGGAAGTGTAAAATTTCTGTTTCAAATGTTGAGCGTTTTCTTAGATCAGGTCAGTTCAAATGGATTCATATCTGTGGCCTCGGAGAACCAACCTTTGGTTATAACTATGAATTGCTAATTGCGATTTTGAAGATATGCGAAAAATATGGCGTAAAATGCAATATGTTTTCCAACGTATTTAACCTTACAGATGACCTTGTAGAATACGTGGAGAGGGAGATACTCTATGTCCTATTTAAAATCGATACGTTAAGTAATACTTATGCCGCTAATATATACGGAATTGATGCAGTACAAGCTCAACATCAAATAGAAAATATTAAAAAACTAATTCGATTAGTGAAAATCCGTGATGGTTGTACAAATTTAGCAGCGTCACTCGTGCCAACAAATATTAATCGGCCTATCATTGTACCGCTTGTAAGGAATATGTATGACAGCAATATTTTTCCTATGATAGGTGATTTGGAGAATTCGGGACGAGGACGAGAACACTTCGATGCACTCAATTTGAGTAACGAAAAGCTAGAACAGTTAAAACATGATATTAACACTATTGTAGGAGATGAATATATTGTACCTCAATGTCCGGCTGTGATTTCTTCAATTCATATTAGTGCAGATAATGATGTGGTTGTGGATGAATATTCAGGTTTATCATGCAATTGGTTCTGGCTTGAAGAACCAAAGCTGAAAACACTGTTCAAGTTTACTGAAGATATTTCTCTTGAAGAAGCAACCTCAAGGTTATTGCAATATAGACAATCTCGTTTTGATGATGTGGAAGATTGGCTTCTACAACAAAAAGATTCCAACATAATTTTTGGCGGTTGCGGAGGCAATATTCTAGCCTTGCTAGAAACATACTTAGATGTACAAAGAGGCATGATGTAGATATGGAAATTTACCTTGATAATAATGCGACAACTGCATTAAGTTTACCTGTATTGCAAAAGCAAATTCTCGCCTTAAAATACACATATGGTAACCCCAGCGATCCTTATGGATTAGGTGTTGTTGCAAAACGAGAGGTGGAAGAAGCACGAGATAGAATAGCTGATCTGATTGGTGCCAATTCAAGTTGTGACAAACTTATATTTACTGGTTGTGCATCCGAAGCCAATAATGCTGTTTTTAATTCAGCAATAAAGAAATATCCCAATAAAAAGCACATTGTTGTTTCATCGGTAGAACATCTTTCTGTTCTTGAGGTAGCCAGAAATCTTGAAGCATCTGGATATGAGGTTACATATGTTCCGGTTAATCAAAATGGAGAACTTGACTTAAGCTACTTTAAAAATATGCTTCGGGAAGATACTTTATTGGTGTCAATCATGACTGCGAATAATGAGACGGGTGTTATTTATCCTATCGACGAAATCGTACAAATCGTCCACTCTGTTTCACCCGACATTTTGACTCATACCGATGCTGTACAGGCTATTGGCAAGATTCCAACTGATGTAAAAAGAAGTGGGGTAGATTTCTTATCTCTTTCAGGACATAAGTTCCATGCGCCTAAAGGGGTAGGAGCACTCTATATTAGGGCAGGTGTTGACTTTATACCGTTCATAGTTGGGGGACATCAGGAATCTCGGCAGCGTGCTGGCACTGAAAACACATCTTCGATTATTGCAATGGGGGAAGCTGCTGTTTATGCAAGAGAGTCTGCAACGAATCAAGAAAAGATCCAACAATTAAGACGTGATATGGAATCAGCTTTATCAACATTGCCAGTAGATTCATTTATTGTTGGTGCAAATTCTCCACGGTTATCAAACACAACTAGTATTGCTTTTGCCAATAGATCCGGATATGAGCTAATGTTGAAATTAGCGGCGATGGGTATTTGTGTGTCAACGGGATCAGCTTGCAATTCTGAAAACGAAAGTCCATCTCATGTAATAAAGGCAATGGCTTTGCCCGAAAAGTTTCAAAGGCCCATTAGGATAAGTTTGTCTAATGATACGACACAAGACGAAATCGACAGATTCGTTGGTGTACTTAAATCATTACTCATTAAGAAAGGAAGATAACCATGGCAGTACAAATCAATTGGAAAATTTGCGATAATGATAAGGCGTGTAGCGGCATAGCCGAATGTCCTACTGGGGCGTTGTACTGGAATGAAGAGAAAAACACAATTGATATTAAAAATGAATTATGTATCTCGTGCCGTAAATGTATTACAAATGGCTGTCCGGTTGGTGCAATTATCGTAACAGAAACAGATGCCGAGTACGAACGAGCAAAAGCGAACATCGAGAGTGATTCCCATGACAAGGCGCAGCTTTTTGTTGACCGTTTTGGGGCTGCACCCATCAGAGACGATGTACTTATTGACAAAGAAAATATAGCTGAAAAAACAACATCTGGCATTACCTTAATTGAACGTTTTACTGATTCTTCGATCCAATGCCTTATCCATTCTATCAAAGTCGACGATGTTCGCTTTAAATTGGGGTTGACGTTCAATTACTACAAATGTGAAGACGATGAGCCTGACGAAACCACCGAATACCCAATTTTAGATGTTTATCTTGATGGGAAACTTATAGGATCATTGAGTGGTTATTATTCCGAAGATAGGTTTGATGAGTTCGTTACAAAACTTCAAAGTATCATCGGAAATTGAAAATTATCAAAGTAAGGGTGAGAGCATTGATCGAGGCAGAAGCACAAGTCAGTGCAAGAACATCAATACGGAAATTGCTTGACTCTCCGTTAAATAGCCCAATTCCCAACAATCGAACAGCTGAAGGGATTGAGAAATTAAGAGAAATAGACGGTGATATATGTACATTTCTTCAGATTTGCTCCCCAAACATTTATGAAAAGACCATTTTGTTGATAGATCATATTATTATAATGGACAAACTAAATGAATGTGGCGAGAGCGCTTGGGAAAATGATGATCGACACCTGTGTATGCACGATTTAGAAGCGGTACTTTCAGAATTTGGCCCTTGCTCATCTTCTTTAAATCTTAAAGAAAGTGTATATTATTTTGCAGCGTGTCTATTTTTTAAAGTGCATGATTACGATAAATCTCTTTTTTGGTTCAATGAGTCAAAATGTGTATACGAGAAAAACACTGCTGGAAACGACCTATTCGAAGTTGAAAGAATAAGAAGAGACATTTTTATTGCTTTTTGCTACGAGTATACGGGGCATCCTGAAAAAGCTATTGCTTTTTTGCTCGACATTAATAGTATAGATATATTTGAAACTGCTATATATGCGCATAAAGGCGATATTGTTAACGATGTAGTTAATCCTGAATGCAAAAGAAATAAATATTTTTTTATAAAGAGATTATTATTGTTTCCAGAGTTTCATCATGATAGTATTTTTGTGAGTTTGCTTAGCGGAGAAAAGATAAATAAGTTTGAAACAGAAATTGCTGAACTTATTCATGTTTTTGCTCATTGTTTAAGCGAATATAAAATAAAAACTGATGATTTTGAAGATACGCATTATGGGAAAGTAAAGTTTGTCAATTTGATTAGGTTAATATCCACGAAACTAATCGATACACTTGACGATAAGTATATCACGTGTAAAGCAACTGTTCGTGCAGAGGGTGGAGATCGAGATGCTGCGTTGGAAATGTTGCCTGATCCTGCAGGAATGAAAAATCCCAAAGAAGCTGCTGAAATTAATTTCTATAGATTTTACTTTACCGAATTATTTAGTGATATGTTTGAATCTATAGGTGATGATGTTATTTCTGCCGCCGGCCAAGCGTTTTATAGTTATTGTATTGATGAGTCTTCAGATTTCGATGATGACAGTAGAGGTGACGCCTTATTACACTATCACATTTTTGAGGTAAAATATAGACTTCGTACTCTATTTGAAGAAATACTGAGAGAAAAAAATAATCGCAATTCTAGGTTTTTTGAAATTGATTTTGAAAATATTGGTGACCAATGGCAAAAATCCTACTATGCTGTCATGAAAAATGAGGGGTTATCGCCTTTTGCAAATGCAGAAATAAAAAAAGAATTGCGTTTGTTGAGGCTTTGCTTAAATATTCTACTTGAAGTGCAAGCAAATAATTTACCTCTCTTTTTTACCAATGATGAAGAAGATGCGGAGTTTAGCTTTGAAGTTGGGGAAAATCAATTATTTGAATTATGCAAAATGTTTAGTTCCCTATTTCTAAGTAGTATGCGTCCAATTTTGCCACCTAATAGTACGTCATCATCTACCTATAGGTTTTACTATATAAATAATCTGCGATTCGATATCCTTGCAGATAACTATTCAGAGTTTGAGGAATTGATTCAAAAATCATTTGATATTGAAGACATTGAAAAGGTACCCTTCGCAAATATTGAATTAGATCAACAGTTTAGTGCAACAAAAATAGTGTTTGGGGAAGACAGCTTTGTGGAAAAGCGTTGTGAACTTTATCGTCAACAATTAATTCGCAACCCTGAACTAAATATACGGGTTTTTTATGTTGGAAAAAAGACTAACAGATATATAGCAAATCCCATTGTTGCCTGTGAGAACCTCAAGACATGTGTGTTAATAGCTTTCATATATGCTACCATTGAATATGTGATAGATTATATTTGCAGGCCTCGTCCAATTTATATTTTAGCGCCTCTCCGAGATACAGGGTCCTACTATTTTCAAGCAGCAAACCTTGAGCGTTTTGTTCCTCTTTGTCGTGAACTTTCTGATATACATAAAATGAACAGTGAAGGGATTGGAATAATTCCGCGCTTTAATATTCCTAAAGCAAAAGAAAGATTTGAGTGCCATTTTATTAATGACGATGTAAAACGCGCCTGCTGTTGTGCCCTTATATATAAAAATAATAAACTGTTTGTATTAAGAGGCACAGACTTTGTTGAAAAAGAAAACATCAATCATTCCCTGGTGCAGCATTACTATACTGAATATGCAATGCGGCGCGAAAAGTGTCGAAAGTGTTCCGTTGTTCATGATGATAATCAAAGGAAATGCAGCTTTAATAATAGTCTATATTGTGACTATGTTTTTAGAAGAAGTGATGCTTTGGCACATGATAATGCTACTAATAATCCGGTTGCAAAGCAACTTCTTATAGAACTTATAGTCATTGCTTGCAAGGAAGAATGTAGTGATTATGATAATCTATATGTTTTAGAAAACACCATAATTTCAGGAGTGTTTTCTCCCCTCTCTTTTAAAATATATCTGTTTAATAAGGATTTGAGAGGGAGTTGTCCAAAGACATGGTTGAGTACGGAAGAAAGTAATGTTTGTAGTGGAGAAGAAAAGATGCCTCCACCGCCAGACGCACAAGCGAAATATCAAGAATCTGTTCAACGCACTTATAAACAATTACTAAAGCAGCGGGATGATTTGCTTGACAAATGGGAAAAATATCGCATCAATCACAAGAAAAATACCATTACGCAGGGGATGCTTAAATCACTAAACGATCTAAAGGAATCTATCGAGCAGTTAAAGCAAAACTGGTTATCCAAATCTGCGTCCTCTGAGCAAGAATATGAAAAATTGTCTGAAGAATTCTTTGACTGCGATGATCTTCAACACATCCAAAAAATATTAAGTCAAGCCAGCTTTTAGCGGGGAGGAATTGCCACATGAAACGCATACGGCGAGTTTTTTTTGCTATATTTAAAATTCCCGAAAATATGATGACATTTATAAGTGGTATTCTTCTGTCCGCATCAATAAGTATTGTAACGGGTCAAATTGTAGACACTGGTATTAAATGGACCCATGGTTGGCAGGTTACGATTTCTACTATTTTGATGTTTATCTCTAGTTGTTGTTTTACTATTATGGCAATATATTTAAAGCCATTGCAAGAAAAACATCAAAAGGAGCATCCAATAGAGATCAGACTAAAGGACAAAGATATCTGGTTCGAGGATTTGAAGAACAAAAAAGGAACAATAGTAGTATTGGTAATTTTGTTTTTACTGTCATATGGGTCTCTTGTGGTTAGTGTTATTTTATTATTTTGGGAGGATATATGGGGAAATATATTATTACCACAGGGTCCGGCAATTCCGCCTATGAATTAAATGCATTTGATAATGCACTTCTTGATTCTGGCATAGCTGATTTTAATTTAGTAAGGCTTAGTAGTATTTTACCCACAAATAGTATACTTACAGATTCCATAGATTTGCCGAAAGGATCATTTCTTCATACAGCATATTCAAGCTATACAAGTAGGCGCATAGGTGTAACAATTTCTGCAGCTGTGGCAATTGCAATTCCAGCAGATAAGTTTATGCCGGGAGTCATAATGGAGGCATCTGGTGAATATGATTCTGATACTATAAGGTCCCAAGTAACTGCTATGGCTGGACTTGCTATGAAAGCTAGAGGCATTAGTGAGTTCGAAATTAAAATGGACTCTATTTCAACTTTAACAGAAGATGGTTACAACTGTGTAATAGCTGCTGTGTCGATTTGGTGAATCGTAAGCGTCAATTAAAAAGCCGCGGTGCTGAATGGCATCGCGGCAAAATTGTAAGCGTCAAACCTTCCCTCCACAGTCAGGACCACCCGTATAACGGGTGGCCTGCACTCGCCCTATAAGGGCGTGATATTGGCCGCGCCTCAAGGCGCGGTGAAACGGTCTGCCGACCGCATATTCTTACAAGCGGCCCCACAAAGTGGGGCTGTTTTTATTTGCTCTTATTAGCCGGCTCACCCGTAAACGGGTCATAGTATTCCTTTATCGTCAGTTGGTCTGCTAATTTATCTTCTGCCAGCTGATTTCGGATATATTCTGCAATCGCTTTTTTGTTCCTACCTACCGTATCTACATAGTATCCTTTACACCAAAACTGCCGATTTCCATACTTAGGGGGTACTCCGCAACCCTGTTCAAAAGAAAGTTGAGGGCAAAAGCGTGGAA
>OFGX01001132.1_pt1 | contig 16950 bp, 12 predicted proteins | sample 1521831 | NCBI WGS metagenome assembly OFGX01 (sample SAMEA3504080, study PRJEB24116) | mouse gut metagenome | biome: mouse gut; feature: mouse-associated habitat; material: faeces | place: Denmark | collected 2011 | reverse complement strand
AAAGAAAAAGCATGCCCAGCGTTGCATGGCGTAGGAAATTATGTACTATATTTAAAATATATATGCGGAATAATATTATTTTATTAATATATTGTGTGTTTTTTAAGCAGTATTTTAATAAAGTTTTTGTATAGGAGAGTATTATGTATAAAAAAGTTGATTCAAGCATGGATTTTTGTTCTCGTGAAGCAGAAATTATTGATTTTTGGAATGAGAATAAAATTTTTGAAAAGAGTGTAAATAAAAATGATGGAAAAGAATATTTTACATTCTTTGATGGTCCACCAACTGCAAATGGTAAACCTCATATTGGTCATATTTTAACCCGTGTTATGAAAGATATTATACCACGTTATAAAACTATGAAAGGGTACAAAGTTTTGCGTAAAGCAGGCTGGGATACTCATGGTTTGCCTGTTGAACTAGAAGTTGAAAAATTGCTTGGTATTGACGGAAAAAAGGAAATTGAAAACTATGGTATAGAGCCATTTATTAAAAAGTGCAAAGAAAGTGTTTGGAAATATAAAGGTGAATGGGAAAAAATGTCTGCTCGTGTTGGATACTGGGTTGATATGGATAATCCATATATCACTTATGACGATAAATATATTGAGTCAATTTGGTGGGCTGTAAAGCAAATTGCAGATAAAGGTTTGCTTTATAAAGGTCATAAAATTGTGCCATATTGTCCTCGTTGCGGAACTGCTTTGTCTTCTCACGAAGTTGCACAAGGTTATAAAGATGTTAAGGAAAAATCTATATTCGTTAAGTTTGCTATAAAAGGTGAGAGAAATGCTTATTTTCTTGCTTGGACTACTACACCTTGGACATTATTTTCTAACGTTGCATTGTGTATGAATCCTAATGAGAATTATGTTAAGATAAAGGCTAATGACGAAATAATTGTTATGGCAGAGGCTCTTGTTGGTACTTTGTTTGAAGAGTATGAAGTACTAGACTGCAAAAAAGGTATTGAATATGAAGGCACAGAATATGAGCCATTATTTAATTTAAACAACACTAAACAAAAGGCATATTATATCACTTGTGATGGTTATGTAACTTTGACTGATGGTTCAGGTATTGTACACATTGCTCCAGCATTTGGTGAGGACGATGCTAATGTTGGTAGAAAATATAATTTACCATTTTTGCAAATGGTTGGCACTGATGGTAAGTTTACTGAAGAGTGCGGTGCTGATTTTGCAGGAGTATTTTGTAAAGAAGGTGACAAGGCTGTTATTGCAAATCTTAAATCAAGAGGATTATTGTTTAAGGAATTGATGTATGAGCATAGTTATCCATTCTGTTGGAGATGTGATACACCACTTTTGTATTATGCAAGGTCAAGTTGGTTTATAAAAATGACTGCAGTGCGTGATAAGTTGCTAAAAAATAATGCTAGTGTAAATTGGATGCCTCCTACTATTGGTACTGGTAGAATGGGTAATTTCTTGGAAAATGTAATTGACTGGGGTATTTCTCGTGAAAGATATTGGGGTACACCGCTTCCAATTTGGGTTTGTGATGACTGTGGCGAAACTCATGTTATTGGCTCTAAGGCTGAACTTAAGGAACTTGGTGGACTTGACAAAGATATTGAATTACACAGACCTTATATTGATGAGGTTGTAATTAAATGTCCTAAATGTGGCAAGCCTATGCGCAGAACACCAGAGGTTATGGACTGCTGGTTTGACTCAGGTAGTATGCCTTTTGCTCAATGGCATTATCCGTTTGAAAATAAAGAAGTATTTGAAAAACAATTCCCTGCGGATTTTATTAGTGAGGCAGTTGACCAAACAAGAGGTTGGTTTTATACTTTAGAGGCAATTTCTACTTTATTGTTTGACAAAGCACCATTTAAAAACTGTATAGTTTTGGGACATGTTAACGATAAAGATGGTATTAAAATGAGTAAGCATAAGGGCAATGTTGTTGACCCTTGGTCAGTGCTTGATAAACAAGGTGCAGATGCTGTAAGATGGTATTTTTACACAGGGTCTAGTCCTTGGTTACCTTCAAGATTTAGTGCGGATAATGTTAGCGAAGCACAAAGAAAGTTTATGGGTACATTGTGGAATACTTACGCATTCTTTGTACTTTATGCAAATATTGATAAGTATGACCCATCTAAATATAATATAAAAGACTGCAAGTTATCTCTAATGGATAAATGGATATTATCTAAACTTCAAACTTTAGTTGAAGAGGTTGATAGTGATTTGAATGAGTACAAAATTACTGAATCATCAAGAGCAATTGGTGAATTTACTGACCAATTATCTAACTGGTATGTAAGAAGATGCCGTGATAGATTTTGGGGCAGTGATATGGATGATGACAAAGTTGCAGCATATACTACACTTTACACTACACTTGTTACATTATCTAAAGTAATTGCACCATTTGTACCATTTATTTCTGAAACAATTTATCAAAACTTGGTTGTTAATTTCTTTAAAAATGAGCCAGAAAGTGTTCATTTGTGTGACTTCCCAGTTGCTGATAAGGCATTTATTGATAATAATCTTGAAAAAGATATGGAATTTGCAATTAGCAGTGTAGAACTTGGAAGAGCAGCAAGAAATATATCTAATATGAAAAATAGACAACCATTGTCAAATATTTATATTAAATCTGATATAAAATTGACTGACAAAGGTATGCTAGATATTATTGCAAAAGAATTAAATATCAAAAAAGCACAAATTGTTGAAGATAATAGTAGTTTTGTAGGTTATGAAATTAAACCTCAATTAAAAACTATTGGTCCTAAATATGGCAAGTTGCTTGGTGGTATACGCGAGTATCTATCAAATTGTGATGGTGTAAAAGTTGTAAATGATGTGGAAAACGGTACACATATTGCTGAAATTAATGGCACAAAGGTGGAATTTAATAAAGAAGATTTATTAATAAACACTACAAGCAAGGCTGGAATGTTTAGCGAGAGTGATAAAGGCATAACTGTAACAATAGATACTAACCTTACTGACGAGTTAATTCGTGAAGGTGTTGCAAGAGAACTTGTTTCTAAAATTCAAACAATGCGTAAAGAGGCTGGCTTTGAAGTTACAGACCATATTAATATTGGTTTTGTAGCAAGTGGCTTATCTTGTGAAGTATTAAAGTCAGATAGCAGTATTTTAGCAGATGTACTTGCTGATAGTATTGAAAACAAACAAATTGAAGGATATTCTAAAGAATGGAATATCAATGGTGATAAAGTTACTTTATACATTAAAAAGGTGTAATTTATGGCAAAAGTTGCAAATGGCTGGAAAGATTATGAAATAATAGCCACTGGTAATGGTGAAAAACTTGAGAGATGGGGTAAACTTATTATGTTGCGTCCTGACCCTCAAGTCATTTGGCCGGCTAAATTTAAATTATCCAGTTATAAAGGCATAAATGCTATATATAAGCGCTCTCAAACTGGCGGAGGAGAATGGACATTTACTCAAGATATCCCTCAAAATTTTGTAATAGAGCGAAAAGGTCTTAAATTTAATTGCAAGTTAATGGGATTTAAACATACAGGTTTATTCCCTGAGCAAGCAGTTAATTGGGATAAAATGTCTGAGTTAATAAAATCATCAAGACGCAAAATTAAAGTGCTTAATCTGTTTGCTTATACTGGCGGTGCTACTGTTGCTTGTGCTAAAGCAGGTGCAAATGTAACTCATGTTGATAGTGCAAAAGCGATGGTAGATAGAGCAAAACAAAATTGCTTATCTAGCGAAGTACCTACAGAAAACACTAGGTTTATAATTGATGACTGCAAAAAGTTTATTGAAAAAGAAATAAGACGCGGTAATAAATATGATGCTATTATTATGGACCCTCCAAGTTATGGTAGAGGACCAAATGGCGAAACTTGGAAGATAGAAGAAAATTTGTTTGATTTAGTTAAATTGTGCAAAGAAGTATTAAATGATAATCCACTTTTCTTTTTAATAAATTCATATACAACTGGTTTGCAGCCAATTGTTATAAAAAACATTCTTACATTGGTGCTAAAAGATTTTAAGGCGGAAATTGATGCTTATGAAGTTGCGTTGCCAACAAATGAAGGTATAGATTTGCCTTGTGGTTGTAGCGGATTAGCAGTGTTTAAAAGATAAAAATTAAATATTAAATTATGTTTTTATTAAAGTGGTAGTTAATTTTAGTAGATAAAATGCAAAAGATAAATAGAGTCTATTTAATGAGATTTTGGAGGTAAAAATGCAACCTGTAACATATAAAGATTTGGATATTGTATATGAAGATAATCATATTATAGTGGTTATCAAACCTTTTAATATACCATCTCAAGCAGATATAACTGGGGATATGGATATGCTTACTTTGATAAAACAATATCTAAAGGAAAAATATGCAAAAACTGGTGATGTGTATTTAGGTTTAGTGCATAGACTAGATAGACCAACTGGTGGTGTTATGGTTTTTGCAAAAACTTCCAAGGCTGCAAGTAGACTTTCTGAATCTATACGAAAAGGCGAGTTTGATAAAAAATACTTAGCAGTTGTTTGCGGAGTACCTGTGCATAAAAGCGGTAAGTTGGAACACTATTTAAAAAAGGATACTAGAAACAATACAGTTGTTATTGCTCCATTTTCTGAGGAGGGTGCAAAAAGAGCGGAACTTGACTATAAAGTTTTGGATGATGTACAAGGTTTTAGTCTTATTTCAATTAACCTTATTACTGGCAGGTCACATCAAGCAAGAGTGCAAATGGCAAGTTTAGGAACACCAATTTTTGGTGATATGAAATATGGTGCTGATAATAGGTCAAAAGGATACAATCTTGCACTTTGGGCAACAGAAATCAAGTTTATACACCCAACAACAAAGGAAAAAATGGTATTTCGTGCTTTTCCACCAGAGGAAAGTAGCCCTTGGAAAGCCTTTGATTTGGGCAAGTTTTTAAACATTAACAAAAAGCAACTTGCAGATTCTCAATAAAATATTAGGCTTAACAATAATTAAATATTAGACATAATATTTTATACATAATTATCATTTTGGTATATTATCCTCAAGTGTGACTGAGAGATAAAAAATGATAGCATAATAATGACAAAAAATTTTTTTAACATAACTATCTAAAAGGAGGTAAAGAAGATGGAAATGATAGAAAAAACATTAGGCAAAATGCTTGATGACTTGGCAGCAAATTATCCTGACTCGGTAGCAATTAAATATACTACCAGAGAGTACCAAAAAACTTGGTCAGAATTGAACGAAAGATGTAATGCGGTGGCAAAAGGTCTTCTTAGCCTCGGTATTAAAAAAGATGACAAAGTTGCAATATGGGCAACAAATGTGCCTGAATGGTATGAAATATTGTTTGCTTCTGCAAAAATAGGCGCAATTTTGGTTACAGTAAATACAAACTACAAAGAGTTTGAACTTGAGTATTTGCTAAAACAGTCTGATACAAAAATGCTTGTTATGATAGATGGTGTTAAAAATAATAGTTATGTTGACACAATTGACAAATTATTGCCAGAGTTTAGAAACAGCAAAAAAGGCGATGTAGACAACCAAAAATTCCCTTTTTTGAAGAAAATTGTTTATTGCGGCACTGGAAACTCTACACCGCGTGGATTTATGAACTTTGAAGATATAGCAAAAGCAGGTGTTAACGTTACAGATGAAGAACTAAATGCAGTAATGGATGCTCTTGATTGTCATGATGTTATTAATATGCAATACACTAGTGGTACAACTGGTTTCCCTAAAGGTGTTATGCTTACTCATTACAATATTATCAATAATGGTAAATCTATTGGTGACGGAATGAAATTTACAAACAAAGATAAATTACTTATTACTGTACCTATGTTCCATTGCTTTGGTCTTGTTTTGGGGTTAATGTCTTGTATAACTCACGCAACAACAATGGTGCCAGTAGAGTCATTTAGTCCAACTAAAGTTATGAATGCTATAACAGTGGAAAAATGTACTGCTGTGCATGGTGTGCCTACAATGTTTATTGCAATGCTTGAGCATCCTGATTTTGATAAATACAATTTTAGTAGTTTAAGAACAGGTATAATGGCTGGTAGTCCTTGTCCTATAAAAGTTATGAGACAAGTAGTTGACAAAATGAATATGACAGAAATTACTATTGTATTTGGTCAAACTGAGGCATCTCCAGGTTGCACTCAAACTACTACTGAAGATAGTTTGGAGCATAGAGTAAACACTGTTGGAAGAGTTTTTGATGGTGTTGAGGCAAAAATTGTTGACCCTGCAACTGGTGAGGAAGTACCTACTGGTGTTGCTGGAGAGTTTTGTGCAAGAGGCTATAATATTATGAAAGGATATTATAAAATGCCAGAGGCTACAGCAGAGGCAATTGATAAAGATGGTTGGTTGCATACTGGTGACCTATGTACAGTTGATAAAGATGGATATTATAAAGTTGTTGGACGAATTAAAGATATGATTATTCGTGGTGGCGAAAATATTTATCCTAAAGAAATTGAAGAATTTTATTATACTCAACCTATTGTTAAAGATGTGCAAGTTATTGGTGTACCATCTGAACAATATGGTGAAGAAGTAATGGCAGTAATTATTTTGAAGGAAGGCGAAAGTGCTACTCCTGAGGAATTGAAAGAACTTGCTAAATCACATCTTGCAAAACATAAAGTGCCTAGATATATTAGAATTGTAGATTCTTTCCCTGTTACTGCAAGTGGTAAAATTCAAAAGTTTAAAATGCGTGAAGAGGCAATTGAGTTGTTAAAACTTCAAAGTGCGGCAGAAATTGAAACAGCATAAGGAGGGAATTATGAAAATAGGTTTTTCTACTTTGGGTTGCCCTGACTGGACACTCAGCGAAATATTGGCAACAGCAAAAGATTTAGGTTATAATGGTGTTGAAATAAGAGGAATTGCAAGCGAAATGTATGCTCCTACAATGAAATGTTTCAGCACAGAACAAATTGATAAAACTATGCAAAAATTTGGTAGTCTTGAAGTGCCGATTTTAACTTCTAATGCTTGCATAGCAACAAAAACAAATATAGAGGCTAGTATTGCAGAGGCAATGGCATATATAGAACTTGCTGGTAAAATTGGTGCAAAATATGTGCGTATAATGTGTACTAATAGGGCTATGCTTGATGATGGCGACTATGATTTAGCCTTAGGTTACTATAAAGCACTTGCAAAACATGGTGAAAAGTTTGGTGTTACTCCACTTATGGAAACAAATGGTATGTTTTGTGACACTCAATTATTATGTAAGTTTTTGGAAGAGTGTGGCGAGAGTAATGTTGGTGTTTTGTGGGATATTCATCATCCATACAGATATGGAAGAGAAAATATTCAAGATACTTTAAATAATATTGGCAAATACATTAAATATACTCACATCAAAGACTCTGTAAGAGAAAATGGAAGCACTGTATACAAAATGATAGGCAATGGCGATATTCCATTAAAAGATGCAATAAAAGGCTTAAAATCAATAGGTTATGATGGATATATTACTTTGGAATGGGTAAAAAGATGGCAACCAGATTTGGCTGCTGCTGGTATTGTATTTGCAAGGTATATAGACGATATTAAAAGTTTATTAAAGGAGTAATTATGGAAAAAATTCCTCAAAGTTACGTCTCAGAATTAGGCGTAAAAGATACAGAAAAAGCAATTGAATTATTAAGAGATTATTTTCAGGATAAATTTTCTAAAAAATTGAATTTACATAGAGTAAGTGCACCATTGTTTGTAAGAACTGATAGCGGTTTGAATGATGGTTTAAGCGGAACTGAAAAAGCGGTTTCTTTTGATATTACTTATATTCCTAATAGTAATTGCGAAATTGTACATTCCCTTGCTAAATGGAAAAGAATGGCTCTTGGAAAATATGGCTACAATGTTGGTGAAGGTATTTATACAAATATGAATGCTATAAGAAGACAAGAGGCAGTTTTGGATAACTTACATAGTGTTTATGTTGACCAATGGGACTGGGAAAGAATAATTACTAATGAGAATAGAAACTTTGACTTTTTAAAAAATATAGTAAAAGACATATATTCTGTAATTTATGATACTGCAAGTTATGTGCAAACAATTTATCCTCAAATAAAAAACAGATTAGCAAAGGATATTTGCTTTATAACTTCTGAAGAATTGCTACAAACATATCCAAATATGACTACTAAGGAAAGAGAAAATGCTATAACCAAAAAATATGGTGCTGTGTTTATTATGCAAATTGGTGAAAACTTGTCTAATGGTGAAGTACATGATTTAAGAGCACCTGATTATGACGACTGGGCTTTAAATGGTGACATTATGGTTTGGTATCCTGAACTTGATAGGGCAATTGAACTGTCTTCTATGGGTATTAGAGTAAATGCGGAATCTTTAAAAAGTCAGTTAAATAAAAAAGGGCTAGAGCCTACAACAAACTACCATAAAAATGTTATAGAAAATAACTATCCATTAACTATTGGAGGCGGTATTGGTCAGTCAAGATTATGTCAGTTACTTTTGCATAAAGCACATATTGGCGAAGTTCAAAGTTCTATTTGGGATGACGAAACAATTGAAGAATGTGAAAGTAAAGGTGTAGTTTTGCTTTAATAGTTAAAATTGCATAATGATATGTAGTAAATTAAAACATATTAAAATTACTAAAAGTCTGGTATTAAATAAATAGCAGACTTTTTTAATTTCAAATTTTTAAACACATTTTCTACATATTTGTATATTTAACATAAATAGATAAAAAATAAAGATAAAAAGAAAAACTTGTTGTTTCCAACAAGTTTTATTATTTTTGTATATTAAAATAAGTATTTGTATTATTCAAATGTAATGGTTGTTTTGTAATAAGGAACTTTGCCAACACTTGCTTTCATAATTTCAAGAATATTTAAAAATGGAGTAGTGCTTTCTATTAGTCCTTCAGTTTTTACAATGCCATTTGCAAGCATATTTATAGCAGATGGTATATTTTCTTTACCTTCAAGAATACCAATAAAATCAAGATTTTTGTTAAAAATAGGTGTAATATCTGTACGGATATTTTTGCAAGTAATATCATAGCCGTATAAGCCAATTTTGCCACCATTTTTAACAAGTGCTATTTGGTCATCAAGTGTTGAGTTAATATCTATATGGCAAATTGCTTTATCAACCATTTTACCACTAGTAATTTCAATGATTTTTTCCATCTTTTCGCTATCATTTACATTAATAGTGTAGTAAACACCTAGGTTTGCCGCTAACTCAAGTCTTTCGTCATTTGTGTCTATTATTATTGCAATTGCTTGATAGTAAATAGCAATTTGGGCAATAATAATGTTTTGATAACTTGCACCTTGCAAAATAATATATTCACCTTTTTCAACATTAAGTTTAGATAAAATAGTTATTGCCATAGCAATATCTTCTACAAACAATACTTCGTCATCGCTAACACCTTCTGGTATTGGATAAACACTATCAAGCGGTACGTATGCGTAATCACCCAAGTAACCATTAGAATTATAACTTCTTATTTTTAGTTCACCTTTGCTATTTTGGTCGTAAGGGGATAAAAAAACTTTTCTTCCTTGCTCTAAATTAGAGTCATAAGATTCGCTGATATAAGCAACGGCAGAACGGGCAGGAATAAGGGGATATTCAAAATCACCTTTGCCTAAAAATGCAGCAATATCAAGGCAAGATAAATTTGCTTTGATAAGTTTAACTTTTACAAAAGGCTTATCTGGAACTACTGGCTCAAAGTAAATATCTCTTTCACCAATTTGTTCAGATGTTTTGTTGGTTGTATATAATTTGTATTCTTTTGATTTAGTTAATCGCCATTCACGCATAAAAAAATACCTCTAAAATTATTTTAGCACATATTTAAATTAAATTCAAGTAATTAGCAAAAATATTCTAATGTTGACAAAATTTTCGCATATTTTTTCAAAAAACAAGTGTATATATATATTTTAATAAAAATAACTCAAAAAGTTGCTTAATATTCTTGACTAAGTTGGTAAAATTGTATATAATACTAACGTAAAATCATTTGTGAGGTGATAAAAATGAAAGAGAGTATACATCCAAATTATCACGAAGTCAGAGTTGAATGTGCTTGTGGCGAAAAGTTCGTTACTGGTAGCACAGTTGCTGGTGATGTGATTAAGGTAGATATTTGCAGTAAATGTCATCCATTCTTTACTGGTAAACAAAAGTTGGTTGATACTGGTGGTCGTATTGGTATATTTAACAAACGCTACAATAAGCAATAAACGACAAGGGGTGCGATTTATCGCACCGTTTTTGTATAAATACAAAATTTGCAATAAACTATTAGACTATATTTTATATTAAAGTATAAGCAAATAGTACTTTTTTGGTGAGATAATGAAAAACAAAAAGAAATTTCGTTCTTCAATTGGTGGTCAAGCAGTATTAGAGGGAGTCATGATGCGTGGTGAAAGTAGCATGGCTACTGCTGTTCGTGACGAAAAAGGCGAAATTCAAATAGAAAGTACTAGGTTTACTCCAGCGGCAAAAAAAAGTAAATGGAAAAGATTACCATTTATAAGAGGTGTAATAAACTTTGTTAACTCAATGATTATGGGTGTGCAAATAATTATGCGCTCAGGTGAAGTTTTTGGTGGAGAGGAAGAACCATCTAAATTTGAAAATTGGTGTTCTAAAAAATTTAATATAAATGTTATGTCTGTTATGATGTGGTTTGCAGTACTTATAGGCTTAGCACTTGCTATAGGTTTGTTTTTTGTAATACCACATTTTTCTATAGAAGGCATAAGGGCTTTGGTGGAAAATGTTTGTCACACTACAATGCCAGAGTTTTGTTATAATCTAATAGAAGGTGTTATTAGAATATTAATTTTTGTAATTTATATTTTGCTAACAAGTTTAATGAAGGAAATAAAAAGGGTGTTTAGATACCATGGTGCAGAGCATAAAACTATATCTTGCTACGAACATGGACTAGAACTAACTGTTGAAAATGTACAAAAACAGTCAACTATACATGATAGATGCGGTACTACTTTTATGTTTTTGGTTATGATAGTAAGTGTGGCACTATTTTCTATAGTAGGTATAGTACCAAATAATATTGTTACAAGCAAAATTGGTGCAGTATTTATTAAGTTACTTATTAAACTTGCACTTTTGCCGGTAGTTGCGGGTATATCTTATGAAATATTAAAGTTTTTAGCAAAATTTGATAACTGGTTTGTAAGAATTATAAAAGCACCTGGTTTATTGTTGCAAAAAATTACTACCGCTCAACCTGATGATAGTATGGTAGAAGTTGCAATTACAGCCTTTAAAACTGTGCAATTATTGGATAGTGACCCTACTGCAGAAACAAGTAAATTTAATACTAAAATTATGATAGATAAAGCAGTGCAAGAGTTAGATAACACTTTGAAAATCGATACTAATGGCAATGCTGATAGGGACTGGATAATAACTGAAGTATTAAATATTAAAAGAAGTGAAATAGAAAATTTAAAGTTTGTTTGGAGCAATGATTTTGAAAAAATGCTTGAGTTTGCAAAAGAACGCAGTACAGGCAAACCATTGCAACAAGTGTTTGGATATACAGATTTTTATGGATTAAAAATTAAAGTCAATAGTGATGTTTTGTGTCCACGACCAGAAACTGAATATTTAGTTTTGGAAGTAAATAACTTGATTAAGGAAAATAATTTTCAAAATGTGCTTGATTTGTGTACTGGTAGCGGAGCAATTGCACTTATTTTAAAAAGAGATAATCCTCAAGTTAATGTTACCGCTAGTGATATATCTGAAAAAGCCTTGATGGTTGCAAAACAAAACGCAGAAGACAATAATTTGCAGGTAGAATTTGTTACAAGTAATCTTTTTGATAAAGTAAATGGTGAATTTGATATTATTGTTAGTAACCCACCTTATATTAAAAATGAAGTTATTGGCACACTTGACCCAGAAGTAAGATTTTTTGAACCACTTATTGCTCTTGACGGCGGAAAAGACGGACTTGATTTTTATAGGGCAATAGTTAAAGATGCTAAAAATCATTTGAAAATCGGTGGTATTTTGGCTTTTGAGATAGGTTATGACCAAAAAGATAGTGTTGTAGATATAATTGAAAATTGTGAAACTGCGGTATTTGAAAATGTTATTTGCAAACAAGATTTAGAGGGTAATGACAGAATGATTTTTGCAAAATTGGCTGCAGTAAAATAATAGATAGTATTGATTAATTTGTTTGGTGGAATAGTATGTTTGAAAAATTAGAAAAAATGCTTGCAAGATTTAAGGAACTGGAAAATTTAATTGGTGATAGCAATGTTATTGCAGACCAAGAAAGGTGGCAAAAACTTGTAAAAGAACACTCAAGTCTAGAAAAACCAGTTAGTTTGTATCTTGAATATTTAAAAGCAATAAATGATATAACTGAATGTGAGGAAATCATTGGTATTGGTGACGATAAGGAAATGGTTGCACTTGCAAAAGAGGAACATTCAATTGCTATAAAAAATAGGGATAGATTAGTTGAAGAGTTAAAAATAGCCTTATTGCCAGTTGACCCTAACGATGATAAAAACGTTATTGTTGAGGTTAGACCTGCAGCAGGTGGTGACGAGTCTGCTTTGTTTGGTGCAGAACTAGTTAGAATGTATATGAGGTTTGCAGAACGTCAACGTTGGAAGATAAAAGAACTTGATATGAACTATAACGAACTTGGTGGTGTTAAAGAAGTTACATTTATGATAAGCGGTATTGGTGCTTATAGTATGCTTAAGTTTGAAAGTGGTGTTCATAGAGTTCAAAGAGTGCCGGCTACTGAGTCGCAAGGCAGAGTGCATACTTCTACTTGTACAGTTGCAGTTTTGCCAGAGCAGCCAGAAGTTAATTTTGAAATACTAGATAAAGATATAAAAGTTGATACTTACAGAAGTAGTGGTGCAGGTGGTCAGCACGTAAACAAAACAGAAAGTGCTATAAGAATTACACATTTTCCTACAGGCATAGTAGTTACCTGTCAGGACGAAAAATCACAGATTAAAAACAGAGAATCTGCAATGAAAGTGTTAAAATCAAGACTTTATGATTACTATCAAAGTGCTATAAATAAAGAGTATAGTGCTAATAGAAAATTACAGGTTGGTAGTGGTGATAGGTCTGAGAGAATAAGGACATATAACTTTCCGCAAGGCAGGGTAACTGACCACAGAATAGGGCTTACAATTTATGCTCTTGAAGATTTTTTGGACGGCAATATTTATGATATGATAACTGCATTGCAATTAGAAAATCAAAACGAAATGCTTGCTGAAATGAATGATTAAATAGTGATAAAATAATTTTTAAATACAAGTTAGTTAATATATTTTTTGGAGAATCTTATGATAAAATTTTCAAATCAAGATAATTTATTAGTTGAGAGGACTTGGAAACCTCAATTGCAGGATAATATTAATCCAGAACTTTTTAGGGATTTTTTTGATTATGAAAGCATACCAAAAGTTGCTTTTAACTTCAGACAAACTCCGCTTGATATGCCAGAGCATATATGGATAACTGATACAACTTTTCGTGATGGACAGCAGTCTACATCTCCATTTACTGCAAAACAAATTGTTGATTTATATAAACTTATGCATAAGTTGGGCGGTAAAAAAGGTATAATTCGTCAGTCAGAATTCTTTTTGTATACTGAAAAGGACAGAAAAGCAGTTCATGACTGTATGGAACTTGGCTATGAATTCCCAGAGATTACAAGTTGGATTAGAGCAAGCGAAAAAGATTTTGAACTTGTAAAAGAAATGAATATTAAGGAAACAGGTATTCTTGTTAGTTGTAGCGATTATCATATTTTTAAAAAGATGAATCTTACAAGAAAACAAGCATTGGATAAATATCTTTCTGTAGTTAAAATGGCTTTGGATAGAGGTATTGTGCCACGTTGCCATTTTGAAGATATTACAAGAGCAGATTTTTATGGTTTTGTAGTACCATTTGCCATTGAACTTATGAAATTAAGTAAGGAGGCAGGTATTCCTATAAAAATACGTGCTTGTGATACTTTGGGATATGGTGTAGGTTTTCCGGGTGTTGCTATGCCACGAAGTGTTCAAGGAATTGTTAGTGGTTTGAAGTATTATGCCGAAGTACCATCTGAATGGCTTGAATGGCATGGTCATAACGATTTTTATAAAGTGGTTACAAATGCAGATACTGCTTGGCTTTATGGTTGTTCATCTGTAAACTGCAGTTTGCTTGGTATTGGTGAGAGAACTGGTAACTGTCCTTTAGAGGCAATGGCTATTGAATATTGTCAGTTTAAAGGCACTACTGATGGTATGGATTTGTCTGTTATTACTGAAATTGCAGATTATTTTGAAAAAGAACTAGATTATGTTATACCTCCTCGTACTCCATTTGTTGGAAGAAGTTTTAATACTACAAGAGCAGGTGTGCATGCAGATGGATTATTAAAAGACCAAGAGATTTACAATATTTTTGATACAGAAAAAATACTTGGTAAACCACCTCTTGTAAGCATTGATTCTCACTCTGGTTTAGCAGGTGTTGCTTATTGGATAAATGGTTATTACGATTTAGATGAGCAGGATAGAATAGATAAAAAAGACCCAATATGTGTAAAAATTAAAGAAATAATTGATGACTTATACGCACAAGGCAGAACAACTGTTATGGGTGATGACGAACTTGATAGTTTAGTTGCTCAAATTGACCCTAAAAGACACAAAGCATTGCTTTTGCAAGCAAAATAATGTAAAATTTTGTTAAAAGTATTGAATTTTTTATTTTTCCATAGTACAATATAATTAAACAATATATATTGTGGAGGGAAATATGATTTATATTATTTGTGGAGCAAAAGGTACAGGCAAAACTAAACGTTTAATTGATAGAGCAAATACTGCTGTTATGGATGGCGAAGTTGTATTTATTACTGATTCTAATGAATACAATTTTTCTATAAAACACAAAGTTAGACTTATCAATGCTACCGACTATCATGTTGTTAGTGAGCAAGGACTTTTAGGCTTTATTAGTGGTATAGTGGCAGGCAATAGCGATATACAGCATATTTATTTAGATGGATGTCATAGAATTTGCGGTATGGATATTGCTGATATGAAATATTTCTATGAGAATTTAGGCGATTTTGCAGAAAAAGCAAATATAGATATAACAGTTGCTGTTAGTGCTGCAGAAGATAACTTGCCTGACTTTATAAAAAAATATATTTAAAACGGTTAAACACTAAAAGGCTAACCGTGGTTAGCCTTTTTTTGTATAAAAGGAGTTTTTATGCAATATGTAAGTACAAGAGCAAAAGATACTATAGTATCTAGTGCAGAGGCAATTGTAAAAGGATTGTCTGAAGATGGTGGATTATTTGTACCAAGTGAGTTTCCATCAATTACTGAGCAAGAGTTATTCTCTATGCAGGATATGGAATATAGCGAAAGAGCAGCATTTGTATTAAGCAAATTTTTATCTGATTTTTCTATTGAAGAATTGAATGATTACACAAAAAAGGCTTATGATAGATTTTACGATGGCGACCCTTGTCCTTTGGTTGCTATTGATGACAAAACTTATATTCTTGAGTTGTGGCATGGTCCTACTTGTGCTTTTAAAGATATGGCTTTAACTTTGTTACCTCATTTAATGGTTGCATCAAGAAAAAAAGTTGGAGAAACTAGCAAAACTTTAATTTTGGTTGCAACAAGTGGTGATACTGGAAAAGCAGCACTTGAAGGTTTTAAGGATGTTGAAGGCTGTGAGATAATTGTATTTTATCCGTCTGAAGGTGTATCTGATATGCAAAAACTTCAAATGCAAACTCAAACTGGTAATAATGTTTATGTTTGTGCTATTAAAGGTAATTTTGATGATGCACAAAGTGCTGTAAAAGTTATTTTTAATGATGATAAAGTAAAAAATCAATTATTGGAAAATGGCTATAAGTTATCAAGTGCAAACTCTATTAACTGGGGTAGATTAGTACCTCAAATAGCATACTATGTTTCTAGTTATGTAGATTTGCTTGCATCTGAAGATATCAAAATGGGTGACAAAATCAATTTTTGCGTACCATCTGGTAACTTTGGTAATATTCTTGCAGGTTACTACGCATATAGAATGGGTGTGCCAATAAATAAATTGATTTGTGCTTCTAACAAAAATAAAGTGCTTACAGACTTTTTTAATACAGGTAAATACGATATTAACAGAGATTTTTATAAAACAATGAGTCCATCAATGGATATTTTGATTAGTTCTAATTTGGAAAGATTATTGTTTGAGATTTCTGGTAGAAACGATAAGTATGTAGCAGAGTTAATGAATAGTTTAAAAACTAAAGGTTACTACGAAATAGACTTTGCAAACTTTAAAGAAAACGCAAATAATTTTGAAGGTGGCTATTCTAACGAGGATATGACTATGAATACCATTAGTGATTTTTATGACGAAAATGATTATTTGTTAGATACTCATACTGCAGTTGCTGTTGGGGTATATAAAGCATATAGTGAGCAAACTGGTGACAATACAAAAACAGTTATTGTTTCAACAGCAAGCCCATATAAATTCCCTCAAGATGTTTATAACGCATTGACTGGTGAAATGCTAGAAGATAGTATTAATGCAGCAGAGGAATTAGAGGAATACACTGGTATAGATATTCCTGAGCCTTTACAAAACTTGCAGTCAAGAAAAGTTAGATTTAAAGATGTAATAGAAAAAGACAAAATCAAAGAGGCTGTTTTGGCAGCAATTAAAAAATAATGTCTAATTGAAATTTGAGTTTTTGATTATAAATATTAACAAAAAATATATCCCTAATCAATGGGATATATTTTTATTGGCTTTTATCATTTTTTCTGCTATTGACTTGTGATCTGTGCCTTTTCTTTA